>JAEEGJ010017603.1_pt1 | contig 16125 bp, 9 predicted proteins | sample 8958761 | NCBI WGS metagenome assembly JAEEGJ01 (sample SAMN16246546, study PRJNA631951) | gut metagenome | biome: gut microbiome; feature: rumen; material: RS-attached | host: Bos | place: Iran: Karaj | collected 2018-10
GGGATATTCTGGTTTACATCATTGAGCAAGATTATAAAGTACGCGGCGTTCTCCCTGTACGAGGACGCCGTATTTTTTATGCGGCCTAATTTCAGAGACTTCTTTAGCGCCTTTTTTAGGGCGCGATTTTTTTACCCTGTTGAAATGAGTTGTGCCGCCGTTAGAATTCATTCCAACGGTTCCTTCAATTCCGGCGGCTGCGGCCTGTTCTTCGGCCTTAAGGGCAAGACGCTCGCTGAAGGTAGGGTCGTTTGCCATGAGCCAGGAGTGAATCTTCTGGTGAGCCTTTGTCGTTTTTACAAGCTTGAGCTGAGCCTCTGTCGGGTGAGCCTGAGGATTTGTGATTACCTCAATAATCTGAGTATTCTGCAGGGGACGGGAGAGCGGAATGATTTTTCCGTCGGCCTTGGCGGCAATGATTTTTTCACCAACTGCCGTGTGAACCGAATAGGCAAAGTCAATTGCCGTTGCACCGGTCGGCAGTTTTTTTACATCACCCTTAGGAGTAAAGACGTAAATCTCGTCGCCAAGCAGCTCATTCTTGAGAGTTTCAAAGTTGTTGCCTTCGGTAAGGCTATCCTTAAACTGCTGCAGTTTGTTGTAAATTGCAAGCCTGTCTTCTTCTATCAGTTCGCGGGAAGAGCCTTTTTTATAAAGCCAGTGAGAGGCAATTCCGTGCTCGGCCATGTTGTGCATATCATGAGTTCGAATCTGGATTTCCAGAGGCTTTCCTTCGCACATTACAGTTGTATGCAGAGATTGATAACCGTTGGCTTTTGGCATTGCAATGTAGTCTTTAAAACGGCCATCCAGAGGCTTCCAGAGTCCGTGAACAATTCCGACAAGAGTATAGCATTCTGCCGGAGTATCACAAAGAATGCGGAGAGCCAGTAAATCAAAAAGCTCACCGGCTTCCTTATTGCGCTTTCTCATCTTCTGATAGATTGAATAAAAGTGCTTGGCGCGGCTCTGAATCTCAATCTTCATGCCCATCTTATCAGCAGATTTATAAATTGAGTTTACAGCCTTGTCCAGGTAGCTTGAGCGTTCATCTTTTTTCTGGGCAACAATAGCCTTAATCTGCTGGAAAACCGCCGGGTTTGTATACTTAAGACTCAGGTCTTCAAACTCATTTTTTTCTGCCTGCATTCCGAGTCTGTCTGCAAGTGGTGCCCAGATTTCAAGAACGGCCTGGGCAATCATGTGCTGGTCTGCGGCTGTAAAGTTTTTGATGTTGCGGATACGGTCCAGACGGTCTGCCAGAGTAATGAGAATAATTCTGGCATCATCACACATTGCAAAAAGCATATTGCGGATTGCGTCTGACTGATGCATTGTTTTTGTGTTTATAGGAAGATTGAGGATTTTATTTACTGTAAGAACTATTTTGCAGATGTTTTCACCGAACTGCTTAGTAAGTTCTTCTTCGCTCACATCAAAATCTTTAATTGAATGAAGAATGGCTGCAACCAGAGTAGGGCTGTCCAGCTTGCTTTCTGCGAGAATATTTGCAACTCTCAGGGGATGGAGATAGTAAGGCTTGCCGCATTCACGAACTCTGTCGCCGGCTTTAGCTACAAGGAGAGACCATGCCTGTGAAACTGCCTCTTTTTCTTCTGGAGAAAGATATTCATGCTTTGAAAAGAACTCTTCCAGAAGGGCAGCCGGATTTTTTATGTCTGAATCAAACACTTTTTCGCTGCTCATACCCATAAAAATAACAGATAATTCTAAAAAATGACAGTAATTTTCTATAAAAAAGCTTGTTATTTTAGTATAATTTAAGTGGAAAGTAATATGAAACGTTTTATTTTTACAATGATTGTGGCTGCGTCATTTTCACTGTATGCACAGACTGCAACCGAGAATACTAGAGTTATTACAGTGGAAGATGCAGTAGTTCTTGCTGCAGATAACAATATTTCCCTTAAACGCCAGAAAATCGCTCTGGACACACTGGATAAGCGTAATAAGACTTCCTGGAATGGTATAAGTCCGTCTTTTTCAGCAAGCGGAGGATTAAACCTTCCTCTGGGCGAGGATGCGGGGTCTTATTCATATAATTTTGGTGGTTCTGTCCGTCTATCGCTTACACCTTCTCTTTACACTTCAATAAAAGAAGCAAGACTTAAATATGAAAGCGGAAAAACTTCTTATGAAGATGCAGTTCGTCAGGTTGAATTGAATGTAAGAAAACTCTTTTACAACCTTCTTTATACAAATGAGAGTATAGCTCTTCAGAAACGTAATATGGAAACTGCCCGTCTCCGTTATGAAAATAACCGCGATAAATATAATCGTGGTCAGCTTTCTGAACTCGACCTTTTGCAGTCACAGTACAGCTATGAAAGTCAGCGTCCGACAATAGAATCTGCAGAAATTGCATATCAGAATAATATGGCATCCTTTAAGCAGACTCTTGGTATTCCACAGGATGAAAACATTGAACTTTCAGGAGCTCTTTCGGATGCAATTCCACCTGAAACTTTTACAGTTACACAGACTGTAGAGGCCCTGCCTTCGGTAAAGAAAATTCAGACAAGTATCGAACAGCAGAAAAACTCTCTGCTTTCAACCAGATTTTCTGCTTACGGACCAACAATTACTGCTTCTTATTCTTATGGAAAACAAGGTTCAAGCAGAACTGAAGGTCTTGAGACTACAGGAAATGTAATACAACTCTCACTTTCCATTCCTTTGGATGGCTTTCTTCCTTGGACCAATGGAGCTCTTAATGTTGAAGCTCAGAAGGCAAGTTTGAAAGACCTTGAACTTCAGCTTGAAAATGAAAAGACAACTGCATCTCTTAGTCTTCAGAACAGTATAAAAAATATCCTTCAGAAGCAGAGTCAGATGGAGATGCTGACCCGCAATGTAGAAATTGCCCAGAAATCTTATGATATGACTCTTACTGCTTATAATCACGGTTCACGTGATTTACTTACTTTGCAGAATGCATCAGATTCACTTCTGAAAGCAAAAACAGACAGAGAATCTCATATTTACAATCTGATTTGCGCAGTTTTAGATCTGGAAAATACACTCGGAGTTCCCTTTGGTTCTTTGGGAAATGAATAAAATGAGTTAGGAAAAATTAAGAGGTATATATGGACAGGAAAAAAACTACAACTACGGCAATTATTCTGATTGCCATTCTTGCTGTTACAGCTGGTGCAGTATTTTTTATTACACGGTCAGCAAAAAATAAAAACGCTGCGCCAGGCGGCTTCGGCGGTTTTGGAGGCCGTGGCCCACAGACAGCAACTGCCGTTCGTACTACAGTAGCAAAGAATCAGACAATTACAGATTTCGTTTATACAAACGGTGAAATTGAAACTCAGAAATCAATTGAAGTTTTTCCTTCTATAGGTGGTAAGGTTGTAGAGATGCTGGTTTCTCTAGGCTCTTCAGTAAAACAGGGCGACATTATTGCTTATATCGACCCGTCTGAACCTGGAAGTTATTATGCAAAGAGCCCGGTAACAGCTCCAATCGACGGAAGTATCATTACCTCTCCTGTGAAAATCGGCCAGAAGGTTAGTGCAAATTCAGTAATCACAAAAATAGGTGATATCAACAATCTTCAGATTACAGCAAAGGTGCCGGAGCGATATGTTGCAGATATCGCAATCGGTCAGAAGGCAGAAATCACACTTCAGGCTTATGGCGAAGAAAAGTTTATTGCTTCAGTTGTTCGTATTTCTCCAGTTGTAGATCCTGCTACCCGTACAAAAGAAATCATTTTGAATTTTGATAAAAAGTATGACAAGGTTAATGCCGGTATGTTTGCCCGCGTTAAGCTTTTTACTGTTGATTTTGGAGGCTATCCGGTTATTCCTCAGGATGCCTTTGTTGAAAACAGTGATGAATATTATCTGTATGTTGTAAAAGATGACAGCACTGTTACAAAACGCAAGGTAACCCGTGGAAAAAATATCGACGGTTACAATCAGGTTACTGATGGTCTTGCTGCCGGTGAAGTTGTTGTTCTTGAAGGTATGCTTTCACTTTATGAAGGTGCAAAAGTTCGTGATATCAGCGGCAACGTGGAGTTTGTAGAAGCACCACCTGCAGATAAAGGTGATGAAAAAGGTCCAAAGCCAGAGGGTAAAAAATAATGAGTTTAAGCAGAAAAACACTTGAACATCCGGTATTGATTCTGATTGTTTTTGCTCTGCTTGGAATGATTGGTATTTTTACCCTGAGCAATGTAGCAACTGCACTTATGCCGGAAATCGAAAATCCTTCTCTTTCAATCAATACATCTTATCCAAACGCAGACCCGGAGTCTGTTGAAAAGTCTATTACAAAGATGATTGAAAGTGCTGTTATGAGCGTAAACGGTCTTAAGAATCTTACATCAACTTCGAATGAAGGTTCTTCTAACGTTTCACTTGAGTTTGAATATGGAACAGATTTGACGGCGGCAATGAATGATGTCCGCGATAAGCTTGATAGAGTAAAGCGAGGACTGCCGGATAATGCGGGAACTCCTACAATTTTCCGCTTCACTGGAGACAGCGGCGAAATCATGCGAATCCTTATCCGTGGTAACCGTTCTGTAGATGACTTAAAATCAATTGCCGAGAGCAATGTAGTAAGTATTCTTGAACAGGCTGATGGTGTAGGTGAAGCTGAAGTTTATGGTGGACGTTCTGCACAGGTAAATGTAAAACTTGATCAGAACAGAATGGCTGCATACGGCTTTACAGTTCCAACTGTTACAGGTGCTCTTTCAAAACAGAATCTTGAACTTGGTGGTGGTAAGGTTCAGGAAGGACACAGAAACTATATTGTTCGAACAACTGGTGAATATACAAGCCTTGATGAAATTAATGATACTGTAATTTCTATTATCAACGGTTATGCAATCAGACTTCGAGATATTGGTGAAGCAACAATCGGTTACAGCGATACAACACAGGAATCGTTCATCAATGGTGAAAAAGGTGTTTATATCAGTGTTACAAAGCAGTCAGATGCAAACTCTGTAACTGTAGCAAATAATGTTTATAAAAAGATTGATCAGGCAGAGCAGAATCTTCCGCCGGATGTTACTCTTGAAATCATTCAGGATTCAACAGACGCTATCCGTGAAACAATCAATACTTTGATTACTTCTGCCTGGCAGGGACTTATTCTTGCGGTTATCATTCTGTTTATCTTCCTTCAAAACTTTAAGTCAACAATTATCATTTCGATTTCTATTCCGCTTTCAATCATCATTACTCTGTTTGCAATGAGTATGTTTGGACTTACATTAAATATGATGACCCTTACAGGTCTGATTCTTGGTGTAGGTATGATTGTAGATGCATCTATCGTAATGATTGATAATATTTATGCTTACCGGCAGCGTGGCGCTAAACCTCGTACTTCTGCAATTCTTGGTTCACAGGAAATGCTGATGTCGGTAACATCAGGAAACCTTACAACAATCTGTGTATTCCTTCCATTTATCTTCTTTATTAAAGATCTTGGATTTATGGGACAGATGTTTAAGGCTGCAATTTTTACAATTGTAATTGCCCTTGTTTCTTCTCTGCTGGTTGCTATTTTCCTTGTTCCTGTTCTGGCAGGAAAATTCTTTCCTCTTTCAAACAGAAATGAAAAACCTGTTACAAATCCTGTGCTGAAAAGACTATACGGATTTTTTGAAGGAATAATTCAGTTCTTTATCCGTTTGTATTCACGCGTATTAAAAGCAGCCCTTGATAACCGTCTGATTACAATTGTTGCTGCTGTCTGTGTACTTGTAATTTCTTTTGCCTTTATTCCGACAATGCAGATTAATCAGATTCCAGCCGGCCGTGATGATCAGGTTCAGTTGAATATCAATATGGCAACTGCAACTCCTTTTGAAGAAACAAAAGAGGTTGTTCTTGCACTTGAAGCTTATGTTAAAGCTGAATGTAAAGGAATCAAAACTGTAACTACTTCAATTGGTGGTCGTAATACAAACCGCGGTTCCATCACAATTGCTCTTCCGGAAACTGCAAAGCAGATTGATTCTGCTCAGGATATGCAGAATAAGCTCCGTAAGCATTTTGCAGAATTCCCTAGCGCACGTCTTTCCTTCAGCGAAGGTTTCCGTGGTCAGTGGATGGGAAGTAGTGTAGATATCGTTCTTCTTTCAGATGATCTTGATGCGGCTTTGAATACTGCAGAAGAAATCCGTGAAGTTATTTCTGCTAACAAAAAAATCAGTGAGCCTTCTGTAAGTATGGATAAGGGACTTCCTCAGGTTGAAATTGTTATTGACCGTGAACGCGCCTACAACATGGGCGTAGACATTGCAACCGTCGCACGCGAAATCAACTATGCGATTAACGGTTCTACAGCCTGTACCTATAAGAGCAACGGAAAAGATTACAGCGTAGTAGTTGCTTACCGTCCGGAAGACCGCAAGACAATCAACGACCTTGAATCCATTTACGTTCGTGGAAACGGCGGAATGGTCAGCGTTGCAAACTTTGCGTCGATTAAAAAAGGCCTCGGTCCGGTTTCTATCCGTCGGGAAAGCCAGAAGCGAATCATTCACGTTCGCGCAAGCAATCTTACAGAAGAAAACGACAACGTAATTGAAGAAGAAATTAAGGCCGCCATTCAGGAAAATGTTATTATTCCAGATTCAGTTGTAGTTAATTATAAGGGAGCCTGGAAAGAAACAATGAGTCAGTACGGCTTCTATCTTAAGATTGCGATTATGGCAATTCTGCTGGTATTCGGTGTAATGGCTGCAACCTACGAATCATTCAAGGCTCCTCTTATCAACCTTGCAACAATGCCTTTTATTATCATTGGTGTAATTCTGATTCATAAGATTATTGGTGAAGCACTTTCATTCATGACAGCAGTTGGTGTTATCATGCTGATTGGTATTGTTGTAAATAACGGTATTATTCTTGTTGACTACACGAATATTCTTGTAGGTCGTGGTGTCGAGCTTAAGAATGCCTGCTTTGAAGCTGGAAAGAGCCGTTTCCGTCCGGTATTGATGACAACCCTTACAACAATTCTTGGTATGCTCCCGATGTGTTTTACAACAGAAGGCCAGTCAAGTATGGTTCGCCCTATTGCCATTGCTGTAGTAGGTGGTTTGATTTCCAGTACGTTTATTACACTGCTGGTAATTCCGGTGTTGTACAGCCTGGTAATGAGGCAAAAATCGAAGAACCGTTAAAAAACGAGCCGTAAGGGTCGTTTTAGGTTCATCGAAAAAATGCCTCAGAGGCAAGCTGTGCTTGCCGACTTAGTTTAGAATTAGGGAGATAATATATGTCCGATTTATATCGTGCTGAAATAATTTCGAACCAGTCTGTTCAGGAAGATATTACAGAAGCTCTTGAAAAAGAGATTCCTTCAATTCAATATACCGTAATTCCGGAAATCCACGGCCGCGGTTCTCACACTAAAAAGCTTGGTGACACCATCTGGCCGGAAATGAACTTTGTGCTTTTTTCGTATGTTGAAGAAGCAGATGCCCGCAAAATAAAGGACGTTGTAGAAAAAGTAAAACAGCGCTTCCCGAACGAGGGAATCAGTTTGTTCTTTACAAAAGCTGTTGAGTTCTAGTAAATCTCGACTACGCGGAGCTGGCCTTCGAGATCTCTGTGAATCTCTGTGTTAAAACCGGCTGCCTCCGCGAACTCGGCTGTTGCCTCTGCATTATACTCGCCAGTTTCCATAAGGATTGAACCGCGCGGTGCGAGGTGTGCAGCAGCCTGCGGAATTAAGTTCCGGATTATCGCTAGTCCATCATCGGCAGGCTCGCCGCGGTCATTTGTGGCGCGGTCGCCGTCTATAGTAATGTCGCCGTCGAGTGCGAGGCGCGGTTCGCTGCGACCGTCCTGTAAAAGTTCATCCACCATTGTATGCGGAATGTACGGCGGGTTAGAAAGAATCACATCATATTTTATAGCTTCAGAAATTGCATCAAAGAGGTTAGTGCGCACAAAGTTAAAGCGCGAGAGAATAAGCGTGCTGTCCGGCCTGTCCCCGAGCAGGGCTGCAGCATTTCGTCGTGCTATATCGAGCGCAGGTTCTGAGATGTCGGCAAGTGTAAACTTTGGCAGCTGTTCAGCCGGAACTCTTTCGTCTTCAAGCAGAGTCTTAGCCACTGCAACTGCAATACAGCCGCTGCCGGTACACATATCACAAACTGTTAAAAGGTTCTCACCGCGTGCATCCATCATCGATAGAATAACGTCTACAGCGCGTTCTACTAAAATCTCTGTGTCTGGCTTTGGAATTAAAACGTCTGGAGTTACGATAAAGTCGTAACCGTAAAATTCCTTGTGTCCGGTGATATACGCAATAGGAAGTCCTGTTGCGCGGCGGGCAACAGCGTCCCGCAGCCATGCTTCTTTTTCTGCCGGTACTTCGTAGTCGCGCTTTAGTAAGAGTTCTGTTTTTGAAAAACCAAGAGAATAAATTAAAAGAACTTCCGCATCCAGTTTTGCGCTAGGCGAGACTTGCGAAAGTTCTTTTATTATTTGGGTCTTAAGATTCTGGAGTGTCAAAATTATAACTCAGTAATATCCGACTTCAACTGCTCTTCCTTAGCGTAAACGTTCAATGCATCGAGCATATCGTCCATTTCGCCCATCATGAAAGAAGGAAGGTTATGAGCCGAATAGTTAATGCGGTGATCAGTTACGCGGTCCTGAGGGAAGTTGTAAGTACGAATCTTCTCAGAGCGGGCACCTGAACCAACCATGCTTGAGCGGGCAGCTGCACGCTCTTCCTGCTTTTTGCTTTCTTCAAGGTCGAAGAGGCGGGCACGGAGTACTCGGAAAGCCTTTTCCTTATTCTTAATCTGAGACTTTTCATCCTGCTGAATAACAACAAGACCTGTCGGAATATGAGTAAGACGAACGGCAGAGTCAGTTGTGTTTACACACTGTCCACCAGGTCCACCGGCACGCATTACGTCAACGCGAACATCGCCCGGCTTAATTTCAATTTCAGTTTCTTCAGCTTCAGGAAGAACGGCAACAGTTGCAGTAGAAGTCTGCAGACGTCCCTGGCTTTCTGTCTGAGGAACACGCTGAACACGGTGAACACCAGATTCCCAGCGCAGTGTACCATATACAAACTTACCGCTGATAGAAGTTACAATCTTGTTGAAACCACCAACTTCAGTTTCCTGAGCTTCCATAGTTTCAGTTTTCCAGCCCTTGCGTTCAGCGAGGTGTGTATACATTTCCCAAAGGTCGCGTACAAAAAGCGAAGCCTCGTCACCACCTGCAGCCGAACGGATTTCAAGAATAATATTTTTTTCATCAAGAGGATCAGGCGGAACAAGCTTCAGTTTAATATCCTCTTCAAGCTTAGGCTGTCTTTCTTCCAGTTCCTTAAGCTCCTCGCGAGCCATTTCCTTCATCTCGGCATCATCTTCTGCCGTAATCATTTCCTTAGCGTCCTGGATACCGCTCAAAACCTTTTTGTATTCGTCATAAAGTGCACAAACTTCAGTCAGGTATCCGTGCTCACGCATTGTGTCCTTGTACTTCTTCGGATCCTTTACAAGATTCGGATCCATTACAAGGTCGCTTACAACTTTAAAGCGCTTCTCACATTCATCAAGCTTTTTCAGTAAATCCATAGTGCAAGTATATTACCATAGAAAAGAAAGTGTGAAAAGTCCATCAAAACTTGAAACAAGGGAGGGGGAGGCCCCCTGCGCTCCAAACGCCTCCAGCATTTTCCGCTACCCCCTATGCGGGGACACCCCGCAACGCCCCGTAATAACCATGGCCCGCTAAATCCCCGACTCGCCCAATTCAGCAAGCCTCAGTAGAAGCTTCCCCGCGGCGTGAGCCTGTAAAAAAGAAAAAAATCCAATTTTACAGGCTCGCTTCAACATAATATTCCTGTTTCTAGCCTGCAAAATCTCCGATTTCGATTTTTTACAGGCTCACCGAGTTCTCAATATCCCCCGAATCCTATTACCCGGCCCCTTCCCACAAAAATACTCAACTTTTCAAGCCTGCAAATAATGAAAAATCCAGAAATTACAGGCTCGCTTCCCAAGTTATCAAAAAAATAAGCCTGCAAAATTACCAGAATCGCAATTTTGCAGGCTTACTTCACAGTTTAAACTGTTTATTTCAATTTTTACTTCTGCTTAACCGGAGTCATAATAGTTGTACCGTCTACAAAATGGAAGATTGTTGTGTAATAACAACCTTCTGGGATTTCCGTAAGTTCATCATCTGTATAAGAGAAAGTTGTTGTTGTTCCATCATTATACACAAGACCTGTTTCCGCACCACGACCTTCCCAAATGTGAGAATCTTCTGGATTTGAGGTTTCTGTGAGCTTAAATTTTGAATACATTGTATGTGCAAGTACTGGCTTGTCACAGAATATTTGATAGCCATTGTATGCATTCATTACATTTTTATTGCGGCAAGTGTAGTCATAATCATCGGCACCTCTAAATACAAAGATTGGAGAAAGATATACAGGTAATTGATTAGAACCACTTACATAACCATATTGTGCTTCTATTTTGTAAAATTTATTGACCATATACGAAATTGCATTCTCATTGTTTTCAGTAGTTACTGTATATGTATATGTTTCATCAGTCTGTGTAAGAAGACCAGGTAATTGTTCCCATGACATTTCATCGCCTGTATAAACATCCCATTTATTATATGTTGGATTAAATTTAGAATACAGAATTGAAATATACTCGTTGGTTCCGTCATATGCATCACTAGCGGGTTTTATAGCATCAGAATATTTAGGAATTGTTACAGAGAACAAATCTTTTTTCTCGCATCCTTCAGGTTCTCCATACCAGGCTGGATATTCATAAGTTGTTATAGTCTTCTTTTCATTATATTCTGGTAAGATAGAAAGATAATAACTTCCATACATATATCTGTATTTATAAATGACATTGTTTCCTGCAACATCTTCTAAATAACAGTAAAGATAGAACTTCCCCTGTTCTAGAAAATACATCGGAATTATCAGTCTTGATATGGAATCATCTGTGATATATTTAGAGAACTGCAATGAATACCTTGTATAATTTGCATTTTCAAGTTGCTGTCTGGTTATTTCATTGCCTAAATCAAAAGGAACAAAGTAATAATCAAGTATTTTTACTCTATTAGCTTTGCTAATAAAATAGTTGTAAGTTTCGTTATATGAAGAAGGCTCGTAATCTCCTACTGCATATTTGTTGATTTCAAGGTGATCTTTATAATACCACAAGCGATCTATATCAATAAATGGCGGAATATTATCTGGACCTATATATCTGATTGATTTTGGAGATGATTCTGCGACTATAATTCCATCAGAATTACGAGCAACAAGTGATATTTTATAATTTTCTCCATTGTTGATTTCAATTTCATTTGAAGATGAAAATCCTTCAATTCTTCCACCCTTTGATATTTTAAATAAATATTCATATTCATCATTTGGATATGTTATATCAACTGTGAAACGAACTTTACCTGAGTTTTGTGGAAATTCTATTTTCCCATTTGCAATATTATCATCATTTAGCTCTGGAATACTGAAATCAGGAAAGTTAAAATCAGCAATTTGAGAAGGAACATGTATTTTTTCAGTAAAATTATCATAGTTAATTGAACCTTCTTCCCTATATAAGATATAAGGTTTACCATATGCAGAATAAATTCTACCGTAACCGTTAATAGCAGCTCTTGCATATGAAATATAATATGTGCATTTTTCCTGATCAAAAGCATCAAAAGTATTTGTTAATCTTTTAAAGGAAATTATTTCAGCTTCTCCATCAGGTTTTTTTCCCATAATACCACGTTCACTTGCAAGAGAAACAGTTATGTCAGAACTAATTGAATAATCCATTTCTTCTTCTGAGTATTTAAAGCTATTAGCGCCATCTTGTTTATGAGCAGATATACGAGGTCTTTTAGCAATTGCAAACGGATATTCATTTACAATTCCGTTTTCTTCATAAAGTACAACCTTGAATTTAGTTGTTGTATCAGGATCAATTACAAGGTTTTCTATAACTTCATTAATCTTTTGCGTAATAATGTTTTGTGAAATTAACTGATAGCTTGTATCAATATCTGCTTCATCTTTGTTACTTAAGTTCTTTTCTTCAAATAATGTTATATATTCATTACTAGAATTACATTGTTGAATCAGTAACTTGTTACAAAGTGTTTTGTATGTTGAATAAAAATTATCTTCAAAGAAATTGAAATAATGGAAAGAGAACTTACTTTCATATTTTCCAGTAGTTTCATTGTATTGTGGGTAACAATAATCTGTAATGGTGTAACTTGTTCCATTTTCATTTGGTGGATTTTTAAATGAATGAGTTACATCAAGATATCCATACCAGTATAATCTGCGTTTTAAATCAGTATCTTTTATGACATAATATGAAACTGGTTCACTTTCATTTTCTGCCTTATCTACAACTCTTATTTCTAGTTTGTAAAGACCATCATTTGCAGAAGAAGCAAACTTGTAATCAAATGAATATTCGTAAGTATTATCGTCTCCTGATACAGAAACAAATTGGCCTGTGCCGAAGGAATAATCTGCTTCAACTTTCATTGCATCAATGCCACCAGAAGTTTTTTCAAATACTTCATGAACTTTTACACATTTTATTCCGCTGTCTTTATCATAGCCCTGAAGATTTATGTGAAGACTATCAATAATATGATTGCGGCTATAATCGCCATTAAGAAATCTAATGGTGGTAGTATCTTCTTCGTATTCAGGATTTGAAGACCAGTCTCCTATAGGTTTATCAGTTAAAGTTCTATACGACCAGTTTGTTGTATCACTTGTATTAGCAGTTATGATTGTCTTTATTTCAGGTTTTTCATTGTCTACGTTCTGATTAATTCTGTAGGTATGAGGCTCAACAGCTTCCAATGCAAAACCATCGACATCTTTTATCTGTGTTGAAATAATGCTTACGATTATATCTTTTGGATTTTGACCGGCTGGTGATAATGGAATTAGATATTTTCCCTTTATTGTTTGGATTGTAATAATTGTATTATTATTGGAAAGTTTTGGAGTCTCAAAATAAGAGTGAGCAGGATTTGAAGAAAAGAGTTCTTCTTCTCCATTTTTAATGGAGATACAGTTTGTATCAAAGGTTTGTGGATCAATTGGTTTATTAAATTCAATTATGATGCTTGTATCTTGTTGGCATCCATCTCGTAAATAAGCTGGAGTAATTTGTTTTACACGTGGAATAAGAAGGCAGACAGGTCTAATTAAAATATCATCAGCTTGTTTTAAAAGTTTAATTCTAATTTTATAAACACCGTTGTTCTTTTCAAGGTCAGTACCAATGTCTGTAAATTCTACATAGTCAGCACGGCTTACAGTTTTATCAATTGTGCTTACAGCTTCCAGATGACTGAATACATACGCATTTGTATTTAAAGAAAACTGTATATCAACGGTGTATCCAAGCCTGCAGGATTTTTCGTTTCCTGTAAGAAAATCGCCTTCATCATTTGCTGTTCGGAAAATAAGTGTGCTTGACATAGCATTGTTATAGGCGATTGTATCCTCAATCTGCTGTTTGATATCCTGACTATTAAGAAAATTATCACAGGAAATAAACAGCAGCGATACAACACAAAGAATAAAAAACTTTAATACATTATTAAATCTGGAGTAGTTTTTATACGAATTAATCATAATCCATCTCCCTTAAATGTATATTATGAATAATTTTAACACAGGAAGATGGATTTGTCTTTTTTTTAAATTTAATATGCTATTTTTTGCAGTGACAAGCTCCGCCACATGAACTGCAACTGCTGCCACATGAACAGTGGCTGCGTCCTGCGCGTTTTGCTTTAACCATTGAGGTTATAACACATGCAACAACAGCAATAAGAATTAAACCAACTATTAATGTACCCATATTATAACCTCCACGTCATCCCGAACTTGTTTCGGGATCTAATTCTTTGCCTTTCTGAACAAAGCGTAGCACAAACAGCCAAGCACTGCAATTGCACAGATAATGCCTGCAATATTTCCGTTACCAGTGAACATGCTTCCGAACTGGTAAACCATAAACGAAATTATATAAGCAAAGCCGCACTGCCAGCCGATTGCTGCCCAGGTCCACTTTCTGCTGTTCATTTCACGTTTGATAGCACCGATTGCTGCGAAACAAGGAGCACACAAAAGGTTGAAAATCAGGAATGAAAGACCAGCTGGTGCTGTGAAAGCCGCAGCCATGTTAGCCCAGGTTTCTTCTCCACCATAGAGAATACCCATTGTACCAACAATGTTTTCCTTAGCAACAAGACCAGTGATAGAAGCAACGGCAGCCTGCCAGTTACCCCAGCCGATAGGTGTAAAAATCCATGCGATAAGTCCACCAATCTTTGCAAGAATACTTGAATCCATCTGATCTTCTTCAAGCATTCCAAATCCGCCGTCTGCCCATCCAAAGAATGAAAGGAACCAGATAACGATTGTCGAAAGCAAGATAATTGTACCGGCTTTCTTAATGAATGACCATCCTCTTTCCCACATTGAACGAAGAACGTTTGTAACTGTTGGCCAGTGATAAGCAGGAAGTTCCATAACAAAAGGAGCAACTTCGCCCATAAAAGGCTTTGTCTTTTTCAAGATAATTCCGGAAATGATGATTGCAGCACAACCGATAAAGTAAGCACTTGCTGCAAGCCATGGGCTTCCACCAAACAAAGCACCAACAACAAGTCCGATAAATGGAAGCTTAGCTCCACATGGAATAAAGGTTGTTGTCATGATTGTCATGCGGCGGTCGCGTTCGTTTTCAATTGTACGGCAAGCCATAATTCCAGGAACACCACAACCCATACCAACCAGCATAGGAATGAATGATTTTCCAGAAAGTCCAAAGCGGCGGAATACACGGTCAAGAATAAAGGCAATACGTGCCATGTAACCACAAGCTTCAAGGAAGGCAAGGAAGATAAACAGAACAAGCATCTGTGGAACAAATCCGAGCACTGCACCAACACCGGCAACAATACCGTCAAGAATAAGTCCCTTAAGCCAGTCTGCACAACCGATTGCGTCTAAACCGCTTTCAATAAGGACTGGAACACCAGGAACCCATACACCGTAGTCTGCTGGATCAGGTCCTTCTTCACCGTACTTTTCTGCCATTGCTTTTGCTTCTTCTGCAACTTCATCTGTAATTTCAATTGGTTCAGAAACTTCCATAGTTTCTTCATCAACAGTTACATAAGTAACATCACCGTTTTCAAGAGCTTCAAGAATTGCTGCTGTGTCACCATATTCTTCGGCTGCTTCTTCGTAAGCCCCTGTACCGATTCCAAACAGGTGATATCCGTCACCAAAGAGTCCGTCGTTTGCCCAGTCTGTTGCAGCAGCACCAACTGTTACCATAGACACATAGTAAACAAGCCACATAACAAGAGCAAAAATTGGAAGTGCGAGCCAGCGGTTTGTAACTACGCGGTCAATCTTATCTGAAGTGCTGAGCTTTGTGCGGTTCTTTTTAGTAACACACTTCTGGATGATAGATTCAATATACTTATAGCGTTCAGCTGTAATGATTGATTCAGAATCATCATCGAGTTCTGCTTCACAAGCCTTAATATCTGATTCAATATGATTAAGTTTGTCGTCGCTAACACCTAGAGCCTTGATAACTTTTTCATCACGTTCAAAAAGCTTAACTGAATACCAGCGGTGCTGTTCTTCAGGAAGGTCATGTACAATCGCTTCTTCGATATGAGCAAGTGCATGCTCTACACAGCCTTCAAAGCGGTGTTTGTACATCATAGGCTTTTTATCTTTAGCCTTGTTTACTGCAATTTCAGCAGCTTCAATGCAACCAGTTCCCTTAAGAGCAGAAATCTCTACAACAGGGCAGCCAAGTTCTGCCTGCATTGCATCAATATGGATTTTGTCGCCGTTCTTTTTAACAACATCCATCATATTAACTGCAACTACCATTGGAATACCAAGTTCTGCAAGCTGAGTTGTAAGATAAAGGTTTCTTTCCAGGTTAGTTCCATCAACAATATTCAAAATTGCGTCAGGGCGCTCTTTTACAAGGTAGTCGCGTGATACTACTTCTTCGAGAGTATATGGAGAAAG
>JAEEGJ010017606.1_pt1 | contig 16124 bp, 12 predicted proteins | sample 8958761 | NCBI WGS metagenome assembly JAEEGJ01 (sample SAMN16246546, study PRJNA631951) | gut metagenome | biome: gut microbiome; feature: rumen; material: RS-attached | host: Bos | place: Iran: Karaj | collected 2018-10
TTCTCCATCCAGTACTTGAAAGCACAGCCATTGTTGGGAATGGCAACCAGAGTGCAGGTGTTGTTGGCGTAATAGGTGCCTGCACCTGTCACGATTCCGGCTCCAGTGGGGACAGCCGTGGCGGTGATTTCGTAGGTTTCTCCACCTTCACCTTTCATAAACACATAGCTCTGCGTAGCCGCCACATTGCTGCCTTCCAAATAGAAGCGAACGACATGCTCGCCGTCCGCAAGGGCTGTCACATCAAGCAGGAGATTGCCGTCGCCCAACATTCCCGTCTGTTGATGGTCATAATCCTCGTCGAACCAGCAGTGATAGTGGAGGTTGACACCCAAATCGGCCATTTCCGTCTTGATGAAGAGATAGCTTTTGACGGAGGAATAATTATCGTTTTTCAGCATCAGGTGAAGGGTATGGAATCCAGCAGGAATACTTTTCACATCGAACACTAAGATGCCATTGCCCAACGTGCCGCTCTGCATGTTGCTGTATTGATTATCAAACCAATAGAAATACTGTTGGTTCGTGTTTTCAATAGTTGATATTTTGTGGAAGAGAAAACTCTTTATGGGTGACAATGTGGTGTCCGACAGTTGGTAGTGCAGGACATGGAAGCCATCATTGAATTGACTCACATCCAATTCGGTGTCCCACACGTTGCCGCTGAAGCTCGTGTTCACGCATTGCCCGTCATTATTGTCGAACCAATATTTGATGGCATGCGTTTGGGCATTCAATCCACCCCACAGCATCAAACCGAATAGTACAATTAAGGTACGTTTCATGGCTTTAACACTTTGGTTGTGGGCAATTTATTCTAACACTTCGATATGGACATTCAGCTTGCCTTCAGGCGTTGACTGTTGGTCCACCGTGCTGCGGTTGGGAACCATGTAGGTGGGACGGGCGTTATAAGGGATGGCACCCCCATAGATGCCTACCTGTGTACCGTCAGTACCCAAACAATGCTCAATGACTTCATCCTTAAGGATGAGCGGTTCGGTGACCCATTCATAATTGGACTCATCGATATAAGTCTCAAAAACATCGTAAACCTCACCGTACCTCCAGCAATTGTAACCCGTTTCAATCACATCATTACTGTACCAACATATTTCAATGCAGTTATATGCAACGCTGCTTCCAGTCATAAGATGGGTGCCTGCCGTGCCTTTATTAAGGATGCAGTTGTAGGTAGTGAGATTGGTATGGTGTTGCATTATGTTAATATAGGAATTATAGGCAATGATGGCATTGTCTGCAGTGTCTCCCGAATAACCATCGCGGCAATCCCAAATGATGCAGTTACGGAACGTAGTGTTGTGCATATTACAGCTGTTGTAGTGATTGATTCTACAGTTGATGAATTGGGCATTTTCCGTATAATAATTCCTAAAATGGAATATATCAAAACTACATCTGACGAAGGTGGGATTGATGAGATAGTCGTATCCGAATTCGCCTTCAAAGATAATGCCTTCAATGGTCAGGTAGTTGGAAAGATCTGAGATACTGACAGAAAAATTTCCCGGGATAACGGTGGCAAGGGTGTTCTGTTCATCATCGTCCATACAACCCGTGCCGCGCAGGGTGATGGGTTTGCTGATGTCGGTGGCGTTGAAGGTACCGCTCGACAAGGTGATGATGTCACCGCTGACAGCAGCGTCGTATGCATCTTTGAAAGCGTCTTGGCCATAGAAGACATTGATGTTGTCGCCATGTTTCAGCGTGGCCACTTGGGTCTGCAGTTGAGCGAAGATCATGGACGAAACGCACAGGAGCGTCATGAGTAAAAATGTTTTTTTCATAAATTCTTGTTGCCGGTTATTACCACATCGGCCCGTCGGGGTTAGATAATGATTATTGATGAAAAACTTGCATAAAAGTACGGCGATACTTCCATTGACAAGATGACAATTCCAAAAAATCGAGGTGACAGTTTCAAAAAATTCAGGTGACAATTTCAAAAACAGGTGACAATTTCAAAAACAAGGCCTTTTTATGGGAAAACGCATGATTTTGGGAATGGAAAACCTTTATCTTTGCCGCATGAAACGCATATTTTTATCGTTTTTCGTTCTCCTCGTGATGATGTCGTGTCAGCAATCTCCAGAAGTGATACAACATAGCGACATCGCCTTTCTCCCGATGGAGACAAAACGTCTTCCCGACTTGAACGAGCCTCGAATCGGTCATGCTTTAGTGTGGGCTGGCGACCATATCTTGACCATTGGCGGCCACACCACTGGTTTCGTCCCATCCACCACGGCGGAATATTATGAGAGCGGACGGTGGCATACGATTCCCACCCTTTATCCACACGATACGCCTTTTGCCCTCGTGCTGAAAGACGGTGATGTGCTTATCGGCGGCGGCTATGAAAGCAGCTTCGGCATTGGGCAAACTTGGGGTGTGGAACGTTATCATCCAGCCACACATAGTGTTACTCCTGCTCCTATCATGGAAGTAAAACGGGCTCATGCCAGTGCCTTGGAATTGGAGGATGGCCGTATCGTGATTAGCGGCAACTGGTGGGCAACCGATTTCACCGAAATCTACAACAGCGACAGTGTTTGGACTGATACCACCTCCAACAACCGCAGTTATCCCATCCTCCTGCCCATTGCCAAGGACAATGTTTGGATGATTGGCTGCACCAGAGACAGTTACAATAACAGCCCGAGCAATATTGTAGACCAACTAAAAGGAGAACCTTTTGAAGTGGAGTTACTCGCCCAATGGCATCCGCACACGCCTACAGACCGCAACATGGATGCCCGTTCCTGCGGTGTGGCGGAAAACACTTTTTTGATTCCCGCACTCAACGCCGAAGGACAATGTGCTCCTATGTTGGTCAACAGCACAGGTTTCTCACTTTTGCCTATGGAACAGCCTTTGCCCAAAGAAGGCCCTTGGGGTGCCATCAGGTACTTAGGCTCTTTTTGGACCGTTCCTGAAACGGAAACGGCGTGGATGATGGGTGTGGATGAACAAAACCACGCATACCTGGCTGAAATAGCCTATCAACCGGCATTACAAGGCGGCAAGGCCAAACGAACCATGCATTATTCGCAAGCCTTGGAACAACTTCCCAACCATCCGTGGGAAATGATGCTTCCCGATGGGAGTTTCGTCACCGTGGGCGGCATGACTCACTCCAATTACGACGGCAGTGCTGCAGTGTTTGCATTTTATCCTAAAGGCAAGCCATACGAATACTCCGCTATGCTTATCATAGGCATTGGTTTGGCGATGATTGTGGGTTTGTTGCTGATTGTTATGATACGAAAAAGAAAGCGTCACCAAGATGACATCACCAACGCATCAGAGGAAATCGTTCTTCCTAACGACAAACCCAATTTGGGCGACAAACTCAAGGCTGTGATGGAAGAGAAACAACTCTTTAGGAACAAGGATTTGAGGCTTGCCGATGTGGCCACCGAGTTGTGTACCAACACCACTTACCTTTCGACCTTCTTGAACGCGGAGATGAGCACCACCTTCCCCTCTTTTGTCATGGGCTACCGAATTCGTTACGCCCAGGAGCTGATGCGCAGAAACCCCTCTATGCGTTTGTCACAAGTGGCGGAAGAGTCGGGCTTCACCAACGAGAAGACCTTCCTCCGTTCATTTAAAGCCATTTGTGGAATTACTCCCTCGGAATGGAAGCAAAATCCCGAAACGGCATAACAACAAAACAATGTTTTAGATATTCATCAATTCTTTTTGGTGAAATCTTGAATGACTGAAAGCCTTTGTTTCGGGGATTCTTGCTATTTTTGCAACAACAAATCACAATCTTTATGAAGAAATCCTGCTTGTTATTTGCAATTTGTGGCCTTCTCGCCTTTTCAGCCTGCCAAAAAGGCGGTATGAACCTGTTTCGCGGTGACTATTCCTTCAAAACCTCGGGTAGCATAATGGCTAAACGCGCCAATGTCTCTGACCCTGCGGAGTTTAACATCACCTTAGACAACGTAATCGGGCAACTCCAGATCGCCAATTTAGACAGGAAAACAGACAGTGTTGTGGTCGTGATGAACTACCTCAATGGTGAGGTCATCGTCACCCACGCCTATTGCGAAGGCCGAAACATCACTTTCAAAGACTTCAAACGCAGTGCCTTGAGGGTATCGATTGACGGCAACATCGGTGTGCTGTGCGAAGTGAATGTTGAGACCAAAGGCACGATGTACGAGGACAACACGCTCATCCTCGACCAGACCTACGAAGGTGAGGCAGCCGTGGGTTCCTTAAAATACATCCTTTACGGTGACGACATCCACATGGTAGCCACAAGAAACTAACCAAAGCTATGAAAACCAAACACTTATTATGGCTTTTGCCTCTGTTGCTTGCAAGTTGCGCCGATACTGACCCGCAGCAATTGAAGGAAAAACTCTTGGGCGGTCCTGCCGAGGAGCGTGTCATTCCTGTTGGTGTTCAGGTGATTGACGAAGTGAACGGCATTGTTAGCAACACCTATCCGGGCTATTTGGAGGAAGGGCAGTCGGTGGAGATGGCCTTCAAATACGGTGGCTCCTTGCAGCAACTCAACGTGAAACAAGGCAGTCGCGTCAGGAAAGGGCAAACGTTGGCGCGTGTGTCGTCGCCACAGATGGAAAGCACCCAACGCTCGGCGCAAGCCACCCTCGAACAAGCGCAAGACGCCTACGACCGCCTGAAAAAAGTGTACGACAACGGCAGCCTGCCCGAAATCAAGTGGCGCGAGATGGTCGCCAACCTTGAGAAAGCCCAGTCCGCACTGGATTTGGCCAACGCTATGCTTGAAGACAACACGATTGCGGCACCTTTCGACGGCACCATTGCCTCCGTCAATGCCGAAATCGGGGAAAACATCGCGCCGCTGAAGCCTGTCATACGCATCATTAATACAAAAGGTATGGCCGTGAAAATCTCCGTACCCGAAAACGAAATCGCCAAAGTGCAGGTGGGTGACACTGCTGAAGTCGTCATTCCCGCCTTGAGCGACAAACGCTTGAATGGCAAAGTCATAGAAAAAAGTATGACCGCCTCGCTGCTCACGCATAGTTATCCCGTCAAGGTGCTTATCGAGCAACCCGACAAGGAACTCGCGCCCGGAATGATTGGCAAAGTGGTGCTGAAAGCCGATGTCAGCAAGGGCATCATCATACCTGCTAACGCGGTTTTGATTAATCAGGAAGGCAAGTTCGTTTGGGTGGCCGAAGACGGTCGCGCCACAAGGCGGAAAATCACGCTTGCGGGCTATTCTGGCACGGGAGTCATCGTTAGCGAAGGCCTGCACGTTGGCGACAAGGTCATTGTGGAAGGCTACCAAAAAGTGAGTGAAGGGATGAAAGTGGAATGTAGAATGTAGAATGAGGAATGAGGGCAAAGCCCAAAGTCGCTTCGCGCCATTCCGCATTCATAATTCAGCATTAAAAAGAAGGACTAATGAGCAAAGTAAAAGTCGATAAGGGCATCATCGCGGGGTGCATCGACCACCAGAAAATCGTGTGGGTGGTCGTGGCCATCATCGTGGCTTTCGGCATCTACGCCCTCGCCAAAATGAAGAAAGACGAGTTTCCGGCGTTCAGTTATCCGCAGGGCATTGTGGCGGGCGTGTATCCGGGTGCCAATTCTGAGGAAGTGGAGGCTCAACTTACCAAACCCCTTGAGGAGCTGCTGTTTGCCCTGCCCGAAGTGGACCGTGAGAGAACCTATTCCGTGACCAAGGAAGGCATCTGCTACATCTATGTGATGCTTGACTTGACCAAAAGCGACTACGCTCAAGCGTGGACGAAAATCCGCAACAAAATCAATGAAAACAAAGCTTTGAGTTTTCCAGCGGGCGTGTTGGCCATTGCCGTGATTGACGACTTTGGCGACACCTCTTCGCTGCTTATTGCGATGGAATCGGACGACAAGACCTACCGCGAAATGCGCGAATACACCGATGACCTCACCCGCCGCTTGCGCGACATCCCCCAAACGGGCAACGTGCGCGTGATGGGTGAACAAACCGAGGAAATCGCGGTCACGGTGGACAAGGAAAAACTTTCGTTCTACGGCATCAGTCCGAACACGCTGATGCTGCAATACGCCTCGCAAGGCTTCCTCACCACAAGCGGCACGATGGAAACCTCCGACTTCGACCTGCCGCTGCATATCGAGAACCCCGTGGTTTCCGAAGAGGAACTTGAGGAGCAAATCATCTATTCCGACGCGGCGGGCAACACTGTGCGCCTGCGCGATGTGGCCACCGTTGAAAGGCGTTTGGCCCCACCTTCAAAAGTGGTGAATTTCAACGGCAACAACGCACTGATTATCAGCGTGGAGATGCGCAAGGGCTTCCACATCGTGGCTTACGGAAGGGAAGTGGAAAAAGTGCTTTCCACATTCAGGAAAACCCTTCCCGACAGTGTGAAAATGTACCGCATCACCGACCAGCCCAAAGTGGTCGAAAAGTCGGTCAGCGCGTTCTTGCGCGACTTGGTCATTTCAATGATTGTCGTGATTGCAGTGATGCTGCTGCTCTTTCCTATGCGCACCGCACTCATCGCCAGTTCGGGATTGCCGGTCTGCACGGCTATGAGCATTGGATTGATGTATCTCTTTGGCATTGAGTTGAATACAGTCACTTTGGCCGCCCTTATCGTCGTGCTTGGTATGATTGTGGACGACTCCATCATCAATATTGACGGCTACATCGACAAGTTGAGCCAAGGCTACAAGCCCTTCGATGCCGCCGTGAGCAGCGCCAAGGAATTGTTTATGCCAATGCTCATCGCTACGGGTGCCATCGCCACGATGTTTTTCCCGATGACGCGCATCATCACCGGGCCTTTGGGCGATTTCGTCCAGCTCTTCCCGTGGACCGTCGCCTTCTCGCTGATGGCCTCGTTGGCCTATGCTATGCTCGTCATTCCCTCGTTGGAGATTATGTTCATCAAGCCCGACTACAAGCCCAAACACAACGGTTTCTTGAAGGCACAAATGCGGTTTTTCGCTTTCTTGCAACGGCTTTACGACAAACTGCAAAGCCACTGTTTCAACCATCCTTTGTTCACCATCGGGATGGGCGTGGGTTCCATCGTTTTGGGCGTTTTGATGTTCCTTGCCCTGAATGTGCAGATGATGCCTATGGCCGAGCGCGACAGCTTCGCGGTGGAAATCCGCCTGCCCGAAGGAAGCAGCCTCGAAGCTACCACGCGCATCAGTGATTCGTTGCAACAGATGATGCTCACTGATAAACGCATCACCTCAATCACCGCTTTCATCGGCGAAACCGCGCCTCGTTTCCACGTGACTTACGCGCCGAGCATCCCAGCCAACAATCTCTCGCAACTCATCGTAAATACGACCTCGAAGCAAGCCACCGAAGACTTGTTGAAGGAGATGGACGACAAATATTCCTACTACTTTGCCGAAGCCCACGTGCGCTTCCGCCAACTTGACTATCAGGCTGTTTCGACACCTGTGGAGGTCTTTGTCTATGGCGACGACTACGCGGAAACCGCTCCCGTGGCGCAGCAAATCAAGGATTATATGCTCACTTTGGACAAGGAACTCCGCTGGGTTCACACCGATTACGATGAGTTTTTGCCTTCGGTGAAAGTGACTATGAAACCCGAGGAATGTGCCCGCCTTGGCATCACCAAGACCGTGCTTTCCCTCGACCTTGCCGGAAGCCTCAACGGACAGCCTTTGACCACCGTTTGGGAAGGCAACCGCAGCTTGCCCGTCAAGTTGTATGCGGAACAAAACTACAACCCTGATGACTACGAAACCGTTCAGAACCAACTGATTCCGACGATGTTACCCGGCACCAATGTCCCCCTCCGGCAAGTCGCCGACATCAGTCCCGACTGGCATCCCGCAAGTTTGGTACACCACAACGGCAAGAACGCCATCACCGTGGCCGCCGATATGAAATTCTGGAAGTCGCAGACCGCAAGTATGAAGAAAGTGCAACACTACATCGACACGGAAGTGCGACCCAATATGCCCGAAGGCGTGAGCATCGAATACGGCGGCCTGTCGTCGCTCAATACGATGGTCATCCCGCAACTGCTCAAGAGCCTGTTTGCCGCCATCGCCGTGATGTTAGCCTTCCTCGTGGCCTATTTCAAGAAACTCAACCTCGCCCTGTTGACCCTGTGTTCCAGCAGTTTGTGTATGTTCGGAGCCTTCTTTGGCGAGTGGCTTTTCGGCCTCGACTTCGGTATGACTTCTTTGTTGGGCATCGTCAGCCTCATCGGTATCATCGTCCGCAACGGCATTGTGATGTACGAATACGCCGAAACGCTTCGTTTTGAAGAAGGCCTACCCACCAAGGAAGCCGCTATGAAGGCCGGCAGCCGCCGTATGAGGCCCATTTTCCTCACCTCGGCCACTACCGCCCTCGGCGTGCTCCCGATGATCATCACCCGCAATCCCCTTTGGATGCCGATGGGCGTGGTCATCTGCTTCGGCGTGGTGCTTTCGATGGTGATTATTCTGGCTGTGATGCCTGTGATGTATTGGCTGATATTCAAAAAGAGCAAGACGCAAACTGCGCAATCTTCATAATTTGTTTACTTTTGCAATCGAATCCTCATCAATGAAGCAATGAACTTAAGCGACCAATTACTCACTGTGCTTGACGAATACAAGCAACTTGGCATAGCCGAGCAAATCGACTATGACAAGTTCTATTTGTACTCGTTGATTACTCACTCCACGGCCATCGAAGGCTCGACGGTGACTGAAATCGAGAACCAATTGCTGTTCGATGAAGGCATTTCGGCCAAAGGACGCACGATGCAGGAGCAACTGATGAACCTTGACCTGAAAAAAGCCTACGAACAGGCCATTCGTTTGGCAAAATTGCATACGGATTTTTCTGTGGAAATGTTGAAGGAATTGTCGTCAATTGTGATGAAAAACACTGGAAGCCAATACAATACCGTTCAAGGCTCGTTTGATGCTTCAAAAGGTGACCTTCGTTTGGTCAATGTCACAGCGGGGGCTGGAGGGAAATCATACCTCAACTATGCCAAAGTGCCTTCAAAACTGACCACATTCTGTCAAGAAATGAACAAACGCAGATGGGTTTTGGTGGATAGCAAAGACATATTGGAGCAATATCTGTTGAGTTTTGATGCACATTTCCAACTCGTTACGATTCATCCTTGGGCGGACGGCAATGGACGAATGTCGCGCCTGATAATGAACTATATACAGTTCGAGTTTGGACTTGTTCCCACAAAAGTGAAAAAGGAAGACAAAGCAGAGTACATCCAAGCATTGGTCGAATCAAGAGAGCAAGACAACACTCTGCCTTTCAGAGAGTTTATGTTACGGGAACACCTTACCAACCTACGGAAGGAAATAGAGAATTTCAAGCAGTCGGAAGGTGGACAGAAAACAGAAAAGGTGGACAGAAAAGGTGGACAGAAAACCCGCAATGCGATACTTGATTTAATCAAGAACGATGAAAGAATCACTTCCACAAAAATGGCAGAATCATTGGGAATCAACCGAAGTGCGGTCAGCAAACATTTGAAAAAACTGCAAGATGAAGGCGTAATTCGCAGGGAAGGCCCTGACAAAGGCGGCAAATGGATAATTGTAAAATGATGAAAACCAAAACCATATTATTTGTATTATTGTTTTCAGCCAGTCCGTTGTTCGGTCAGCAAAAAGACTCGCTCAACCTCTCCGTGCAAAACTGCATCGAAATGGCATTGGAGAACAACATCGAACTGAAAAACAGCCAATTGGAAATCGACAAGGCGAGAGCAACGAAAAACGAAGCCCGCGCCGAATACTTTCCCACCGTCACGGCGCAGGCCTTGGCTTTCGATGCCTTGAATCCGATGCTCACCTTTGGCATTGAGGACATCGACAATGCACAATTGAGGCAGTTGCTTTACACGCTTTATGCCGAATACGGTGCCAATATGGGCTTGGACAAGGAATATTCCTTCGTGCAGAACGGAGTGATGCTCAATGCGATGGCGACAGAACCCATCTATGCGGGTGGTCGTATCCGCAATGGCAACAAACTCGCTAAGTTGGGTATAGATGCCGCTGAGACACAGGCAAAAGTAAAAGAAGATGAAGTGTGCTTGCAAACCGAGACGCTCTATTGGCAAATTGTGGCCTTGCAAGAAAAATTGGCCACTTTAGACCAACTTGACCGACTTCTGGATACCTTGGACAAAGACCTAACTGGTGCCATCGAGGCGGGTCTAGCTATGCCAACGGACCAGTTCAAGTTGAAGGTGAAACAAAACGAAAGCCAACTCAACCGCAAGAAGGTCACGGACGGCATCATATTACTTAAAATGGCCTTGGCACAAACCATTGGCACCGACTGGCAGACGATGACGCTTGTCGACACTTTAGGTCTAGAAACCGAGCCAACAGCCTATTACCAACAACCTGATGAGGTTGTGTCGCTGCGCAATGAAAGCCACCTTCTCGACCTCTCGCTGCAAGCCGAAAAGCTGAAGAAAAAGATGACTCTCGGTGAGACCTTGCCTTCACTATTGGTGGGCGGCAGCACAAGCTATCACACTATCCTTGAAAACAGCAAACCTAACGCGATGGTCTTTGTCGTGCTGCAAGTGCCTCTCACTGACTGGCACAAGACCTCCTTCAAGCTGAAAAAGCACGACCTCGACGCCGAGATGGCTGAAAACACCCGCCGCGACCTCACCGAGAAGATGGAGATGCAAACCAACCAAGCGTGGTTTAACCTCGAACAGAGCAGGTTGCGTATCACTATGGCACAAACTGCCCTCAACGATGCCGAAGCCAATTTAAAAATCACAGAGGATTATTACGAGGCTGGACTGGTGGCATTGTCGGATGTCCTCGAAGCCCAGACCTTGCTCAAGAAAAGTCGTGACGAGTTGACCGATAGCCGTGTGGAGTATAGGATAAACCTGGTGACCTATAGGCAGCTGACAAATGATTAGTGTTCCATATCTTTGGGTTTTGCACGTTTTTTGTATTTTTGCTCCCTGATTCAAAACTCAATCCAATGAAAAAACTCCTTTTTTTAGTCCTTTTTATGGCTACTGCCATTCTCGGACAGGCCCAAGTCAGCAAGATGATAGGCCAATGGAACACTTATGACGACAAGACGGGCGACCTGCGCTCCACCGTTAAAATCTATGAAGAAAATGGCACATATGAAGCCGTAATTACCACGCTTTACGAAAAAGACGCCAGCGGTAAATTCCAAGTGATGAAGGCCCCTTACGCAAAAGAATACGAAGGCGTAGTCGGCACTCACCTCTTCAAGGAAATGAAGGCCGACGATGACATATTGAGAGGCAAGATTTACGACCCCGAAAGCAAAAAGACCTACAACGCCAAGGTGACCTACAAAACCAAGACAGACGAACTCAGTGTACGCGGTTCGTTGGACAAGGCCGGACTGCTAGGTCGTTCGCAGGTTTGGAAACGCAAGAAATAAACGTTAGTAGAGGCGTAGCGCGCTACGTCTCTACCATTTACGATAAGATTTGTGTAAGATTTGTTTCTAATCAAACATCAAATTTGAATTCGGCATCAAACCATCCGGTGTCTTCCTTCAATAAATCATATTCTTCGCCCGTTTGGTGGTCAACCACATGCACGGTGCCTTTGATGTCGTCGTAGGTGAAGGTAAACTGTGAGTTTACGTCGTCGTCTTTAGGTACGTCCATTTTAGATGTTACTATTGATTTTGGGCTGCAAAACTAATCAATTTTTCTTTTTGGAAACCAATCTGCCACAAATCTATTACAAATTGTAATGTCCATTCTGCCGCTTCGCGTCATTACGAGGCCTCATTCCGTGAACACGGAAGAAGCAATCCAGAGAAAGAGCTTATTGTCTAGACTGCTTCGTGCCTCGCAGTGACGCAAAGCGCTGCAAAACGATTTACGACAAGATTTATGATAGATTTGTTTCTATTATCACAAACCTAATCTTTCATTCAATTTCTTTGTCTGCTCCTCAAAGCCCTTTTTGCCGAGCAAAGCGAACATATTCTTCTTATACGCTTCCACGCCGGGTTGGTCGAAGGGATTCACATCCAGCATATAGCCGCTCACGGCGCAAGCCATCTCGAAGAAATAGATCAGTTCGCCAAGCACATTTTCAGAGACTTCGGGGATGACGATGCGGAGATTCGGCACGCCACCGTCCTCGTGGGCCAGCACAGTGCCGAGTTCAGCCTTGTGATTTACTTCGCTGATGCGCTTACCAGCGATGTAGTTGAGTTGGTCGAGGTCATCGTTTTCCATCGGGATGCGGAGCTCGTGGTTGGAGTTCTCTACTGAAATCACCGTCTCGAAGAGATTGCGCAGACCATCCTGAATATATTGACCCATCGAGTGGAGGTCGGTGCTGAAGGTGACCGAAGCGGGGAAGATGCCCTTGTGTTGCTTGCCGTGGCTCTCGCCGTAAAGTTGCTTCCACCATTCACTGAAATACACCAAGCGCGGTTCATAGTTCACCATAATCTCATTGGTCAGGCCTTGGGCGTAGAGGGCTTGGCGCACCACAGCATATTGCGTGACAGGGTTCTCAAGAGTCGGATTGACTTTGCATTGTTTCTCCATCTCGACGGCACCTTTCACCAAAGCGTGGATGTCGATGCCCGCCATAGCGATGGGCAACAGACCAACAGGGGTGAGCACCGAAAAACGTCCGCCCACATCGTCGGGAACGATATAGGTCTTGTAGCCCTTCACGTTGGCCAATTGTTTCAAAGCACCACGGGCCTTGTCGGTGATGGCGATGATGCGCGAAGCAGCTTCCTGTTCGCCGTATTTATTGATGATGTGTTGCTTGAGGATGCGGAAAGCGATGGCGGGTTCTGTCGTCGTGCCCGACTTGGAAATGACCGCCATAGAATAGTCTTTCTTGTCCAAAACGGTTATCAAATCATGGAGGTAATCCTCACTCATATTGTGGCCTGCATAGACAATGAGCGGCTTTTCATCCGTAAAAGGTGCAAAGTGGTTCTGCAACGCTTCTATAACGGCACGTGCGCCCAAATAAGAGCCACCAATGCCGATGACGACAAAGATTTCCGACTTTTTGCGCAGGTCAGCAGCGGTTTTCTCGATGTCTGCTAAAAGATTTTCATCGATTTCCGAAGGCAGATTCACCCAACCGAGGAAATCATTGCCGGCACCAGTTTTATTGAAGATGGTTTCATAAACTTCTGAGACCTTTGATTCTAATTCATTCTGCTTTTCTTTGTCCAAAAAAGATTGAACATGAGAGATGTCGATTTTCATAATTATGATATATTTAAGATGCTGCGAAGATAGGAAAAAAAGAAAACTGCAAAACAAACTTGACGATTTTAATTCTTCTTATAAAAACAATCGTTATTATAAAATCAATATAATATATTTATTATCAATATATTATGAAAACATATAGAGAAGGTAAAAAAGGCTATAATAAAATTGTTGGTTGGATTCAACAATTTTTTGAGATTTTTTTGCTATTATTTCAGTGAAATTCATATCTTTGCACAACTATTCTAAAGTACTACTAGTAATTAAACTAACTTATCTATCCATTTTTCATTTTTCATTTTTTATTTACATTATAATTATGTCACAAATTAAGGTTTTATTGGCAGAAGATGACAAAAACTTGGGTATGATACTCAAGGCTTTTCTTGATGCCAAAGGTTTTTTTACCACTTTATGCTCAAACGGACAGGAAGCATTGAATAGTTTTAAGATGTCAGACTATGATATATGCCTGTTTGATATTATGATGCCCGTTATGGACGGATTCACTTTAGCTAAACAAATCAAAAACTCTAATCCATCAATGCCCATCATTTTCCTTACGGCAAAAAAAGAACAGGAAGATATTTTGGAAGGTTTTCGCATTGGAGCTGATGATTATGTTACCAAGCCATTCAGTATGGATGAATTGCAGGCACGCATTTTGGCCGTCCACCGCAGATGCGCTTTTGTGCAATCTAAACCCTCTGTTTATCGTTTAGGCGGCTTCACTTTCGATTCACCCCGTCATATATTAACAAAAGGCAACGAAACCAAAAAATTGACCTCGAAAGAAGCCGATTTACTTTTGATGCTGTGCGAAAATATGGGTAATACCCTTGAACGCTCCAAGGCTCTATTGCAAATTTGGGAAGAAGACAATTATCTCAACGCCCGTTCGATGGATGTTTACATCACGAAACTGCGCAAATACTTTAAGGATGATCCCGATGTCGACATTCAGAACGTTCATGGCGTAGGATTCAAATTGGTGATAAAATAAATCTGAGCCAGGCAAAACAAATCGCGGGAAGGTATCTTTCCGCGTTTTGTATTCACTGATGAAGTGGTTGCGCTTCTGGTAGTTGCACCGTAGTGTCGCAAATAAAACCCCACAGCACCTCTGGTGGAAAATTGAAAGTGGTGTTGGTCAGCAAAGCGAGAAAACGGTTTTTGTTCACATCGCGAATGACTGCACTGCGATAGCCCTTCCACCAACCATAATGGAAAAACATATTGGGATGTTCTTTGCTCATTCGCCAGCCGAAACCATAATTTTCGTCGTTTTTCCACTCGGGTGAGCCTGGCACAAAAGCCTCGGCCTGCAAACTATCGGGCAGTAGGGCATTACAATTCAGGGCTTGATTGAATTTCCAAAGGTCTTCCACCGTCGAGAACATAATTTTGTCACCCATAACCCCATTCAAATAATCGTTTTGCATCTTCACTGGGCCACTACGATACAATTCATGACCATGTGCCTCAACGGGCATATACATCGAAACAGCGGTTTCATCGCGCATCGAATAAATATAGGAATGCTCCATACCCAACGGCTCGAAGATGCGCTCACGCATGAAGTCTTCAAAGTGCATCCCACTCACCCGCTCCACCACTGAAGCCAGCAAGGCATAGTTGATGTTGTTATAAAAAAAGCAAGCATCGGGTGCCCCATAAACATCAGGCTTCTTCTCAGCCAGCATCTTAATCATCGCCTCGTTTGAGAAAGGCTTCTTCCGGTCGGGCCAATGTTTGTCAGCCATAGCATCATAGCGGGGCAAACCCGACCGATGGTTAAGCAAATGCCGAATCGTCACGCCCTCGTAAGGCAACTGGGGAATGTATTTCCTCACGTCATCATCGTAATCCAATTTGCCATCCGCCTTCAAAAGCATAATAGCCTCAGCAGTAAACATTTTCGAGTCGGACGAAAGTTGAAAGGCATCATCTATACGCAAGGAATCTTTCTGTCGTTTGTTCAAATCGCGCCACCCCAAGGCATTTTCATAAACAATTTGACCTTGTTCAGAATACAACATCACTCCGTTCAAACCTGCTCGGTGAAGATCTTTAAATACTCTATCAGCCATCATAGCACGTTTGGCCACAATCCCTTGGTTCAGATTGACAAAAAGACTATCCACATTAATGACAGGCACATCGTGACCGCAACGCCTTCCACAGAAGAAGACTGAACCTGTCACAATCAGCAATAGCAATAAGATGAAAACTGTTCTTCGTGTCATATTTGAGGGGCAAATTTACGCAAAAACCTTTATTCTTGGTTTTTTTTCGCGCAATTTCAGGAATAATTAACGCTAATCCACTAATTATTACTACTTTTGCAGCCCGAAACACAATTATACATTTTATTTTCATGTCACAATTTACAGATTTTGGATTGAATCCCGCTCTGTTGAAGGCTATAAAGGAGCTGGGGTTTGAGAATCCTATGCCAATCCAGGAAAAAACAATTCCTGTGCTCCTGGAGAATGATGTTGACTTTGTGGGCCTTGCACAGACGGGAACGGGTAAGACTGCCGCATTCGGCTTGCCCTTGTTGAACAAAATTGATGCCGAACAGCGTTGCGTTCAGGCGTTAATCCTTTGTCCGACACGTGAACTTTGTATGCAGATTACCAGAGACTTGCGCAACTATGCCAAGTACATCCCCGAAATCCTGATTGTGCCCGTCTATGGTGGTGCCAGCATCGAACTCCAGTTTAAAGACTTAGCCAAAAAGCCGCAAATCATCGTGGCCACGCCCGGTCGTTTACGCGATATGATCCGTCGCAACCGCGTCGATTTCAGCAACGTGAAGACGATGATTCTCGACGAGGCCGATGAGAT
>JAEEGJ010017611.1_pt1 | contig 16123 bp, 10 predicted proteins | sample 8958761 | NCBI WGS metagenome assembly JAEEGJ01 (sample SAMN16246546, study PRJNA631951) | gut metagenome | biome: gut microbiome; feature: rumen; material: RS-attached | host: Bos | place: Iran: Karaj | collected 2018-10
AGGGACCGGTCACACTGGCATCAGCATAATCCAGATCAGCATAATTTTCTTCAACCGTCCCATCAAAGTACGCTCTGTTCAGACCTGGACAATTACTGATATCCAGGATCTCGATCTTGTTTTCATCACATCTGAGTATCTCCAGGTGAGTATTGTTGGTCACATCCAGTTCAGTCAGCTGACCAGAGTGACACCAGAGTTCTGTCAATGCTTCATTGTGGGATACATCCAGGGTCGATATCGGATTATCGAAACAATCCAGAGTATACAGCGACGTACAGTCAGATACATCCAGCGTGTTAAGCTGGTTAGTAGAACAATCCAGTCTGACCAGCGAAGTGCAGCCGGACACATCCAGTGAAGTCAGCTGATTATGCATACACTCTACGGTGCTCAGCGTAGTGCAATCGGACAGATCCAGCTTTGTCAGTTTGTTATGACCGCAAAACAAATACTGTAAGGCGTTGTTCTCAGGAAGTATAAGTGTTTTGAGGGGAGAGTCTGTACAGTTCAGGCTGGTCAGCAACGGATTATTGGACAGATCCAATTCTGTAAACTGATTAAAAGAGCAGCGCAGATCGGTCAATGCCGTATTGTGAGATACGTCCAGCTTAGTCAGCTGACATGACTCGACCCAGACTTCAGTAAGAGCAGTATTCTTGGAAAGATCAAGCTCTTCAAACTTACCCCTCCAGCAGTGGAGATGAGTCAGAGCTGTGTTGCCGGACACATCCAGTTCTGTTAAATAATTAGGAGCCCAAAGCTTTTCCAGCGCAGTGAGGAACTCTACACCCTTTAAAGTCGACACGGTTTCGAAGGACAGATAGATCGCTTTAGCCTGTGCGATCTCGGCCTCGCTGAGAGCACCGCCTCCGTCCGTGTCAAAATTCTCGCTGACATATTCCCTGAAGACCGGATCCGGGAAATTAGCCTCGTTGACCGCAACGCCGGCTCTTGCCGTATCTGCAAAGGCCGCGCCGGGGATAAGAGCAATAACCATCACTAAGCCCATAAGCAAGCTGAAAAATCTCATTTTTTTCATAGTCGTCTCCTTCCCTGTATCGCGATTAAATTTTCTACATTATACCACATTCCCCCATAGGGCAAACTTCCAAATTGAAACTGCTGACCGCAAAAGATCCGTTTCACACTTATAAAAAACCGCGGGGCAGCCCCGAAGGGCCACCCCGCGTGATAGTCAGTCAACTATTGAGATATATCCTGAGCCAGGATGTCCGGGATCAGGGATTCGCCACCGATCACGATGACGCTGTTGATTCCGGACTGGCTGCAATATGCCTTGGCGTCGTCATAGATCGAGTTGGTCACGAGAAGCAGCGGGCTTCCGCTGACATAGGCCACGGGCCCTCCGGCAAGTCCGTCCGGGTAGTTCATGGCGTAGGCCAGAACCGCGTTCTCTACGGTTTCGGGCATGAATTTTTCGGCTATGGCTACGGATGTTTTGAAGCGGTCTTTTCCTGCCACTCTTTCTGTTTCGCCTGTGGCGTAAACTTTAACGGAGCTGAAGACGTCTTCCGGCACGGCACCTTTTCCTCCGAGGGCATAGATGTTGCCGCTGAGATCACCCTGGATCTCAGCCAGATATGACTTCTGATCATCGGTGAGGCTCTTCCCTACAAGAAGGATGGGCTTGCCCAGGGCCGATGCGGAAAGACTGTCTGCGTAGCCATTACCGGAGCAGATCAGGAGATCCTGCCCCTCAACTCCGGCTTCCCTGAGGATCGCCAGATTTGTCGCGTATCTGTTGGAACCGGAAAGCCTTTTGATATTAGTAATGCCCCTCTTCTGGAGTTCGGTCTCCACCACCTCCGGAACGGCCCCCTTGCCGCCCAGGATGTATACCGTTCCGCCATATGCAAGGTTGGCGCTGACGTACTCTGCCAGAGTCGGCGCGAAGCCGGCATTGGTAAGCAGCACGGGAGCCTCCTTCACAACAGCCAGGTATGCTCCTGCCAGAGCATCAGGAAAGTCTGTGCCGCTGGCGATGACGATGTTTGGAAAAAGCAATGTAGCCGTATTGTTCTTGAGCCACTCCGCGGCTCCGATTCCGGTCATGAAACGATTGGAGCCGGCGACCCGGTCATGATCCGGAATTACGATATCGGTAAATTTATCAACATATATATAGGTTACTTCCCATCCGTCCTTGTTATAAAAAGCGTATATATATTTATCGTCGGATTCCGACATCTCCCCGTTGCGGTACACGCCTACCATTTGCGGGCAAGTGGAGATATCCAGCTGTTCTAACGAGTTGGCATGGCACTCGAAAAAACGTAATGCCGCATCGTCAGTCACGTTCAAAGAAGTCAGCTGATTGTCGAAACACCACAGCTGGTAAAGGTTGGGCTTGCCTGATGCATCGAGGGACTGGAGCTGGTTGTGGCTGCAGTCAACAGCCGTCAGGGCATTGCTTCCGGAAAGATCAAGTTCCCTCAGCTGGTTCGAGGCGCACCATATATCACTCATGGCAGCCTTGCCGGACACATCAAGTTCCTCTATCAGGTTATTGGTACAGACCAGGCTTTCCAGTTGATGATTGCCGGAAAGATCCAAAGCCTTCAGCTGGTTTTCCTTGCATCTGATGGTTTTCAAAGCAGATGCTCCGGATACATTAAGTGTGTCAAGTTGGTTGTAATTACAACCCAGGTATTCAAGATGTGTATTGCCGGAAACGTCAAGTGTCTCCAGCTTGTTGAGACCACACTCTAAAAACTCAAGGGCGGGACAACCGGAAACATCCAGCGAAGGCAGCTGGCACGCATAGCAGGTCAGAGCTTTGAAAGTTGCGCTATTGGGAAAAACGATCTCTGTCAGCGGATTATTGGAACAAATCAGTGTTTCCAGAGCGGTCAGATGTTCCACACCCCGGAGTGATGAGATGCCTTTTGCGTTTAAATCTATGTATTTTACCTGAGCGATCTCTGCAGAACTGAGAACTCCATCACCGTTTGAGTCGAAATTCTCGCTGATGTAATCACGGAACACTGCGTCCGGGAAGTTTTGCTCATCAACACTCACTCCGGCGCGGGAGTCTTCACCATAAACAGTAACGGGGAAGACCGAAACAAGTAACAGAATGCATAAAAGAATCGATAAATGTTTTTTGATCATCTTTTTCTCCACCTCTCCTTCAATGAATCGATAGCATATAATCATTATACTTGAGAGAAAACATCTAATCAAGTTCGTTACCCATAAGCGGATCTGCGCAAAAAACAAAAGGGCGGACTCTTGCGAGTCCGCCCTTAAGCATTTCATTTGAGGCAATGTCTGAGCCTATTCGCTCAGGTACTGGTCGATGGAAGCAGCGGCAACCTTGCCTGCGCCCATGGCCTTGATTACCGTTGCAGCGCCTGTTACAGCGTCGCCGCCGGCGTAGATACCTTCACGGTTGGTGGCTGCGCCGTCATCCGTTCCGATACCGCCCTTGGTGTTGGCATCAAGGTTCTCAGTGGTGTCGAGGATCAGGGTGTTCAGCTTGGTTCCGATGGACATGATGACCATGTCTACGGGGATCTCAAAGTTGGAGCCCTTCTTCTCAACGGGTCTTCTTCTTCCGGAAGCATCGGGTTCGCCAAGCTCCATCTCTACGCATTCGATGGATCTTACGTTACCGTTCTCATCCCCGTGGATCTCAACAGGATTGTTGAGAAGCTTGAAGATGATGCCCTCTTCCATGGCGTGGTGAACTTCCTCAGCTCTTGCGGGAAGCTCTGTCATGGAACGACGGTAGATGATGTAAACTTCGCTGGCGCCCATACGCTTAGCGCATCTTGCAGCGTCCATTGCAACGTTTCCGCCGCCGACTACTGCGATCCTGTCGCCGTGCATGATGGGTGTGTCGTATTCCGGTCTGTAAGCCTTCATCAGGTTGATCCTGGTGAGGTACTCGTTGGCGGAGCATACGCCGATGAGGTTCTCACCGGGGATGTTCATGAAGGACGGAAGGCCTGCGCCTGTTCCGATGAAGACGGACTCATAGCCGCCCTCTTTCATGAGCTCGTCAACTGTGAAGGAACGTCCTACGACTGCGTCTGTTACGAACTTGACGCCTTTTTCCTCCAGCTTGGAAACTTCCATGGCTACGATCTCCTTGGGGAGACGGAACTGAGGAATTCCATATACGAGTACGCCGCCGGTCTTGTGAAGAGCTTCGTAGACTGTTACGTCATAGCCCTTGTTGATCAGGTCGCCTGCACAGGCAAGGCCCGCCGGGCCGGAACCGATGATGGCAACCTTGTGACCGTTGGACTCTGCCTTGGGTACTTCTACGTCGCCGAAGTTTGCAGCGTGCCAGTCTGCCACGAATCTTTCAAGTCTTCCGATGGCAACAGACTCGCCCTTGACTTCGTGGACGCACTTGCCCTGGCACTGTGTCTCCTGGGGGCAGACTCTTCCGCAGATTGCGGGAAGGGAGCTGTCCTGAGAGATCACGTCGTAAGCGCCCTCGAAGTCTCCTTCGGCAACGCGTGCGATGAAGTCAGGGATCTTGATGTTTACGGGGCATCCGGAGACGCAGGGTTTTTTGCGGCATCTCAGGCAGCGCATGGCCTCGTTGATGGCCTGCTGCTCAGAGTAGCCTGTGCATACTTCCAGGAAGTTCTTGTTTCTTACGTCAGGAGCCTGCTCCGGCATCGGGTTCTGTGAATGTACTAAATTAATCATTGTAACGAACACCTCCTGTCAATCTGCAGATATGCTGACGGTCTTCAGCTTCCTGTTCTCTGTAGTAGGCTGAACGTCTGATGAGGTCGTCCCAGTCAACCAGCTCGCCGTCGAACTCGGGTCCGTCAACGCACACGAACTTGTCCTCGCCGCCGATCTTGCATCTGCAGCCGCCGCACATTCCGGTACCGTCGATCATGTAAGCCGTAAGGGATGCAACGGACTTGATGCCGTGCTTCTTTGCGATCTCACAGGTGAACTTCATCATGATGGGAGGACCTACAGCAACGACTTCGTCAAAGACGTAGCCCTTGGCGATGAGGTCTTCCAGCTTCTGGGTGGTGAACATCTTCTCGCCGTAGGAACCGTCGTCGGTAACTACGAATACGTGGTCAGCGCCCAGGTTTTCTTTTAATTCGTCCTCAAGAATGACGAGATCCTTGGTCTTGAAACCTTCGATCATGTAGGTGTCGACTCCGGCTGCCTTCATTCCGCAGGCAAGGGGATATGCGAGAGCATTTCCTGTACCTCCGCCGATGACGCAGACGCTCTTCAGGCCTTCCATGTGGGTCGGCTTGCCAAGAGGGCCTACGATGTCAGCGAAGCAGTCGCCAACTTCCAGCTGATCCATGAGCATTGTGGTCCTTCCCACTGCTGCGTAGATCAGGTCGATGGTCCCGTCTTCTGAGTTGTGTCCGGCCATGGTGAGAGGAATTCTCTCGCCGTACTCATCCGTTCTCAGGATGATGAACTGACCGGGTTTGGCATGTTTTGCAACAAGGGGAGCATAGATCCTCAGCCAAACCATGTTGTCATTGAGTCTTCTTTTCCAAGTGACCTCAAATCTCTTGTAATCTGCCATTGATTTATCCTCCTTCCTTATTTCTCAAAACTGTCTTCTCTGTGCTTCAGTTCGTCGTATCTGCCGAGAGCCATCTTTTCGCCCTTGGTGAAGAGCTCTTCTGCTCTCTCGGGGAACTTGAGCATCAGTGAGTTGTAACGTACTTCGCCCATGATGAAGTCTCTGTAGGAGTCTGTCGGCTTGTGGGAGTCAACTGTCAGCGGGTTCTCGCCTGCTTCTGACTTCCTCGGGTCGAACCTGAGCAGGTTCCAGTATCCGGATCTTACAGCCTTCCTCATCTCCTGCATGGAGCGGTTCATACCGGCCTTGACGCCGTGGTTGATGCACGGTGCGTAAGCGATGATCAGGGAAGGTCCGTCATAAGCTTCAGCTTCCTTCAGTGCTCTTACGGTCTGCTCCGGATTTGCACCCATTGCGATCTGCGCAACATATACATATCCGTAAGCCATTGCGATCTGAGCAAGGTCTTTCTTCTTCACGGACTTACCTGCTGCTGCGAACTTGGCAACAGCTCCGATGGGAGTGGACTTGGAGGACTGTCCGCCTGTGTTGGAGTAGACCTCTGTGTCGTAGACCATTACGTTTACGTTCTCGCCGGAAGCAAGTACGTGGTCAACTCCGCCGTAGCCGATGTCGTATGCCCAGCCGTCTCCTCCGAAGATCCAGATGGAGGGCTTGGTCAGCATGTCTTTGTTCTCGACTACATATTTGGCGTCTGCAGAATCCAGAGCTTCGCAGGCTTCGACGAGAGCGTCGCCGGTCTTTCTGGCTCCGTCAACGTCGTCCATCATTGCCAGCCATGCCTTGGCCTGGTACATACCGGTCTCCTCGGCAAGACGTGTAACGACGGTCTTCATCTCGTTTCTTCTGGTCTTCATGGCTGTCGCCATACCGAAGCCATACTCTGCGTTGTCCTCGAAGAGGGAGTTGGACCATGCGGGTCCTTTGCCTTCTCTGTTCACTGTGTAAGGAGTGGACGGAGTGGAAGCTCCCCAGATGGAGGTACATCCTGTAGCGTTGGCAATGAACATTCTGTCGCCAAAGAGCTGAGTGATCAGCTTAGCATACGGAGATTCTCCGCATCCCGGGCAGGCGCCGGAGAATTCCATGAGCGGAGTCTTGAACTGAGAGCCCTTGACTGTGTCCACGGGGAACGGTGTCTGCTTGTCGGCAATGTTCTTGTAAAGGTAATCGAATTTCTTCTGCTGCTTGTGCATGAATTCGTCTTCCGCGGGAGCCATCTCGATGGCTTTCTTTCTGGCGGGGCAGACTTCTGCGCAGGATCCGCATCCTGTGCAGTCCATCAGTGACCAGCCAAGGGTGAACTTCATGTTCTTCATGCCCTTCATTGTGGACACGCCCTTGCAGTCCGGTCCGCAGCCCATCTCGTTCTTGAGTCCTTCGGCCTCTTCCTCTGTCATGACGAAGGGTCTTACTACTCCGTGGGGGCATACGATGGAGCACCAGTTGCACTGCATGCAGTTGGTGGGATTCCACATGGGAAGGTCTGCTGCGATACCTCTCTTCTCGAAGGCAGCTGTGCCGTTGGGCATCATGCCGTCCGCAGTGGATAAGAACTGGGATACGGGAACCTTGTCCGCGGTGAGGTTAGCTTCCGGAACCAGGATGTTGTTGAGGAATTCGGTGTGGAATTCATCTCTTCCAACAAGCTTCGGTGCGGGAGCGTCATCGGGAAGATCCTTCCAGCTCTCGGGAACTGCTACCTTGTGGATGTGGTTGAGACCTGCGTCCACAGCCTTGCAGTTCATGTCGACGATATCCTGACCCTTCCTGCCGTAGGTCTTCTTGATGGCGGCTTTCATGTATTCCTCAGCCTTGTCGATGGGAATGATGTCAGCCAGCTTGAAGAAGGCAGCCTGAAGGATGGAGTTGGTTCTTCTGGCACCCAGACCGATCTCCTTCGCCAGAGTTACGGCGTCGCAGGTGTAGAACTGAACGTCGTTCTGGGCGATGTATCTCTTGACCTTGTTGGGAAGGTGCTCTTCAAGCTCCTCGTCGTTCCATACGCAGTTAAGAAGGAAGAATCCGCCGGGTTTAACGTCCTCGACCATCTCATACTTGTAGAGATAGGCTGAGTTGTGGCAGGCTACGAAGTCGGCCTGCTTGACGTAGTATGTGGATCTGATGGGCTGGTCGCCGAATCTCAGGTGGGAGATGGTAACGCCGCCGGACTTCTTGGAGTCATACTGGAAGTAGGCCTGAGCCTTCATGTCAGTATGGTCGCCGATGATCTTGACGGAGTTCTTGTTGGCGCCGACAGTACCGTCAGCTCCCAGACCCCAGAACTTGCAGGCGTGTGTTCCCTTGGGAGCAACGTCCGGGTTGCAGGATCCGTGGATGGAAAGGTTGGTGACGTCGTCGTAGATGGAAAGTGTGAATTCCTTCTTCGGCTCATCTGCCCAGAGGTTCTCGTAGCAGGCAAGCACGTCGCCGGGCTGTACGTCCTTGGAACCAAGGCCGTATCTGCCGCCGCATACCATGCACTGATCGAACTCTGTGCCCTTGAGAGCGGTAACGATGTCGATGTAAAGCGGTTCACCAAGTGATCCGGGTTCCTTTGTTCTGTCCAGAACAGCGATCTTCTTCACTGTCTTGGGAAGGACCTTGAGGAGATACTCGGTGGACCAGGGTCTGTAAAGGTGTACCTCTACGATACCGACCTTCTTGCCCTGAGCCATGAGCCAGTCAACGACTTCCTCTGCGCACTCGCAGATGGAGCCCATTGCCACCAGTACTTCAGTAGCTTCGGGATCGCCGTAGTAGTTGAAGGGCTTGTAGTTGGTTCCGATCCTCTTGTTGACTTCCTCCATGTAGGAGTTAACGATGTCGGGAGTAGCAAGATAGGAGGGGTTGCAGGCTTCTCTGTGCTGGAAGAATGTCTCCGGCTGTTCAGCGGAACCTGTGGTGTGGGGATGGTTGGGGTTAAGGGCGTGATCCTTGAACTTCCTGACCTCTGCCCAGTCAACCATTTCCTTTAATTCGTCATAATCCCAGACTTCGATCTTTTGCTGTTCGTGGGACGTTCTGAATCCGTCAAAGAAGTGAAGGAAGGGAACGTGAGCCTTGATGGCAGAAAGATGTGCTACCGCAGCCAGGTCCATCGCCTGCTGTACGGAGTTGGAAGCCAGCATCGCAAAACCTGTCTGACGGCAGGCCATGACGTCGGAGTGGTCTCCGAAAATGTTAAGAGCGTGGGTGGATACCGCACGTGCAGCTACATGGAAAACAGCGGGAACAAGTTCACCGGCCATCTTGTACATGTTGGGGATCATGAGAAGGAGTCCCTGGGATGCTGTGAAGGTGGAGGTGAGGGCGCCTGCGGAGATAGCTCCGTGGACAGCTCCTGCTGCTCCTGCTTCGGACTGCATCTCGACGATCTTTACCTTCTCGCCGAACATGTTGATACGGTCGTTGGCTGCCCACTCGTCCATGTTTTCAGCCATGGGTGAGGAAGGTGTGATCGGGTAGATCGCAGCGACCTCGGAGAAGGCGTATGCTACATGAGCGGCGGCGGCGTTGCCGTCCATTGTCTGTAATCTTCTCATGTTTAATCCTCCTCTCTGATTCCCAGAGCTTCGCGCTGTGCGAAGATGTATTCGGGAACGATCTGTTCCTTGATTACATTTCTCGGGCATACATATTGGCAAACGTGGCAGTCTTCACAGATCTCGGGATCGATGATGGTGTGGGTGCCGTCCTCATAGATGGCCAGGTTCGGGCAGTTGACTTTGCAGTCTTCGCAGAACAGGCATCCTGTGCCGCAGACCTTGGCCTTGGTGGCCGGATCATCCTCGGATGAGCAGGCGACCAGCTTGAGTCCCTTGTAGGGCACGATGGTGATGAGGTGCTGCGGACATGCGAATGTGCAGTCCTTGCAGCCTACGCACTTGTCAGGATCGACCTTGGCTATGCCGTTCTCAACGTGGATGGCGTCATAGCGGCAGACTTCTGTGCACTTGCCGCATCCGAAGCAACCGGTGTGGCAGAGGCCGAGAGCCTTGAGATCAAGTCTGGCAGCTTCGTCGCAGGTGGTAACACCCATCTGCTGGAGCTGGTAGTTGGTCCTTCCGTCTCCGGAGCATCTTACGAATGCTACGTTGGACTTCAGAACTGTCAGGTCATGAAGAGTATCCACGATGATCTTCTTCTTGCACTTGACTGTGCAGGCCATGCATCCTACGCACTTGTCGTAGTCGATGACCGCATGGTTGTTGATGATGTGTACAGCGTTTTCGGGACAGGCCTGCTCACAGGCTCCGCAAGAAATGCATCCGTATCCGCATGTGGCTCTCACCACCTGCTCGTCCTCCTCCGTGGAAGAGCAGGGAATGAAGTTGGTAGCATCAGCAGGGATCATCTTGATCAGGTGCTGAGGACATACTCCCTCCTTGGCGCAGTCGCCGCATCCGTTACATTTCTCGGGGTCGATGATGATCTTACCGTCCACAAGCTTCATAGCCCCTTCCTTGCAGGACTCGATACAGGAGCCGACGCCTACGCAGCCGCTCTTGCACTCGCCTCTGAGGAAACCGGACTCACAAGCTTCCTTGCAGGATGCACACCCGGTAAAGCGTGCCTTGCCTGCAGCGCTGCCGGCACACGCGACGAAAGCGATGAGCTTTTCTTCCGCTGCCGGAGCCATTTCGGTTTTCATAACAATTGCCTCCTTGAAATAGTTATTGGTTGAACCCGCGTGAGCGGATCTTACTTACTTATTACCGGCTTTTGGGCACGGTAAATTTGCACCACAAAGATGCAATTTAATATTACTCCTTAGATACTGCAAAAGTCAACAAAATGGGCACCGTGTATGCTCAAAAAAACACGATGCCCAATGGGGTTTCGATGTGTTGCAAAACACCCTGTCTCAGGTGTCATTCAGGGATGCCAGAAGGGGCGTTTTCGCCGCTGCCCGGCGAGACTTTTTTGCCCCGGACAGGACGGCCCTTGCGCTGGGAAGCTCTCTTCTCCAGCATCCTGTCAAGGAGCTGCTCGTAGATGGGCCTGCCGCCCAGGCCTTCCGCCACGATGTAGCTTATGAGGGCTACCAGAGACAGGGGCAAAAGATTGCTGAGCGCCCCGGTCATCTCGGAGATCAGGATGATCCCCGTGAGAGGCGCCCGCACTATGGCGCTGAACATGCCTGCCATCCCGATGATCACGTAGAAGCCGATGTTGGCCTCATCCACTGCAGAAGCGGGGGAGATCAGGAGGGTGAAAAGCCCGCCCGTCAGTCCGCCCAGCACCAGCAGGGGAAGGAATATTCCGCCCGGCGCGCCGGTGGAAAAACTGAAGATGCAGTATATGAACTTGACCGCAAGGAGCAGTGCCAGAAGCTGCAGGTCGAAGCTGCCCCGGGCGGCGCCCTCGATGAGGCCGTGGCCTGAACCAAGTCCCAGTGGGAACACCCAGGCCACCAGGATCACCGCCGCCACTGCCAGGACCGCCTTGACCCAGGCGGGACGGAATTTGTCCATGAGATCCTGCATGAAGGCGATTGAACGGTTGTAGAGGACTCCGATGCCGCCTATCACTACTCCCAGAAGTATGATGGTCCAGTAGTCCTGAAGCTTGGGTTTCGAGAAGGAAAGTATCTCGAAGACCGGCTGCAGACCGAAAACGATGGAGGATATGAAATCCGCCACGATAGTGGCAGCCAGAGTGCTGAGAAGCACCTTGGAATCGAAGACTCTGTAGATCTCCTCCAGCACGAACACCAGGCCTGCCAGAGGTGCCCCGAAGGCGGCTGCCAGTCCTGCGCCGGCACCTGCTGCGATAAGCATCCTCTCCTCGGATTTGAACCTGCCTCTCATCCTGGAAAATCCCTTGCCCGTCATAGCTCCCAGCTGGATGGAGGGGCCTTCTCTTCCGAGAGCCAGGCCGGATCCGATGGCCATGAGTCCTCCGAGGAACTTCAGAAGGAGCACCCGCCACCAGATGGGCTTGACCTTGCCCTCGAACTCCCCTTCCACCTGAGGAATGCCTGACCCTGAGATCAGGGGTTCCCACTTAAGGAACAGGGAGACCAGCACCGCGAAGAGCACCAGGAGACCGACGCCCATCCAGATGGCCCAGGATGGTCTGTCCTCTCCGGAGACTATCCAGTCACGGAGCACATCCATCTTCGACAGGGAGAATCTGAAGGCGGAGACCACGACTCCCACCATGGCGCCCACTGCGGCGCCCTCCAGGATTATCCGGTATTTTAAAGTGCCGAGAGCACTGAGCGCCCTCGGCATATAGTTAGCGTTTAGTTTTTTGAGCTTGTTTGATCTGTAACTCATGTGTTTTGCTCCGGGACTGAAACGTCCGGATTATCTCACGAAGACCTTGGGAAGTCTCTGGCCGAAGGCGCAGGTGATCTCGTAGTTGATGGTGCCCGTGGCGTGGGCGATGTCATCTGCGGACACGGTGTTCACACCGTCGGATCCCATGACGATGACCTCGTCGCCCAGCTTCACGTCAGGAACGTCGGTAACGTCGATCATGCACTGGTCCATGCAGATGTTCCCTGCGATGGGGCAGACCACGCCGTTTACGATGACCTTGGCGTTGGGGGAATAGGGACGGGGATAACCGTCAGCGTATCCCAGACCGATGGTAGCGATCTTGGAGGGACGCTGGGAGATGAACTTCCTGCCGTAGCTTACGGAGAAGCCCTCGCCCACTTCCTTGAGGTGAACGATGTTGGCCTTGACGGACATGACGGGCTTCAGGCTCAGCTGATTCCTGTCAACCTCATCGGAGGGATAAAGTCCGTAGAGGATGATGCCGGCGCGGCAGGCGTCATAGTGGACCTCGGGGATCTCCATGATGGATGCGGAGTTGGCAAGAGTCTTCATGGGGATGCGGATGCCTGCGGCGATGAGAGCGTCGCAGAGTCTGTCGAACTTCGCCTTCTGGCCGTATGCGTAGGTCTTGTCCACGATGTCAGCTACGGACATGTGGCTGAAGATGCCCACGATCTTGGTGTTGGGAAGCTCGTAGATCTTCCTGACGTCGGCGATGGTGGAGTCGATGTCCGTGGCCTGATAGCCGATGCGGCCCATGCCTGTGTCGCAGACCAGAAGGATCTTCACCACCTTGCCCTGGCGTCCGGCTTCGTCGTCGAAAGCCTTGGCGTTCTGTGAATCGCAGCAGGCGACGGTGATGTCATATTTGATGACGGTATCGGCGTACATGGAGGGAGTGAGTCCCAGCATGATGATGTCCTCTTTGAAACCTGCATCTCTCAGCACCATGGCCTCGTGAAGAGTGGCCACCGCGAAAGTCTTGCAGCCCTTCTTCTGGAGGACCTGCGCGAACTTGACGGAGCCGTGGCCGTAACCGTCGGCCTTGATGACTCCGATGAGCTCGGCGTCACCGATCTTCTCCTTGATGCGGTCGATATTGTATTCCAGATTTGTAAGATTGATCTCTGCCCAAACCGGTCTTAATGCTTCCTTAAACATGATCTGCCTCCTTAGCAAACGCGTTAAAATCTTAATCTATTGTATTACTCTGTGCGGCTTAATTCAAGATTTTCCGCAAAAAATCAGAGCCGGGTCGCTCCGGCTCTGATGACAGGGTGTTCTATTTCACGGGAAGGGCCACCCTGAAGGTGACCTTGCCGTCGGCACAGTCCACGCCGATGTTGCCGGAGTGGGCCTGCACGATGGCCTTGGCTATGGCCAGCCCCAGACCGTAGTGCCCCTCATCGTTTCCGGTACGGGCCTCGTCGGTCCTGTAGAACCTTTCGAAGAGCTTGTCCCTTACGTCCGCGGGGATCTCTGCGCCGGGATTGGTGACTGAGAGCACCGCCTGATGCCTGTCCTGGACAAGGCTGACGTTCACCGTTTCTCCGCCTTCAGAGTGGGAGATGGCATTGTCCAGAAGTATGGCCGTAAGCTGCCTGAGCTGGGCAGTATTGCCCTTGACATGTATGCCCTCGGGGATGTCGCTGTTAAGAGTAAGACCCTGCTCGAAGGCGATGCTCTCGAAGGGAAGAGCTTCTCCTGTGACCAGGTTGGACAGGTCCAGATCCTCGTGATCCGGCACTCCGCTCTCAGCTCTGGAGAGTTCCAGGAGCTCCCTGACCAGGGCGCTCATCCGTTCGTTTTCATACTTTATGTTGGAGAGCCACTGATTGTCCTCCCCCATCTCTCTGGACAAAAGCTCCAGGTTGGTGCTCATGACCGAGATGGGTGTTTTGAGCTCGTGGCCTGCGTCTGAAATGAACTGCTTCTGACGCTGATCGTTCTCCTCCAGAGGCCTGATTATGCGCTTCGAAAGGAACAGTGCCAGGAAGAAAACAAGCACGGCAGATATGCCGAAGGATATGAGCGCGTATTTCAGGAAGGTCTCCATGCTGTCCCTGACCACGGTGTTATCCATGAAGGCCACCAGGATGTAGCCTCCCTTGTCGGTGACCTGATAGATCAGGTCGTCCGCCGTCCCCTGGGTCTTCCCGGACTCCAGGATCTCCGCTGCGAGAGAACTGATATCCTCTTCAGAATACACGCTGCCGTTTCCGTACCCGGTGAGAAGCGGTCGCCCGCTTAAGTCAAAGGCGGTGTAGTAGAAGGATGATACCGCAAAAGCATGCATTCCCCTGTCTTCCTTATATAAAGGTGAAGGGGGACGCAGCCCGTCGTCGGTATCGGGAACATCTCCCTGATCCGGCTCCTCCGGCTCGTCCATGTCGCCGGGGTCTTCGGGCTCTTCCGGTTCATCCATGTCGCCGGGGTCTGTTGGCTCTGCCGGATCCTCCGCTTCGCCTGCCCCGCCGTCACCCAGGGTGCCCGGGCCGTGGGGTCCGCCGGGGAATGGCGGCATTCCCGACTGGCCGTTGAAGCCAAATCCGGAGGCCTCCATGTATGCCTGGTTCAGGTCGAAGTCTGCGGAGTATTTCTCCAGCATATCCCGGTTCTCCCTGGAGAGCTCCCGGTAGCTGGAACCGTATATCATTCCTGCCATTATCAGAAGGAAAAGCAGGAGGGCAGCCATTATGGCTGCTATTATTTTGATCCTGGAACTTTTAAACATCTTGCCTCCCGGGTCCGTCGTATCTTAACTCGTAGCCTATTCCTCTCACTGCCTTGATCTGGGTCAGGGCGTGGATGAAGGCCAGTTTTTTGCGGGTGAAGGACATGTAGACCTCCACGTTGTTGTATTCGGCTTCATTGTCGTAGCCCCAGATCTTGAGGGCCAGCTGCTCTCTGGTGAGGATGGAACCGCGGTTTGCGATGAGGTACTCCAGGATGCGGTATTCCTTTTCGCCCAGGCGGACCGACTGTCCGTTGGAGGTGCAGGAAAGCACCGCAGACTGGGTGTTAAGGGATATGTCGCCGAAGGTGAGCTCATCGTCCTGAGTGTCGTAATTCCTCCTGAGCAGGGCTCTGATCCTGGCCAGCAGTTCCCTGGACATGAAGGGCTTGGTCAGATAGTCGTCTGCGCCTGCGTCCAGCCCGGTGACCTTGTCGTCGATCTCGCCCCGGGCGGTGAGCATCAGGATGGGGGTCCTGATCCCCTGCTGCCTGGCGTTCCTGGCCACCTGGAACCCGTTGAGTCCGGGCATCATTACGTCCAGGACTGCACAGTCGTACACCTGGGTCTTCATGGCCTCCAGGGCGGAGGTGCCGTCCTCGAAATGGTCCACGTCATATTTTTCCTGGCGGAGAAGCTCGGTGAGAGCCTGCGCCATGCGTTTTTCGTCTTCTGCAAGAAGTATTTTCATTACCTGCCTCCGTTACATTATACATTGTAGCAGGGAAGATTGAAGTAATATTGAAAGTTTGGCTTTATATGCAGATCATGCCCCGGCTGACTGCAGTATTCGGATCCGCAATGTCAATTTTTTATTTCATTAGGAATAGATATGGAAACGTTAAGCGTGCCCCCCAGAGCCTTGGCTATGCGCTCCAGCGTCGATACAGAAGGGTTGGCAGTGCCTCTTTCGATCCTTGAAATATCGGCCTGATCGATTCCTGAAAGCTGCGACACCTCGCACTGAGACATGCCGGCGGCAGCTCTTGCTGTGTACACTGCATCTGCTACCGCAGAACTTACCGGCACAGTAGCCGTACCGGCATCAGAGCCCTCCTGGTAGATGGTTTCGACCTCAATGTCGAGCTCGTCGTTCCACACTATGCCATAGAACCCCTGAAGTTTGCCGGACAGAAAGATATCCCTGTCCTCCAACGCCTGAAGCTGAGGGTACTTTTTAAAAAGTTGTTTCACATCATATCTTTTGATGACACCGTTCTGAAACGTGACTTCAAGTGATGTGCCGCTCAAAAAATTCAATTTTACTGCCTTATGAAACATATAAGCTCCTTTATTCGCAAGGATCAGTCTAACGGCGGAAGCTTGACATACTGTTCGGTGTCCCAGATGTTCTGCAGCTCAGCCTGATATTTCAGAATAAATTCCTTTACCATGGCCTTTGCTTTAGGGGGAAACTCCCCCTCCATTATCTCCCCGGTAGAAATCGAAAACGGTGCGTCAAAATCCTGAGTGATGGCATGTACATGCGGTGGATTATGTTCCTTGTTCCTCAAATACATTACGATG
>JAEEGJ010017616.1_pt1 | contig 16120 bp, 6 predicted proteins | sample 8958761 | NCBI WGS metagenome assembly JAEEGJ01 (sample SAMN16246546, study PRJNA631951) | gut metagenome | biome: gut microbiome; feature: rumen; material: RS-attached | host: Bos | place: Iran: Karaj | collected 2018-10
GGATGAGGTGTTGTCGGCCATATCAGTTCAGGTTTTTGGAATTCAGGATGACGTTTGCGGTGCGCTGCCCGACGGTTTTCTTGTCCTGCGGATGGATGTCGTTCCATTCGCCGAGGTCCGCGTTCGGGACGAGATATACCCCGTCCACCTTTCCGGCGGTGGCCCGCTGCTCCTTCTGCACGCGGTTCCAGCCCCAGTCGTTGTCGGTGAGTTCGGAGTGCTCGAAGGCGGCCAGTTCGATGACATAGAAGGGGAGGTCCGGGGTCGATGTCTCCGCCCGCCAGGAGGCGACCATCGTTTCCAGCAGGTGGCCGTAGTCCGCGGCATTGCCGCAGTTGCTTTCGCCCTGGTACCAGATGACGCCGGCGAAGGGATAGGCCTTCATCGGGGCCGTGATAGCGTTCCACAGGCCTGCCGGTTTGTACTGGAGGAACACCTGGGAAGGGCGCGCCGGCATCCGGCGGCCGTCCTTGTGCTCCCAGCCGGTGAGGAGGGAGATGTCACCGTCCGGCGTTTCGAGACTGTAGCGTTTGTCCGGCACGGCGCTGGCGGGATTGCCGCCCGCGGCGTAGAGGTGGATTTCAACCAGGTTGTCCCCCTCGTGCAGGATTCCTTCCGGAACCGTGTAATTGCGAGGAGGATACATATACGTGGTGTTCCCCACATACGTGCCGTTCACGAACGTGGAATCCGCGTCGATGAGGGCGCCGAGGTGCAGGATGGAGGGCCCTTCCGGGGCCTTGGCCAAGGTCACTTTCCGGCGGAGGTAGTGGCTGCCATAGACATTCTGTCCCTGGCGGTCCTTCGCCCAGCCTTTGTCGAACAGATCGACGGCTTTCCATTTCGCGGCCGTATTGGTTGGGAGGGCGTTATGGGCATTCTGCCAGTTGCTGTACAGGGTGGCGTTGAAACGGTTGATGCTGTCCAGGTACGCAGGCTGCTGAAGCATGTGCAGCTCGTCCAGCGCATATCCGGGGAGGCAGGCCTCCTCGATCCACGCCTCGATGGGCGACCCGCCCACGGCATTGTTCACCATGCCCACGGGGACTCCCGTCTTTTCCTGCAGGTACCTGGCTGTGAAGTAGCTCACGGCACTCCAGGCAAGGGCGGTGGAATCGCTGTCCAGGACCTCCCAGCGGGCGTCGGGAAGCTCTTCCGCCGGTGTATCGAACCGGTAGGCGAGGGGAACTTTCATGTACCGGACCTTATCGTTGGCGTATCCCTTGATGTCACCGGCGACCACGTCCAGGCAGCGCCTCACGGGCAGTTCCATGTTGGACTGGCCGGAGCAAAGGTACACATCTCCCACGAGCACATCCTGCAAGGCGCAACCGTTTGCTTCCAGCGTGTAGGGGCCGCCTGCTTCCGAGGCGGGAAGCGTGACGCACCAACGGCCGGCCGTGTCGGCCTGGGCCTTGAGCCTCCGCCCCTGCCAGCGCACCTTGACGGCGGCGCCGGGTTCGGCCGTTCCCCGCAGGGGAATCTCCCGGCCGCGCTGGATCACCATCCCGTCCCCGAAGGGGGCGGAGAATGTGACGGGTGCCGGCTCGCTGCAGGCGGCGAGGACCAGGAGGACTGTCAGGACAGAAAGGCAATGTTTCATATGCGGTTTTTCTTGATACAAAGGTACGGGGAAAACCCCTGAAACACTGAAAAGAATGTGTCAGGGGCTATAAAAATGATATCCGGTTTTTCGATTTCGGTTCAAATCGTTTCGTATCCGAAACAAAAGGCCCGATATCAGCCGAAAAGCTTTTCCAGCTCCGCCGGATCGGCATCCTCCCGGGTGTAGCGGGTGACGAATTCCTTCGGGGTCATTCCAAAGTATTCGCGGAAGGAACTGGAGAAGTAGGACGGAGTGGAGAACCCCACGCGGTAGGCCACTTCCGAGATGTTCACCTTGTCGTGGACCAGCAGGTAGGCGGCCTGTTTCATCCGGGTGCTCTTGATCAGGTTGGAGGGGGAGATGCCGGCCGCATCCTTGAGCTTGCGGTTCAGATGGACGCGGCTCATGCCCACTTCCCGGGCCAGGTCGTCCACGCCGAAGGACGGGTTGTCCAGGTTCTTCTTGATGACATCGGCCACCCGGTCCTGCAGCGGTCCGGCCGTGGGGACTTTCACATCGGTGTAGTCATAAGTCACCCCGCCGGTGTATCGGGTCCGCAGCGTATCCTGGGCCGCGAGGATATTGGCGATGCTGCCTTTCAGGAGGTCGATGGACAGGGGTTTGGACAGGAAGCGGTCGGCCCCGCTGTCCACGCTCCGCTGCTGGGTGACTTCGTCGGCCGAGGAGGTCAGGATGATCACCGGGATATGGTTCGTCCCGGGGTTGTGCTTGATCTTCCCGCAGAGTTCGATGCCGTCCATCCCTTCCATCTTGAGGTCCGCGACCACGATGTCGGGCTGGTGGACGGAGATTTCGCTCCAGGCGGTCTCGGCGTCGGCAAAGGTCTTTACGTTGTAGCGCCCCCGGAGCTCGGAGAGAAGGTAGCTCCGGATCTCGCTGTCGTCATCCACGATGACCAGGTTGCGGCGGGACTTGACCTCCTTGTCGGAAGCGTCGGCATCCGGGGTGAAGGCCAGGTCTTCGGTCTCATGGGCGAGTGCGTCGGAGTCCGGCATCTTCGTGTACAGGTCCTTGTGGTGGGAAGTCAGGGACATTTCCAGCTCGCTCAGGTGGGTGCAGCCTTCCGGAATGTACACGGTAAAGCGGACGCCGTCTTCCGTATTGGCCGCTTCGATGGCCCCGTGGTGCAGTTCCACGAGCATTTTCGTCAGGTTCAGGCCCACGCCGGACCCCACCTTCGCATCCAGCACGCTGGACTGGAAGAACCGTTCGAACACCTTTTCCCGATCCCCCTCTTCCAGGTGACTGCCGGAATTGGTGATGTCGATGCGTACCAGTTGCCGGATCTCATCGGGAAGCTGCCCCCGGTTGTCCTCGGGCGCGGAGACGCTGATGCCGATGCGCCCCCCGTCCGGGGTGTGCTTGAAGGCGTTCGAGAGAAGGTTGAAGATGATCTTGTCGAAGTTCCCCTGATCGATCCACAGGTTCTCCACGGCCCGTTCCGGGTCCAGCGTGAGGGAGATGTGGCGGGAAGACGCGAGTTCGTCGAAGGACTGCATGATGTCCCGGATGAAATAGACGATGTCCGTTTCCAGGAAATGCAGCTGCATCTTCCCCTCGTCCACCTTTCTCATGTCCATGAGCTGGTTCACCATGCGGAGGATGCGCAGGGAGTTGCGGTACATGAGGTTGTAAAGCCCTTTCGTTTGCGGGTCTTTCTCCGCTTCGCGCATCTGTTTGAGCGGAGACATCAGGAGGGTGAGCGGGGTACGGATCTCATGGGAGATGTTGGTGAACATCTGGAGCTTGAGATCCTTGATCTCCGAGGCCTCCCGCTCCTGTTCCAGACGGCGCCGGCGCCGCATCCAATCCACGAAGAACAGGATGCCGGCGGCCAGCAGGGCGCTGTAAATGAGGAAGGCCCCGATGGACAGGTACCAGGGATAGGGCACATGGACCTGGATGGAACGCGAGGAGTATTCGTCCCGGGCCCCGTCGAAATAGGCCTTGACGGTGAGGGTGTAGTTTCCCGGGGGAAGGTTCGTGTAGGTGGCGACGCGGGCGTCCGGCGTGGTGAAGTGCCAGTCGCTTTCGAAGGGGTCCAGCCGGTAGGCGTACCGGATCTTCCGCGGATTGGTGTACTCGAGGACGGCGAATTCCAGCGAGAAGGTGTTCTGCAGCTTCGGCAGGGAGATCCGGGTGGCTTCGGTGATGTGCTTGTCCAGGATGCCGCGTGCCTGCCCGGGGACATAGTCCACCTTTTCGTTCTGCACCGTGAGCCGGCTGAAATAGACCGGAGGGATCGGGTGCGCCTTCTGGTTGACGACATGGGGGTAGAACATCGTCACGCCTCCGGTACCGCCGAAGAACAGCTGCCCGTCCGGGTCTTTCCAGGCGGCCCCGAAGTGGAATTCATTGCCCTGGAGGCCGTCGTAGGCGTAATAGTTCCGGATGCCGCCCTTTCGCGGGTCCAGGCGGCTGAGCCCGTAGGAGGTGGATACCCAGAGGATTCCGTCGCTGTCCTCGAGGATGCCGCTCACCACGTTGCTGGAAAGGCCGTCGGCCTCCGACCAGGCCAGGCTGGCACTCCGGTCGCTGACGCTGGCGGTGATCCCTTCGCCCGTGCCGATCCACACGACTCCGTCGGAGGTTTCGTACAGGCAGTACACGCGCGCCTTCATGGCGAGGGCTCCCACATCGTAGGTCAGGAGTTTCCCGAGGGCGGGATTGTAGCAGACCGGGCCGTTGAATGTCCCCATCCAGATGGTGCCGCCGCGGTCGATGAGGAGGGCGCTGACCCACTTGACGAGGTCGTCGGAGATGGTCCGGATCACTTTCTTGCCGCCGGCGTCCAGGATGGCCATTCCGGCACCGTAGGTCCCTGCGTACATGCGGTCGGCTTCCGGATCGTAGGTGAGGCAAACCACGTTGTCCGAGCCGATGCCCTTCGGGTCGGGGAAGGGCTTGAACCCTCCTCCCTCGGTATAGGTGAACAGGCCGTCCAGGTAGGTGGCGGCCCACAAAGTGCCGTGCCCGTCGAAGGCGAGGGCCATCACGGAGTCGTTCGTGAGGCCGGAATTCGCCGCCGTGAAGAAGGTTCGGCTGCCGTCCTTCCCCACGCGGAGGATGCCGCCGCCGTCCGTGCCGATCCAGAGGGATCCGTCGGCGGGGTTGCGGACGATGGACGTGGCGCAGGCGTGCTGCTGGCCGTACATGCCGCTGAGGCCGACGGACAGGTAGTCGAAGCCGTACATGGACCTGGGCACCACCAGGACGCCGGTCTGGTAGGCGCCGACCCATACGTTCCCCTGGTTGTCCTCCGTGATGGCGTGTATCTTCCAGTGGGACATGTCATAGGGAATCCGGGACATGCTGGCCTCGCGGAAACGGTCCGCCGCCTTGTCATAGACATGCAGGCCCTGCGACTCGGTGCCGACGATGTAGGTCTTGTCCCCGGCCCGCTGGTTCGCCCGGTTGGGCAGCAGCGAAACGGCCTCGCAGGAGCGGGCGCCCGGGTCGCCGGACGGGCGGATGCGGCCGCCGGCAGCGTCGTAGATGAACAGGCCGCTCATCGTGCCGATGAGGATATCCCCATTGTCGGGATCCTCGGCGAAACTGCGGACCATGATTTCCTCGTCAAAGGTGATGTCCGTCCGGCGCATCGTCGCTCCGTCCACCACCGAAAGGCCGCCGGTCTCTCCGGCCAGCCAGACGCGGCCGGCGGAATCCTGGAACAGGCGGCTCATGAAAACGGTCGGGAGATTGCTGCTCAGGAGTTCGCGGCGGTCGTTCTTCAGGGCGTGCGTCTCCGTGTCCAGGATATAGACCCCCTGTGAGGACGTCGCCACCCATACTTCGGGCGCGCCGGAGGCGGTCTTGAACTCGATGATGTCGGAAACGTACGGAGAAGCGGTTTCCGGTTCGCCGTTTACATCGACCAGGTGGAAGGAACTGTTGTCCGGGTCGAAGATCTGCAGACCCCGGGAGGTGCCCACCCACAGGACGCCGCGGCTGTCCTCGAAGACGGCGGGAACCAGGTCGCTGGCGAGGCCCTCCGCCTTGTCACGGGAGAAACGGAAGGTCGTGAAATCCATTCCGTCGAACCGTGCGAGGCCGTTTTCCGTACTGATCCAGACGAATCCGCGGGAATCCTGGAAGATATCATGGACCTGGCTGCTGGGGAGGCCGGAATTGGATGTATAGAGCCGTGCCATCTGGGCGCGGGCAGGTATCAGAAGTGCAAAAAACAGCAGTGTGGTTAGAATGCGATGTTTCATAAGTGTTACAAATATAACAAAATGTACCGATTTTGAATCGAATGCGTGCAAATTGTGCCGGGATGTATCAAAACAGAAGAATACTTTTGTATTTTTGGGCGATGATTCTATTCCGTATGAAAATGAAAAGACTGTCCGTCCATATCCTTCCGGCCCTTGTCCTGGCCGCCGTCCTGTCCTGCGAGAAGAACCCTCAGCCGGTCACCCCGCCCGATAAACCCGTCGATCCGGATCCGCCGACGCCGGCGAAGGTGGTGGACTATGACAAGTACCAGCTTAAGGACTTGGCAGCGAAGGCCGGCATCAAGCTGGGCGTTGCCTTCACCTATGGAGAATACTCCTCGACCGTCGAGGCGATTCTGAAGAAGGATTTCGCCGCCGTCACCTTCGGCAACGAGATGAAGCACGATGCCATCGTGAGCCAGAGCGGCACATACGTTTTCGACCGGGCCGACAAGATGGCCGGCTGGGCGAGGTCATGCGGAAACGAGCTTTTCGGCCATACGCTCGGCTGGCACAGCCAGCAGCAGCGCACCTACCTGAACAAAGTGATCGCCAACGCGGCTCCGAACAATAAGGCATCCCTCCTCCGGGAGAACTGGAATTTCGAGACAGGCACCCTGAATGGATTCGTCGCCGACGAGTTCGAGGTCTTTTCCGACCTGTATGACGTCTTCGCCGGCGATTATGCCGCGAAGGCAGTCAACGACAGGGCGACCTTGCAGATTGACGTTCCCATCGAGGAGGGAAAGACCTATACGGTCTCCTTCTGGGCGAAATCCCTCGCTCGTTCTGCCGTGGAAAGCAACGTGGGTGTCATCACCGGCGACGGACAGGGGACGGTGGCGGTCGTCACCTCTTTCTGGAACAAGTTCTTCGTCACCTTCCCCACCGAGACCGTCGGGGAGTTCGCCTATCGGATCTTCGCGACGAAGGACGTCGTCATCGACAATATCCGTGTCGTCGACGTCGACGGCCAGCCTTCCGGCGACGATGAGGAGGAACCGGTGGTCATCGACTTTGAAAGCTATTCCGCCGGCGGCGCGGGGCAATTGACCTCCTCCGGTACTTTCGTGCAGGTCAATGGCCCTGATTATGTGTCCGTTACGAATGAGACGGCCCATGGCGGCTCCCTGTCGCTGAAGATGGACAACTCCTCCGGTTATGCGAAGGACAGCTGGGATATCCAGGTGGTCACGAAGTCCTTCCCTGTCCGGCGCGGACACACCTATCGTCTCTCCTGGTATGCGAAGGCGGGCAAGACGGCGGATTTCCAGATCGACATCCGGGGGGACGGCGACGTCAAGTACCCGAATTCCCAATACGGGTCTTTCCCGAAAGTGGGTACCGACTGGACGCTCCAGAGCTATGACTATACCGTGGAATCGGACACCGAGCTTTCCTTCGCCTTCTACGGCGGTGTCGAAGCGACGACGTACTACATCGACGATATCCGCCTGGAGCCGGTTTCCGGCGCGTCTTTCGCACCGGCCCGTCGGCAGGCTCCCTCCCTGCAGAGCGCTTTCAACCTGGCCGGCGAACTGGCGGAAGACGCCATCGGCTATGTCTACCGGGACTGGGTGTACACGATGGTCGGGCACTTCGACGTATACGGCTGGGACGTGGTGAACGAGACGTTCGGCGACTGGCCTGTCGGTTTCCGCGACGGATCGAATACCGATCTCTCGAAGAACTTTGTCTGGGGACTGTATTTCAAGAGTACGAAAGACTGGGTGGACAAGGCGTTCGCCTATGCCACCGATGCTTTGCAGCGCAACGGAAAAACCGCCGTCCTGTACCTGAACGACTACAATCTGGAGACTTCCGATGCGAAGAGAAAGGCTTACTGCGACTATGTGAAGGGCAACCCGCAGGTAACCGGCGTGGGTACGCAGATGCACCTGGACATGGCCGGCATTACCCGGGAGCAGATCGAGGCCAGCCTGAAGGACCTCGCCGCCACCGGCCGGATCGTCCGCATCTCCGAGCTGGACATCAAGTGCACGGACCAGAAGGCGCAGGCCGACCTGTACAAGTTCATCTTCGAGAAATACCTGGAGATCGTGCCGGAGGCCCAGCGGGGCGGCATCACCATCTGGGGCATCAACGACAAGGATTCCTGGGTGGGCGACAATAACATGCCGCTCCTGTACAGAGGCGATGGTTACGTCCGCAAACCCGCCTATGAAACCCTCTATCTCTACCTCTGCGAAAGGGCCGGCCTAAATCCCTACAAGGAGTAATCCGAGTCGATATTTTTCGTATATTTGTGCTGCTAAGTCTTTTTGGAAATGAAAAAACTAACGGCTTTCTTCGTCACGAGCCTGCTCGCACTCCCCATTTTCGCGCAGCAGCCGCAAAAGCAGGAGACACCCTCTCCCATCCTCCGCTCCACCGTCTTCTCCGCGCAGGACGGTCTGCTCTCCATCAACCTCATGGACCATGTGTTCTTCGGTTACAACATCGTGGATTCGGAAGCCTTTACGCCCAACGGCGGCGGCGAACTCTCCCTTAACACCCTGGCCCTGAACGTGTCTCCCGCCCCGTCCTTCGGCCTTCAGGTCGGCATGGACTGCAAGTGGCAGTTCTTCTCGACCAAGGATTCCCGGTTCTTTCTCGACAAGGACAAGATTCCCCAGGTAATCCATTACCCGATTCCGACGCCGGGGAATTCGGCTCAGGAGCAGACCACGCCCGCTCTCCCGGAGGAATCGATGACCAGCAAGTATCGCGGGTCGCTGCACACCTTCACCCTGGCCATCCCGGTCCTGGCGACGGTGCACCTGAATGACAACTTCTGGCTCAGCGCCGGTGCCGAGGCCAACCTGAACATGACGTCCTGGACGAATTTCGAAGAGGAAAGCGGCGATGTCACCGAAACCACCTCCGTCGCCGACGGCCAGGTGCGTCCGTTCACCTTCAACTTCATGGGTATGATCGGCTTCAGGGATACCGCCCTGTTCTTCAAGTATTATCCCAAGACCTCCCGGATCGTCCCGGACGGCGGTGTTGAATTCGACTACTGCACCGTGGGCGTGACGCTCTTCCTGTAGGCGGGAGATTCGTTCCCGAAGAGGAACTGCGGCGTATAGCCGCCATAATCGACGACGACCTTCTCGAAAACGATGCCGGGGTCGAGGGGCTTCAGTACGAGGTCCTGCCAACCGGCGGAGGCGGGGAGGTCGGTTGTTGTTTCCACGACGCGGCGGGCCACGGTGGGGTAGTAGACGGAATGGATGTTGGCGGGATCCTCGTTGAGGCGCTCATTGAAGAACTGCACGGCCTTCCCGCCGCAGAATTCCACGGCGTAACGGTGTCCCGTGTTGTTGAAGGCGAGGGTCGATTTCGTGACGACATGGACCTTCACCTCCGTTACACCTTCGGGGATTTCGACACGGTAAGTGATTGACGCACCGTCGGTTGCCTGCGTGTAGGGCATCAAGGCGACGCCGCTGAGGGTACGGCCCATGTACGGAATGACGGTCCAGTCGGTGCCGTCGGCGGATACCGCTTCCTGCCAATGTTCCGCTTCGATGGCCGTGAAGCCGCGGGGGTCGGCGGGGAAGGTGAAGCCGCCCGGGGCGGTGTCCTCCAGGCGCTGGATGCGCGGCAGGCGGTCCGCCGGGAAGTTGTCGTTCCAGGTGAAATAGCCGATGTGCTTCTGCGTCATCATGCCGTCCCATTTGCCGCCGGCGATGTCTTTGTTGTATTCCTTCATCAGGACGGCGTCGCGGGCGAAGCAGCGCTCCACGCGGTCGGCCCAGGCGTTGGCGGCCGGATCGTTCCGTTCGACGAGCGAGCGGTTCATCGCCTGCGCGTAATACATGTCATAGATGTTGGCGAGCGCCTGGACGGGGAAGAGGATGATTTCCCGGTAGGCGTCCCGGCAGGCCGGATCCAGCGTCAGATACTGCCGCAGGGCTTCCGCTTCCAGCCGGACGAAATCGTCGCACACCTGCCGGAACTCGCCGGAAGGTAGGTCGTAGGTGCGCGCGTCCATCATTTCCGCCGTCGTGCGGCCGCTGTATTTGCTGTACAGATTCAGGATGCGTGCGGCTTCGTCGGCCTGGTCCTCGCCGAAGGCGGCGGCGCAGAAGGCGCGGGTGTGGTCAAGCAGGTTGTCCACCGTGAAATCCTTCGGGCGGCGGGCCATGTCCAGGAAAAGGGTGATGGGATACTCCATGGGCTTGAGGTCGCCGACGTTCAGCACCCAGAGCCGGTCCACACCGTAGTCATACGTGAGCTGGAGCTGTTCCCACATATTCTGGATAGGGGTGATATTGAGCCACTTGGAATTGCGGGGCGCACCCACGTAGTCCACGTGGTAATACAGTCCCCAGCCGCCCTTGCGGTTCAGTTCGGCCGCGGTCGGAAGCTTGCGGACGTCGCCCCAGTTGTCGTCGGACAGGAGGATAGTCACATCGTCCGGGACGCGGAGGCCGAGGTCGTAATACTGCTGCACTTCCTTGTACAGGGCCCAGACCTGGGGCCTTTCCGCCGCCGGCCGCCCGGTCACCTTGCGGATGATCTTGCGCTGGTTCTTGATGATATTCTCGAGCAGGCCGATGTATTGGGCTTCCTGCCCCTCCCGGCCCAGGGCGGCGTCGCCGTCACCCCGCATGCCGATGGTGATCAGGTCCTCGGTATCCTTCGCGCGTTCCATGCCTTCGGTGAAGAACTTGTCCAGCACCTTCCGGTTTTCCACGTAGTCCCACTTCCCGTCGGCACCCCTTCTGCGCACCCATTCCTGGTGGTTGCGGGCCATCGGCTCGTGGTGGGACGTGCCCATGATGATGCCCATCTCGTCCGCCGTCCGGCTGTTCTCGGGATCATCGGCATAGAAAGCCCAGTCCCACATGGCCGGCCACATGAAATTGGCCCGCAGGCGGAGCAGAAGCTCGAAAACGCGGGCGTAGAAGCGGTGGTCGCCGTAATCCGTGCCGTAGGTGTTCTTTACCCACGACGTCAGGCAGGGGGCCTCGTCGTTGAGGAAGATGCCGCGGTAGCGGACGGCAGGCTGGGGGACGGTATAGGTCCCCGGCGCCATCGACAGGTCCGTGCTGTGCGGGACGGGCACGTCGGCCCAGTCATACCACGGCGAGACGCCCATCTGCTCGGAAACCTCGTAGATGCCGTAAATGGTTCCGCGCATGTCCGCGCCGGCGACGATCAAGGTGTTCTCGTCGATAACCTTCAGGATATAAGTCTCATACTGCCCCTTGAGGGAGGAAAGGTCGATGCGTCCTTCCGCGGCGAGCCGCTTGATCAGCGGGCTGTCCACGGTGCCGGCGTAGATGGCGCGCACCCCCGTTTCCGGGGCCTTGGCACCGCACACGCGGGCGAAGTCCTCGCGCAGCGTCTCCGCGGCGATGAGCACGCCCGGGAGGTCGGCCGCGTCCGTGACGACGGCGGCGGGGACCCCGTCCCGGACGAGGCTGAAACGGCCTGCAGCCTGTCCCTGGGCGGTGATGCCAGGATGGTCGACGGCCGGGGCCGGAAGACAAAAAACGAAGATCGATAAGACCAGGAGAAGGAGGGTACAGCGTTTAGGATCCATATCAGATTTGTTTTCTGCAAAAGTAACCAATCTGACAGGATTACGGATTCGTAACGGAATCAATCATTTTTAAATTTGTACCACAATTGTCGGGTTTATTCGAAAAGTTTTTTAAGATTTGGATCATCGGGGTTGTCGAGGTACCGGCTGACGAACTCCCGGGGCGTCATTCCGAAGAAATCCTTGAACGTGCTGGAGAAGTACGAATGCGAGGCGTAACCGACGCGGTAGGCCACCTCGGACACGTTGACCTGGTTGTTGGCGAGCAGGTAGGCCGCCTGTTTCATCCGGAAGGACTTGATGAGCGTGCTCGGGGGCACGTTTCCGTTCTCCTTCAGCTTGCGGTTCAGGTGCACGCGGCTGATGCCGACGTCCGTGCACAGGGCGGCGACGTCGAAGTCGGGATTCTCCAGGTGGGTGCGGATGCTTTCCACGATGCGGCGCATCAGCGCCTCGTCGGCGGAACCCATCTTGATGCCGGTGTAGTCGTACTCCATCGCCGGAGCGAACTTGCCCTTGACGGTCTCCCGGGCGGAAATGACCTGGGCGATGCTGCTCATCAGGAGGGACACCGAGACGGGCTTGGAGAGGAACTTGTCGGCACCGCTCTCGCTGGCCTCCTCCTGCTCCTTTTCGCTGTCCTGGCCGGTCAGGATGATGACCGGGATGTGGTTCGTCGACGGATTCTGCCGGATCTTGGCGCAGAGTTCCTTGCCGTTCATCTCCGGCATTACCAGGTCGGTGATCACGGCGTCCGGCAGGGTGGTGGACACGACGGGCCAGGCCTCCTTGCCATTTGCGCACACGGTCACGTTGTATTTGCCGCGCAGCAGTTTCCGGAGGTATTCCCGGGTCTCCTCGTCGTCTTCCACGACCAGCAGGTTCTTGCGGGCCTTGACGGCCTTTTCCGGCTTTGCTTCTTCCGTCGGCATGAACTCTTCCTCTTCGTGGTCGGATTCCGGGGTTTCCGACATCTTGTCGTACAGGTCTTTATGATGGGTGGTCTCCACCAGTTCCGCCACGGTCAGGTGGTCCTTGCCCGCCGGGATGCGCACGCGGAACACGACGCCGTCGTCCAGGTTTTCCGCCTCGATGGTGCCGTGATGCAGTTCCACGAGCATCTTGGCGAGGTTCAGGCCCACGCCCGATCCCGTGTTCGCGTCATACGGGTCGATCTGGACGAAGCGCTCGAACACCCGGCTGATGTAGCTGTCCTCGATCTTGCTGCCGGAGTTGAAGACGGAGATTTCCACGTATTCCTTGACGTCCGCCCGCAGGAGGCCGCGGTTGGGAAGGGGATCGGAGATGGACAGATGGATCCGGCCGCCTTCCGGCGTGTGCTTGAAGGCGTTCGAGAGGATGTTGTAGATGATCTTGTCGAAGTTTCCCTGGTCGATCCACAGGAACTCCTCTTCCCGGGCGGGATCGACCGTGAAATGGATGTCTTTAGATTTCGCCAGGGTGAAGAAGGACTTCATGATGTCCTTGATGAAATACACCAGGTCCGTCCGCCGGAAGTGCATCGGCATCTGCCCCGCATCGACCTTCCGGAGGTCCATCAGCTGGTTGACCAATCGGTTGATACGAAGGCAGTTACGGTACATCAGGTTGTAGGTGTCCTTCTGGGCGGGATCCTGCTCGGATTCGCGCAGCGTGCGCAGCGGTCCCATCACGAGCGTGAGCGGGGTGCGGATCTCGTGCGTGAGGTTGGTGAAAAGGCCGAGGCGGAGTTCCTTCAGTTCGGCGTCCTTCATCTCCTGCTTGCGCTGTTCCCGCCGCCGCCACAGGCGGTAAAGGGCGTAGCCGATGGCAGAAAGCAGCAGCAGATACGCGGCATAGGCCCATCCGGTCCGGTACCACGGCGCCTCCACCTGAATGTCGATGCTCCGCATGGAATACTCCTCCGGCATCCCTTCGAAATAGGCCTTGACCTCGAAGGTATAGCGTCCGGGCGGCACATTGGTATAGGTGGCAGTCCGATGGCGGGCCGGGACGGTCTTCCAGTCGGCGTCGAACCCGCGCAGCCGGCAGGCGTACGCGATGCGCATGGGGTTGGTGTACTCCGGGACGGAGAAGGTCAGGGAGAACAGGTCGGTGCCCGTCGGAACCAGGATGCGGGTGGCTTCCGAGATGTGCTTGTCGATGAGGTTGGCGCTGCCCAGGTTAGGATCGTATTCGATGTCCTTCTCCAGCTCCCGCAGGCGTGCGAGGAAGACCTGCGGCACCTTGTGCCCGCTGCCGTCGACCAGGCGGGGCGAGAAGGCCGTCACGCCGCCCGTACCGCCGAAATACAGCAGGCCGGACGCGGACCGGGCGGTGGCGCCGGACCGGAATTCGTTGCTCTGGAGGCCGTCGGAGGCATGGAAGGAAGTGATGACGCCCGTCCGGGGATTGAGCCGGGACAGGCCGCCCGCCGTCGAAATCCAGAGATTTCCCGTCTGGGCGGGGACGATGTCGCGGATGACGTTGTTGGCGAGTCCGTCGCTTTCGTTGTATTGCCGGAGTACCGTGCCGTCCGCGTCCGTGCAGAACAGGCCGTCGCCGGTGCCGAACCAGATGGTCCCTTCCTCGTCGCTGGCGATGGAATAGATTCTCGGCCGTCCGTTTTCGAGCCGGAACAGGACGATCTGGCCGGTTTCCACCTCGTACTGGTACGGGCCGTTGTAGGTGCCCACCCACAGAAGCCCGCTCTTGTCCAGATGCAAGGCGCTGACCCACAGATATGGTTCGTCGACGGCCGATGTGACGACCCGTAACCGGACCGGGTCGATGACCACGAGTCCGGCGCCGTATGTACCTACGTACAGCAGGTCCCGCTTTTCGTCATATTCCAGGGAACGAATCCGCATCGTGCCGATGCGCTCCTGCTCCGGGAAAAGGCGGATTTTCCGGCCGGAATCCATGTAGAACAGCCCGTCCAGGTACGTTCCGATCCATAGATTCCCGTGCTTGTCGCCCTCCACGCACATCACGGCGTTGTTGGTAAGCCCGGAATTGTCCTTGTTGTAGTTGGTCTGCCTTCCGCCAGGCTCCGTGCAGAAGAGCCCGGCGCCGTCGGTGCCCACCCAGAGCCGCTTCCCGTCGTCGTACAGGGACATGACGCAGGCGCTGTTCTGCCCGGGAACCCCGTTCTTGTCGAAGCCCAGGTAGGAAAAGCCGAACATCGACTTGGGCGCCACCAGCAGGCCGTTCTGGTACAGGCCCAGCCACACGTTGCCCTGGTTGTCCTCGAACATCACGGTCGCTTTCCAGTTGTCCGATGTCTGCCGCATCGAAGGAAGGATGCCCGGCCGGACCTCTTCCGTCGCGGTGTCGAACAGCAGCAGGCCGCCGTTCTCGTCGCCCAGCAGGAAGCTGCGGCCGTCCTCCGGGCGTGCCTGATTGTTGAACAGGAGGCTCGAAATGGCGGCTTTCCCGGCGGATTTCCCGCGCGCGCGCCGCACCGTGCCCGTCGCGTTATCATAGATGAGCAGGCCGCGGTCCGACCCAATCAGCAGGTTGTGCGTGACCGGGTCCTCGGCCAGGGCCGTAATATGCAGGGCATCTGCCGATTTGACCAGTTCCGCTTCCCAGCGCACGTCAGCGGAGGGCTCCAGGCTGTCCACGTTCAGGACGGTCGGAAGGCCGTTCTTGTCGGGGACGATCCAGAGGCGGCGGTTGGCGTCCACGAGCGCGGCGCTGATGTGTTCCTCCGGAACGGACGCATAGATCTTCTCCCGCTTGTCGTCCAGCACGGTCTGCGACGCCGTGTCGATGACATAGATGCCCGAACCGCCCGTGACGACGAACAGGAGACTGCCGCCCGTGCGCCCGGGCACCAGAACGAGTTTCCCGATGAACTGCATGGACTCCGGCTGCCGGGAGTCCTGCAGGTCGAAACGGCTGAAACGGCTGTGCTCGGAGTCGAAGATCGCCAGGCCGGAGGCCGTTCCCACCCACTTCACGCCATGGTCGTCCTCGCAGAAATCATGGACGGAGTCGCTCAGGAGGGAAAAGTCGTTGTTCCGGTCATGCCGGAATTCCTCGAACGTCACGCCGTCGAAACGCAGGAGACCGCCCTCCGTGCATACCCACAGGAAATCCTGCCCGTCCTGGCAGATCCGGTTGATCTGGGAGTTGGGAAGGCCCAGCTCCGAAGTATAGAGCCGGGAGGTCTGTGCGTGGGCCGGATACAATAAGGTGGCCAGTAAAACGTAGAGAATCAGCCGTTTTTTCATTTTTGTTTCGGGTTTGGTACAAAAATACAAATTCTTTTTGACCCGCAAATGGCGTGGTACAAATTCTACAACTATTGTTACATCGGTAGTGTGCAAACGATTGCAAAGACTCTATTTTTGCAAAAGCATGCCTGAGGCGAATGAACACTGACCAGAACCAACTTAATCAACATTTTAATTTTAATCACTATGCGAATTAACCTTAAGAAAACGCTTGCGTCCCTGGCTGTCGCCCTGATGCTGCCGGTCTTCGCCCTTGCGCAGACCATCAGCGTCTCCGGTACGGTCGCGGACGAGAGCGGAGTGGCCATCCCGGGCGCTGCCGTGATGGTTGTCAACTCTTCCAACGGCGCCGTCACGGGTGTCGACGGTACGTATTCCCTCCAGGTGAGTCCGACCGCGATCCTCGAAGTGTCCTGCATGGGCTACACCACCGTGCAGATTCCCGTCCAGGGCCGCAGCCGGATCGACGTCGTCCTCGCCGATGACGCCGAGCAGCTCG
>JAEEGJ010017623.1_pt1 | contig 16115 bp, 18 predicted proteins | sample 8958761 | NCBI WGS metagenome assembly JAEEGJ01 (sample SAMN16246546, study PRJNA631951) | gut metagenome | biome: gut microbiome; feature: rumen; material: RS-attached | host: Bos | place: Iran: Karaj | collected 2018-10
CTCAGGCGACGCGGGAGAGACCGAAGCGACGGAACAGGTGATCGAAAATGTGATCGAGGGAGTGAGCGGACGCAGTACAGCCATTATCCTGCAGCACGACATCAAGTATTTCAGCGTGGCAGCCGTTGAAAAAATCATCATCTGGGGACTTCGCAATGGGTACACATTCTCTGCACTGAATGTTTCCAGCCCACCTGCACACCACAAGATCGCCAATTAAGAGAATAAAACTGCAAGAAAAACAAGCCGGCGGTAAGCCGGCTTGTCTTATATTGAGCAAATGTCAGGCGTTCCAGGTGGTGATGTTCTCACGCAGCCACTGCGCAAAAACATCGATCCCTTCCCCCGTACGGGCACAGATCGGAATGATCTTCATGTTCGGGTTCAGGCGGAGAACATACTTCCTGCACGCCTCCATGTCAAAATCAAAATACGGAAGCACATCGATCTTGTTGATCAGAAGGACATCGCAGACGGAGAACATCAGCGGATATTTGAGAGGCTTGTCATCACCTTCAGGAACAGACAGGATCATGGCATTCTTAACGGCGCCGGTGTCAAACTCTGCCGGACAGACAAGATTGCCGATGTTTTCCAGAATGGCAAAATCAATATCTTCCGTGCCGAGACCCTTAAGACCCTGACGGGTCATGCCTGCATCCAGATGGCACATACCGCCTGTGTGGATCTGAATGACTTTGGCGCCGGTCTTCTCGATCGTGGCGGCGTCGACATCACTGTCAATGTCCGCTTCCATAACACCGATGCGGAACTCATCTTTCAAAGCGGCAATCGTGGCTTTCAAGGTGGTGGTTTTGCCGGATCCGGGTGAACTCATCAGATTCAGAAGAAACGTTTTGCTCTGCTTCAGTTCTTCTCTGAGTTTGTCAGCATCGCGATCATTGCTTTCAAATACACTCTGCTTAACTTCAAGAATACGATAACCTTCCATATTGATTACTCCTAAGAAAAAGATGTAAAAACAAATCTGGATTTATGATACTACTATTTCGGAAAAAAGCAATGCTTAATTCCAGACGCGTTTAGTACAAATACGAAACAATACTGCGAAAACAGCGTTCAAAAGACGGGCTGTTTTTGTGATAGTCAGAGGACAGAGCCGGGAAAAAACCGGAGGAACTGCTTTCAAGAGAAACCAGAAGCTGCTCCAGAGAACTGTTCCCGGAATATGCTCCGGTTACCGCAGGGATGAGTCCTGCCCGTAAAGCAACAAGGACTGACCGGTCGGCATCGAACAGCCAATGCAGAAATGCACCGGCGGAGCGCGTCCGTGAAGCATGACAGATAGAAACGATGCCAAAGCAGTCACTGACGTGAGCGTTTTCGGTGCCAGGAAATACAGAGATGCTGCCTGAAGTCATTCCGGCTGCCGTTTCTGAGGAAATAACCGAACAGGGAAGAACACCGGCGCGCACCAGCGAGGCACCGTTCGCGGAAGCCGAGATAAGGGCGCCGTCATAAGCCAGAGCGGCAACATCATTCCAGAGTGATGAAAAGACTGGCGTACGGAGATCCACAGAAAGCGAAGCATGGAATTCCTGCTTTTCAGAAAGAAGCAGCTGACAAAAAAGCGCGGAAAAAGAATCGGCAGTAAAATACGGACGGCCGGATTCAGAGGAATACTTCTGAGCGGCAGAAAAGAGGGCGGAAACGGAAGAATCAGAATCGGAAGCATATACCGAATCGGAGAACAGAAGAAGCAGGATATTCGAGCCAATAGGGAAAAAACTGTGTCCGCACGCGGAAAAACGCGCAGTAATATCCTCTGTAAAACCCACGTGCTGCATATCTGCCGCAGGCGCGATATCAACAAGGAGATCCATCTGTTCCAAAGCGTCCTGACGATAATGGGAACAGAGGAGGAGGTCCGGGGAACCCGAGGAAAACGCCGCAATCATTGTTTCCTCATCTGTAAAGGAACGAAGGGAAACAGACAGCAGGTCACCGGAACGAATCTGACGATTGTATTCTCCCACAGCCGCAGTAAGCGATGAATACAGAGGGTTGTCTTCCGAAGCCCAGAGCTGTACCGTCGCTTCCGGGTTGCTTTTTCTGCAGGAAGTCATTCCCAGACAAAAGAATAGCAACAGCAGGAAAGAAAAAAGAACAGAAAGGATACGACGCTGAAAAGGACAGGTTTGGAGATTCAGCATAACAGAACCCCAAGCTCTTCGGGAGTATCAGCTATTATCGAGGCTCCCGCTTTCAGCAGTTCCTTCCGGGAACGGAAGCCCCAGGAAACAGTTATGCAGTCCATACCGGCGTTTTTGGCTGTTTGAATATCGACTTCGGTATCTCCAATATACACGCATTGCCCGACAGACACTTCCATAGCACCGGCGGCTGTCAGCACCGAATCGGGACTGGGTTTCCTTCTGACGGCAGCGCTTTCACCGACGACAACATCCATCAATCCGGGGAAAAACTGAGCAGCCAGTTCCTGAACAGCGGGATCCGGTTTGTTGGAGATAATGGCAAGTTTGATTTTCTGCCTGTGCAAGGCTTGCATCAGTTCCGGAATACCGGGATATGGTGATGTTTTGATTCTGCAGTGGGCATCGTAATAGTCTTTGTACCAGGATAGAACTGCATCTGATTCCTCATCGGAAACTGTTTCCGGAAGACAATGCCGGATCAGATAGGCAGCTCCGTTTCCCAGAGAAGAACTTACCAAACCGCGTTCAACAACAGGAAGATCAAAATGCCGAAAACTGGCATTGACAGCATCAGTCAGATCGTCCAGCGTATCGAGAACGGTTCCGTCCATATCAAATAATACGGCTTTGTATTTCATAAGAACTGCTCCTCAAAGAGGTTGTTTTTTTATCTGCGCATAGCGGCGTGGATAAGAAGGAGGCGTGTGACCCTCCTTTTTTGCAAGGACAGCGGTGTGATGAATGGAAGAGTCGGGAAGTGTATAGGAGAGGAGATGAGGTTTCCCGCAGCCAAGGCGTTGAAACGCGGACGAAGCTTCTTTCATTTCCTCAACGGCAGCGGGCCCTTTCATCGCCAGAAAAGACCCATCAATACAGAGAAAAGGAACACAGAGCTCCGCAAGGATATTCAGTCGGGCCACCGCTCGAGAAACAACAATGTCATAACTTTCCCGATAAGAGAGAGGAGCCTCTTCAGCCCGCATATGGACACATTGAACATCTGAAAAATCCAGAAGAGCAGACAATTCTTCAAGAAAATCGACACGTTTCCGCGTGCTGTCGAGAAGCGTGAGTGAAAGGTCCGGCTGAAGGATCTTCAGAACAACACCGGGAAAACCGGCTCCGCTTCCAATGTCGATCACCTGTTTACCACGAAAATCCAGAAGATTCAGCAAAGCGGCGCAGTCAAGAAAGTGCAGTATGGCCACATCATTTTCTGAAGAAAGAGAAGTCAGATTCATGACGGTGTTTTTTTCTGACAGAAAATCATAATAACTGCGAAATCTGCGAATGATCCTGTCATCGGCCGGAAGTTCCAGAGCCTGAAGACCGGAGATGAGGATTTCTTCCAACATATCAGGGTATAACCTCCCCGTAGAACTCATGATTTCCTATGACGCAAACGAGACGCAGATTGCTGCGAAACCAGTCAGTATTACCAACAGAAGGGTTAACATAATAGATACTATCGTCAACAGTGTTATAACCTTCCATGCAGAGATACGCGGCAATGACGGAACGGTCGGATGGATTGAAGGTGATCTTTCCTTCGGCAGCGGAATCAAATTGGATGGTGTTGTCGTGTTCCAGAATAACATCCAGAATCGTATGAGGGAATCTTGGATCTGCCACACGATTCAGAACGACATTTGCCACACCGATCTGCCCGGCCAGAGGTTCCGTTTCCGCTTCAGCACGAATGATCCGGGAGAGCCAGTAAATATCATCGGTTGAGAACACATGCTCATAATAATCAGGCGAAGAGTCGGACATGAGATGAAAGCCTGCTGTGTCAATCAAGACGCGGTCTTCGGATTCAGAAAGAATGATGGAGACAGAGAAGAGATGGGACAGTGTTTCCAAAGGCAAATAAAGCTGTTCCTCTATTAGCTGACACCCGCCCGGCGCGTACAGATAGCGCGAACCGGCCAGTAGTATTTCTGTGCCCTTTTCCCACATGACCGTAAGCGCAGAGAACTGAAGCAGAACGCTGTCTTTCAGCACGATAGTTTCGCAGCTGCTGTCAGCCAGAGAAGACAGAAGCAGGGGAGAGAGATACACTTCCTCGTTGATGCGATACGCGCGGTCAGAGAGAAGCCCGTCCACATAAACAGGTGCAGAGTCGAGGTCTCTCCGGGATGGTTCTGGAAGCATCAGCGATTCCATGGAAAGCACAGAGGGGACCGGCACGGCCGTTTCCGCGGGTGACCGGGAGCATCCCATCAGAAAAAGGCTCCCAAAGAGAAGGACGAATAATATAAACAAATGACGGTTAAACAGAGTCATTCTTCAGCAGATTTCAGTTCTTTCAGGGCTTTTGCCAGCTGATCCGGACAGGAAGTTGGTTTGCGTCCGCATTGAATGCCTTCCAGGCGGCTGATAACATCATCGATCTCCATACCTTTGATCAGTCTGGAGATACCCTGCAGATTCCCGTCGCATCCGCCATACACTTTGAACCCTGTGATTTTACTGCCTTCAGTATCGATCTCCATCAGCTGGGAGCATACTCCCCTTGGCCGAAATGTATAAGTCATAAGAAAAACCTCACCGTTATGATTTTGCTTGAACCATTCTATCATACTCGAAAGCGGATGAAAAGCTTTGTGATTGATGTTTTTCTCATGTTGTGGTATTCTCGAGAGCGGAGAGTGATCATCATTGAGAATGAGAAAAAGACATAATCTGGCTCCGAGAATGGAGAGATGCCGGGAGTACCTGGTGAATGACCCGGCTTCTTTTCGCGGGCGCTGGATGAACGTATTTCAGGGAAAAGCGAAACTGTATGTCGAATTGGGCTGCGGAAAAGGATCGTTTACTGTTAAGCTTGCTGCTTCCGAACCAGACGCTGCTGTAATCGCAATCGAAAGGGTTCCGGACGCTATGATCCTGGCCATGGAAAGGGCAAAGAGAGAAGATGTTCAAAACGTGCTGTTTCTGGATGCAGATGCTGCGAAATTAAATGAATTGTTTGCCCCGGGGGAGATCGACAGGATCTTTATCAACTTCTGTGATCCGTGGCCAAAGAGCCGTGACGCCAAATTCCGGCTGACAGCGCCAGGCTTTCTTCGGGTATACTGTGACTGTCTGAAAACAGACGGAGACATCCTGTTCAAAACGGATAATCTTCCTTTGTTCGACTGGTCGGAAGAGCAGTTTCGGAAAGAAGGCTGGGAGATCCTTTCAGTAACGCGTGACCTCCACGCCAATGGTGTGCATGAGATCATGACGGACTATGAAAGCAAATTCAACAGCGAAGGGATCCCAATCAAAAAACTGAGAGCAGGGAAAACAAAGCAGACACTATCAACGTCAGCCGGCCCGGTCGCAAGGCTGCGGAATGCCTCGCTGTCCGACGCGAGAGGTATGGCGGAATGACCATCGGGACGGTCGAACTCACAGGGCGTCTGACGTTGGCACCGATGGCGGGGGTTACGGATTTTGCCTTTCGCTCTCTTTGCCGGTCCTGTGGAGCCGCGCTGACAACAACAGAGATGGTGAGCGCACGTGCCCTGGCGTATCAGGATGGCAGGAGCCGGGAGCTTCTCTATATTCCTGTGGATGAGCATCCGTCAGCAGTTCAGATATTCGGACATGAACCGGAAATCATGGCTGAGGCGGCTGAAATTGCGCTGACTCTATCGGGGGCGGATATCCTGGATATCAACATGGGATGCCCTGTCGGGAAAGTGGTGAAAGCAGGAGATGGTTCCGCACTGATGAAAGATCCGGATCTTGCCGGACGCATCTTGGAAGCTGTTTGCGCTGCCGTTTCCGTACCTGTAACCGTGAAGATCCGAAAAGGCTGGGACAACGGTAATATAAATGCCGTTTCATTTGCGCAGATGTGTGAACAGACCGGAGCGTCAGCAATTGCCATACATGGCAGAACACGTGCACAGATGTATAGCGGCAGAGCGGACTGGGATTGTATACGTGAGGTAAAAAAAGCGGTGAATATCCCTGTTATTGCAAATGGCGATGTTTTCACACCTGCGGATGCGGTACGTATTTTTCTCTATACCGGATGTGATTTTGCAATGATTGGAAGGGGCAGTTTCGGGAATCCGTGGCTGTTTATACAGGCAAATGCGGCGCTGGCAGGAGAACCGATTCCGGAACTGCCGCCTCTTTCAGAGCGGATGGATGCTGCTCTGCGCGAGATTGAACTGTTGGCGGAGAACAGAGGAGAACGCGCGGCATGTCTGGAAGCACGCCACCAGTTCCCGTGGTACCTTCACGGAGTGCCATATTCCGGTATTTACCGTCAGGCACTTGTTCATGTGGATACGCTGAACGATATACGAAAGATCGTAAAGGAAATCAAAAGGGATCTTTCCTGATACCAGCAGGATGTGGAAAGAAAGGAGGCTGAAATGACAGACGAACAGGTTCGGGCTTTGATCAATAAGATTCAGGCCGGAGATACGGATGCTTTTGAGCCTTTGGTCACAGCGTATGAGCAGACCCTTTATAATCTTTGCTATAAAATGCTGGGCAATCGTGAAGATGCAGAGGATGCGGTACAGGAAGCATTTATCAAAATCTTCCGTGCGTTGAACGATTATCGTGGTGACAGCCGGTTTTCTACGTGGATCTATCGTATTGCTGTGAATACCTGCAATGATATGCTTCGCAGGAAAAACAGAGTACTGGTCATAAGTCTGTACGAACAGCAGGAGGATGGAGAAGAGACAGAACTGCAGATTCCGGAAGAAGGAAACACACCGGAGGAACTGCTGGAGAGAAAGCTTACAAGAGAATCAGTTAATCAGGGACTACAGGCACTCCCGGAAGAGCAGAGAACGATTCTTCTGCTCCGAGAGATCCAGGGGTTGAGTTACGAAGAGATCGCGGAGATCCAGCACCTTGATGGGGGAACGGTGCGATCGCGTATCCATAGGGCGCGAAAAAAACTCTGCAGATGGCTGCAGGAAAACGGGAACATTCCGGATCTCTTTTCGTCTAAAAACCAGAGGGGAGGTGCGGAAACATGATCCTATGTGAAGAAGCCATGGACCTGATCTGTCTTTCGCAGGATGAGGAACTGACTGAAGAAGAAAAGAGTGCTTTGCGGGAGCATCTGGAAATATGCCCGGTATGCCGGGATTTTCGGAATACGATGCATCAGATGTCTGAGATGCTGAAAGATCCAGAGCCGATTCCCAAAGGGCTGCATGCAAGGATCATGGATTCCATCGTCGAGGAGGCGGAAAAGAAGAAGAGCGTTTCCTTCGCCGAAGAAAAACGGAAACGGAGATGGCAATGGAAGAGGATCTCTGTCCTTGCAGCTTGCCTGATCTTTGCCTTGCTGGTCGGTTTTCGGTCAGCTTCCATGATTCGTCGCAACAACAGCGTACAGTATGCCAAAAGTGTTGCCGCCGAACCGGCTGCTGGGAAAGAGCCGGAAGAGAAAGAAACAACGGAAGAAAAGTTCATGGCAGCTCCAGCGGCGGCGCCGGAAGCAATGCCAACTCCATGCCCGACGATCGTCGCGGAAGAGAGCAGCTCGACATCGGATGTCATGCTTTTTATGAGCAATGATGAGGCATTGGCTGCGGGATCCGAGTCTCCTGCGGAAGAGGAAGCAGATAAGAAAAGGATCCTGCTGGATGACATACTGGCTTTCCTGAACGGGAAGCCTGTGATTTCGCTCGCCACGACAGAGATCACAGATCCGGACTATACGATACCGGCAATCTATGATGGGAAAGAAACAGAGCTGTTTCTATGGAACGAAGAGACCGGCCTTTCCTATACGTGGGATATGGCGGACGGGTGGCTGTATCAGAGTGAACATACGGTCGACGAACTCTATAGCTTTATGGACAGCCTTTACGGCTGAAAAGGCTGGAATTCTTGATTATATGCGCCTTCTTCCCCAAACCAGAGATAAGATTTCGCTTGACGGCTTCAGGGATATGGTATAATATAACTCTATAAAAAACAAAATGGGAATAGAAGAATCTGTTCCCCATGTATAGGAGAAAAAAGCAGTGAAGAGAGTAAAAGTTTCGAATAACGTTATTCGCCGTCTGCCCCGCTATCTTCGGAAACTGGATGACCTGGAGGCCAGTGGTGTTTCCCGTATTTCCTCTTTTGAACTTGGCCAGCAGCTCGGGCTGACTCCTTCTCAGATTCGGCAGGATTTCAGCTGCTTCGGAGAATTCGGGCAGCAGGGTTATGGCTATAACGTGGCAGCGCTTCGTTCTCAAATCGCTACGATCCTTGGTATGGACAGAGGCTATCGTGCGATTCTGATCGGTGTTGGTAACATCGGCAATGCCATGATCTGTAATTTCAGCTTTTCGGAATGCGGTGTGGATCTGGTAGCTGCGTTTGATATCAAACCATCCCTGATCGGCACAGAGATCCAGGGGGTCCCTATTCTTTCTGATGATGCGCTTGTTCCATTTATCACGGAGAATCATGTGGATATTGCGGTCCTCGCTGTACCCAAAGCGGTTGCCCCTTCTGTTACACAAAAACTGATCGATAACGGCATTGAAGCAATCTGGAATTTCACAAATATTGAGCTGACAGAGCCGAACAGCGAGACGATCGTTGAAAATGTTCATTTTTCAGACAGCCTGCTTTCTCTCAGTTATTATATTTCGGAGCGCCTGGATGAGAAAGCTGCCCGCGTAGCGCGTGCGGAACGGCATTCATGAGAAACAGATCAAAATAGAACCAAAAAAGCTTCCGAAAGGAAGCTTTTTTTGACAAAGGAGGAGATACAATGGCAGATACGATCGCGGCCATCGCAACAGGAGCACAGGTCTCAGCGATCGGGATCGTCAGAATGTCAGGACCTGACGCGATCCGGATTGCAGATCAGCTGTTTCGTCCTTTTGCGGGAGGGGAGCTCGCAGCGCAGAAAGACCGGAAACTTGTCTTTGGAGAACTCTATACGGCAAAGGGTGAGTTGCTGGATATCTGCCTTTGTACGATCAGCCGCGGACCGGGAAGCTATACGGGAGAAAACACGGCAGAGTTCCAGTGCCACGGATCGCCGACGGTTCTGCGCACCCTGCTCCAGGAGATCTTTGCTCTGGGCGGGAGACAGGCAGGACCGGGCGAGTTTACCAAACGTGCTTTTCTTAATGGAAGAATGGACCTCAGCGCGGCAGAAGCAGTGATCGACCTGATCGAGGCAGAGAGCGAAGAAGCTGCGAAAAATGCAGCCGGCCAGTTGTCCGGTGCAATCCACCGGAAAACGGAGAGGATATACTCTCTGCTTGCGGATATCAGCGCACATTTTCATGCGGTTCTGGATTATCCGGATGAAGAAATCGAAGAGTTTCGCCTGGAGAATTACAGGCTGAGCATGATGACAGCGGAAGAAGAACTCCGGAATCTGCTGAAGACATTCGAACGGGGAAAAGTGCTGAACACCGGTATTCCGACTGCCTTGATCGGGCTTCCCAATGCGGGAAAGAGCTCTTTGCTGAATATGCTGCTTGGATATGAAAGAGCGATCGTTACGGATGTTCCGGGTACAACAAGGGACACGATCGAAGAACGTGTCCGGCTGGGCGGCGTAACACTTCGTCTGATCGATACGGCCGGGATCCGGGAAACAGAGGATCGTGTTGAAAAACTGGGTGTTGAAAGAAGCCTGGCGGCATCGCGGGGTGCGGATCTGGTTCTTGCTGTAGTGGACGGGAGTGTATCAGCGGAAGAGGAAACTGAGCGTATCGTAAAGGAAGCGGAAGCGGCGCCAAATGGGATCGTGATCCTGTCAAAAAGCGATTTGCCGACAGCAGAGGTAAAACTGGATACAAGTCTTCCGGTCGTTCCGGTCAGCGTAATATCGGGAGAAGGTCTTCCAGAGCTGGAAAAACAGATCCAATCCTGTTTTCCGGTGTCTCAGGTTCCTGCAGGAGAGATCCTGACAAATGCCCGGCAGGCAGATGCTGTTAAAAGAGCGCTTGAGTCCATGCAGGCTGCAGAAACGGCTTTGGCTGAAGGAAGGACGCCTGATATCGTTCTCACAGAGACAGAAACAGCCATGCAGGCGCTTGGCGAGATAACGGGAACCAGTATCCGTGAGGATATCACAAACCGGATCTTCTCAAGATTCTGCGTCGGAAAATGATCTGTATCCCAAAATCGACTCAGGACCAGAGCTGAAAAATCTGTGGACGAATTCAATTACTTGTGCTATTATAAATAAACTTTATGTTAATATCCCAAAAGGAGTTGTTGATCCGTAATGGATGATGGCAGTCGATTGCCAATGATATTTGCGCTGGTTCTGCTTTTGTTTGCCTTTTATTTTGCTTTTGCGGAAACAGCGTTTGCCTCTGCATCCCGTGCAAAAATCAAGGCGGCTTCCGAGCGCGGAGAGCCGGCTGCGAAGCATGCTTTATTTATTATCGACCACTTTGATCGTGCAATCAGCACCATACTGATCGGCACCAATCTGGCGCATCTCTCGATCTCGGCACTTGTTACCGTCGCTGTTGTAAGGCGATGGGGCATTTCCGCGGTTTCCCTCAGCACTATCGTTACGACGCTGATTGTTTTCTTTGCAGGGGAGATGTTGCCGAAAACAGTGGCAAAAAAATACCCGGAACGTGCCGCAAAGGCGTGTTCCGGGTCTCTGCGTGCTTTTATGACACTGTTTACACCGCTTTCTGCGCTGCTCGCATGGATCGGTGAAGCGGCATCCCGCCTGACAAAGAGCGAAGCAGAGATCTCAGTCACAGAGGATGAACTCTATGATATTATTGAAGATATGACAGAGGAAGGGAGCCTGGATGAGGAACAGGGAGAACTGATCTCCTCAGCGCTGCAGTTCAACGATATCACCGTCGAAAGTGTGCTGACGCCGCGTATGGATCTCGTGGCGCTGGATCGTTCACTTTCCGGTGAGGAGATCCTGTCTGTGATCCGGACGACGAACCACAGCCGTCTCCCGGTTTATGATGGGAGTATCGATCATATTATAGGTATCTTGCAGATCCGCAAATACATCAAAGCGTATCTTCGCCTTGGCGCAGCGCCTGATTTGGCGGAACTGCTGGACGAGCCCCTGTTTGTTCATCAGAGCACGAGCCTTGCGGAGCTTCTCCCTATGCTGACCGGCCATCGTATGAACATGGCGGTCGTTACCGATAATTTTGGCGGTACCCTCGGCATCGTTACGGTTGAGGATATCGTAGAGGAGATCGTAGGAGAGATCTGGGACGAGGACGATGTGATCGAAGAGACGGTTACAGATGTGGATGAGGGCGTCTGGATCGCAGATGCGGATGAAAGCGTCAGTGACCTGTTTGAACACATGGAATACGAAGATCCAGAGGATAATGATGAACTTGTGGACACCCGCCTCGGAGAATGGGCTTATCAGCAGTTTGAAACCATTCCGATGACGGGTGACAGTTTCCGCTATCATGATCTGCTGATCGCGGTGGCTGAGATGGAACATAACAGGATTCTGAAACTGAAGATCACCTTCAGACCGGAAGAGAAGGAAGAGGGTGAAGAATCGTGACAATTGTTCTTCTTTTGGTTGCCATTCTTCTGTGCATCCTTCTTTCAGCCTTCTTTTCCGCGTCCGAAATGGCCTTCTCTTCCAGCAATACGATCCGTCTGGAAAACGCGGCAGAAGATGGCTCTCGCAGGGCGGCTGCGGCTCTGAAAGTAACAGAGAACTTTGAAGACGCACTAGGCGCGATCCTCATCGGAAATAACCTGGTAAATATTGCAAGTTCTTCCCTTGGCTCGATCTTCGTGATCCTGCTGACAGGAAAGGATGAAAAAACCTGGATCTCAACGCTGATCCTAACGGCTTTGATCATCGTTTTTGGAGAGACGATACCAAAGATCACGGCAAAAAAGAATGCGAACGCTGTTTCTGAACGCTTTGCTTTCGGCATTCGAATCCTTATGATTGTTCTGAAACCTCTGATCTGGCTGTTTGTCGGGTTGACAAAACTGCTGACGTTCTGGATGAAGGGCGAGCAGGAAGAGGAAGAAGACGAGGCGGTTGAAGAACTGCAGAGTATCATTGAAACGGCTGAGGATGAAGAAGTTCTGGATGAAGAACGCTCGGAGCTGGTACAGGCTGCAATCGATTTTCCGGAGATCTCCGCCTATGAAGTAATGACGGCGCGCGTGGATGTGGAAGCGATCGACATTGAAGACGATTGGGAAGACATCCTTGCTCAGATCGAAAACTCTTCCTTCTCGAGGCTTCCGGTATACGAGGAGAGTATCGACCATATTATCGGCGTATTGTACCTGAATCATTTTTTGAAAAGTGCGATCGATGAGGGCGACACAGATATCCGCTCTTTGCTGATGCCTCCATGCTATGTCTACAAAACCATGAAGCTTCCCGCAGTTATGAATCAACTGAAACGGGCAAAGCAGCATCTGGCGATCGTGTGTGATGAATATGGCGGAACATTGGGTGTCCTTACCATGGAAGATATCATCGAGCAGATCGTCGGTGAGATCTGGGATGAAACCGACACCGTGGAAAACGAGATCATCCGCCGGTCCGAGGACGAACTCGAGTTGGATGGTGACATGGTCATTACCGATTTCCTGGAGCTGTTTGAAATCCCCGAAGACGAGTTTGAAGCGGAAAGTGAAACGGTTGGAGGATGGACCATAGAATCCTTTGACGGAAAGTATCCGCAGGTCAGCGACAGTTTTGCCTATAAGGATCTGACGATCACTGTTCTCAGCATGGACGGCCGCAGGGTTGAGCGCGTACTGGTAAAGCGGGAACAGAAAGAAGAAAAAGTAGAGTAATGGCAATATCAGTATCCCTGCAGGAAGATAAAACAACCTGCAGGGATAAAAGATTTTCTTGCATCGGTATAGTCTTTGCGCTATAATAACGAAGCGATTTCCGGGTGTGGCGCAGTTGGTAGCGCGCGTGATTTGGGATCACGAGGCCGCGAGTTCAAGTCTCGCCACTCGGACCATGAAAAGCAGCTGCCGTCTTTCTTTTGCAGAAGGGCGGCAGCTGCTTTTCTGCGAATGCAGCACTTATTTTTTCTTGGGCAGCAGGCGCTTGCAAAGCCGACGAGCACCTTTCGAAAAGCATTTCACGCTGAAGCGAAAAACGGCTCTGATCAATTTCCGATTCGTGTAAACAAAATAACCAAGACAGGTGAGAATGGCAGCAGTCAAAAGGGAAAGCACCAGTTTTTTGATTTTTATCCACAGAGCCTTTACTTTTTCTTTGATTTTCTGCAGTTTTTCTTTCATAGGAAACACTCCTTTGTATTTATCTTTGATACCTTGATGCTATTATAACATAGAATCCCGGAAAGGGGAACAGAAATTTGAGAAATGAGCGAACTGAAAAGTTGACAAAGCCGAGACGGATGGTACAATGAGCACCAGAAAGATCCGAACGGGAGGACAGAGAATTGAACCATTTGCCGAAAGACCCCATGATCCTGCTTAGTTATGTGAATACCGAACTGCGGGATTCAGGAGAATCCCTGGAAGAGTTCTGCACCCGGATGGATGTGGAAGAGGCAGAGATGGAAAGAACGCTCAACGCAGTCGGTTTTTACTACGACCGAAAAGAAAACCGTTTCCGCTGATCAGAAAAACACGACGGGGACAATGTCTTCGTACAGAAGAATACGGAAAGACTGTCAAAATAACCGATTTAAAGAAGGAACGCTGCGGAGAATACATCCGTCTGCGTTCCTTCCTTGCTGTCATGAGTCTGATGGCCTGATATAAACGAAGCGGGGAACTTCCCTGCCGTCTTTATTGACTGTTTCTGTCCACATGGAAGCAGGACGAACCCAGATACCGAAATCACCGTAAAGAGCCCTGTATACGACCATGAGCTCCATGGTCTCGGAATGGCGGGCAAGACAGAGAAGTTCATAGTTATTCCCTTTGAAATGGCGGTAGATCCCGGGCTTTAACGCGTTAGTATCCATAGGCATTTCACTCCAAAGCAAACCGGATACTCCAGGGATTGATCGACTGACGTTTTTCCACGATCGCGTTGAGCATGGCATCCGGATCCGTTATCACCATGCCGCACAGCCGCCTGATTCCAAGGTCCAGAAGCTCCGGACAGAGCGGCACCGACGGACCGGTTATGAATACTTCGGCATGCCGGGAAAGCTCAAGAAGCCTGGGCATGGTTTTGTTGACAGCAGCACTGCCGGTGATGACAACCGTGTCACAGAGAGGAAGAAGATATTCACATGCTGTATCCGGGTAATCGCCGAGACGTGGTTCCCGTTCTATAATATAGACCTGTCTGGCCGGCGCAACAACTTCCTCCGTGATCCCGCCATGGCTGATCAGATGTCCGATAAAACCGATGGTCTTCCCGGAAAGATCGATCCCATCCAAAGTAGCATCAACGGAAGGTACGGAATAAAGACTCAGCCGATCAGCCGTATTGTAATAGGCATTGATCACAGCCATACCTTCACTGGCCTCTTCCATGTTCCAGGAAAGAACTGCTTCCGCTGCCTCTCTGGCGGTCATACCGATCAGAGAGGAGAACAGCCGTGGTCGGGTTTCCCCCTCCGTGTGCATAGCGACGGCACATCGGCCGTCACTGAGAACTGCGGAAGTCCATGCAACACCATGTATCATTTTTTGCACTGTTACATCGTGCCCGATACTGTGCAGCAAAAGTTCATAAAAAGCAGGGACTGACATCGTATCCTCCGAAAACTATGACGTGAAGAAAGGAAAACCAGGAAGAATGGTGCGTTATCGGCAATCCGGATGGGAAACACCAGGTTTCCCATAAAAAAGGACGCGCAGAACAGCGCGTCCCCGGTGCAGCAGTTACTCTGCCTCTCTGGAATCAAGATATTCCTGGATGCTGGCAAGAACATCCTCCGGATCCAGTCCGTGAACCGCGCAGGCTTCTTCCAGACTCTCGCCGATAGAAGAAGGGCAGCCAACACAGTGCATGCCGCACTGCATCAGGATATAGGCGATTCCCATATCGTATTCGAGCATTTCACCCATTGTTGTCTGAACGGTGATTTCCATATTCTCATCCCCTTGATGATTATAATGATGATTCATTATAGCGGAGTCAACCGGTAATGTCAAACAATATCCAATTATTTTTATAGGATTTTATCTTAAGAGGTCCAGACAGTGGAAATCCTTGACGGCCTCCGTCTTTATATGATACGATAATCAAAGACCTCAGGGAGGTGCAGATATAGAATGTCGACCATAGCTTTTGACCCGGAAAAGGCGATCAGCCGTGATTTGGTGGAACGGAGCAGGAAAGAGCTCTGTTCTCTGGTCGCCCGGATCTGCAAAGAGATTAAAGCCCAGGTAGGAAACAGCGCTTTTCGCGGCGGGATCTACCCGGAGAATATCAGTGAAGACGAAGAAGGCAATCTTGCGATCGGCGATGCCAGAAAAAGCGAGTGGAGTGAAAATGAACTCGCTTATGTGGCTCCGGAGATCTACTGGAACAACAAACCATGTCCGCAGTCGGATGTTTATGCACTGGGGCTCATCCTGTTCTATGGCGCGAGCGTCGGCAGGCTTCCGTTTGAAGGAGAAAGCACCAATGCGCAGCTTATGAGAATGAGCGGGAAAACGGTATACGCTCCTGCTGCGGCGGGCAAACGGCTGGGAGAGATCATCGAAAAAGCGTTACGTTTCAAAGAGAGCGAGCGTTATCAGAATCCGGAAGAACTCGGCATCATGCTGGATTCCTGTGAGGATAACAAGTATATCCAGGCTGAAGCCGGAGCGGCAGCTGTTTTTCAGAAGCAGAACGGAGAATTGAGCGAACTGGAAAAAATGATGGTTCAGATCATGGAAGGAGATGAACCGATGGCGAATGGAGCCGGAGAAATGGATGATCTCAGAAAGGAGATCGTAAGCGGTATCGTTGACTCCGCGAAGTATTCTGTTCCGGAAGAGCCGGCGACAATAACTGAAGATGAAGTGTTTATGGAG
>JAEEGJ010017626.1_pt1 | contig 16113 bp, 12 predicted proteins | sample 8958761 | NCBI WGS metagenome assembly JAEEGJ01 (sample SAMN16246546, study PRJNA631951) | gut metagenome | biome: gut microbiome; feature: rumen; material: RS-attached | host: Bos | place: Iran: Karaj | collected 2018-10
TACAGTTTGAACTTGAACGACAAGGAAGAAAAACTGCGATGGGTTTGCCTAATTGGAACTGCGCCGTTATAGCTCGAATACTAAAGAATCCATTTTATTGCGGAATAATAGAATATCGAAAACAATACGTTCCGGATTTTCTTGAGCAGAAGAAAGTAAATAATAAGGGTGCCGTAGAGAGAATTAGAGTTAAGGGAACCCATGAGCCCATAGTTTCTGAAGCAGAATATACTAAGGTTATGTCGATTATTGGGAGCAGAATTATAACCTCAGATGAGGGAAAGAAGACAAAGGGTATTCGGGATCATACAGATGTATGGGGAAAAGTTCTTGTATGTAGTTGTGGAAAAAGATTTAGAAGAGTTAAGTACCATACCCCCAAAGGAACAGAGAAGCGATGTGCTTATCAGTGCGGAGGACAACTAGCGACCGGTTCGGTTAGTTCAAGACTAAAAAAGGGTTTGCCAATCGAAGGTGTGTGCGATTCGCAGTTTGTTCAAGACTGGAAGCTTGATGTTATGGCAGCTACAATATTTAAACAATTCTTCGAGAACCCGCAAGCCGTAATAAAATATGCAAACGAATTGTTGGAAGCTAAAACAGATGTATTAAGCAAACAAGAGGAAAAGGAAAATGAAATAGAGCGGATACGAATAGAAATGGATAAGATTGAGAAGAAGATAGGCAATCTTCTCGATCTGAGATTGTCTGAAGATATTAGCAGAGATGAATATGTTGACAAGCGTGCCGAACTTGAAAAATTGTTAGCAGAAGCAAACAAAAAGATTGATGAACTAGAAAACTATCAGGCGATTGAAGAGGGCATTGAAGATAGGGCAAGTAAAATCAAGAGTATTATTGAGGATAAGGGTAAATATGAATTTGCCCATATACCGGATGAAGTAATAGATGCCTTCGTAGATAAGATTGTAGTTCATAAAGATTTTTTTGAATGGCACATGTTCTTCGATAATTACTCTATGATGAAAGTGGAAATTAATGGTAATAAGCGCAATCATGACATAATCTGCGAAACTACCCCTTATGTTAATGGCAGTACAGGCTGCAATCAAGCACAAGGGCTGATATCGGTCATATAACTTGAATTAACTAAGCCGGAGGAGAAGATCCTCCGGCTTTCTTTTGGTCATTTATTCTCAAAGGGCATTATTCCAATGCCGAGAAAGTATATCTGTCATGTCTCTTTTGCATTTATACTCAAATTGTAAAGGAGAAAAAACTATGGCAGCGTTTGACAGAGTCAGAAGCGGCATTCCTGAGATGGATACTGCAATCGATAACATAAGGCTTGGCGACAATGTCGTCTGGCGTGTCTCTGATCTGGATCAGTTCAAACTGTTCATGAGACCATATGTTGAACAAGCCATAAAAGATCAGCGCAAGATTATATATTTCAGGTTTGCGAGCCATGAGCCGCTGATAGAAGACTGTCCTGAAGTAAAGACGGTAGTCATTCCGCTGTCTCACAGGTTTGAGACTTTTACGGTCGATATACACTACATAATTGAGCAGGAAGGCTTCGATGCATTTTATGTTTTCGATTGCCTGTCAGAGCTTCAGGCGGCATGGGCGACAGATCTCATGATGGGTAATTTCTTTAAAGTTACCTGTCCGTTTTTGTTTGTCCTTGATACGGTTGCGTTTTTCCCTATCATCAGGGGAAAACATTCGGTTGATGCGATCAATAAGATCCTTAACACAACACAGCTGTTCTTTGATGTTTATTCTGACAGCAAGAACATTTACGTCCGTCCTGAAAAAGTGTGGAACAGAAATTCCGACACCATGTTTCTTCCGCATACATATGAGCCTGATACGGGTAAGTTTCAGCCGATATTGGACGGTGTTAAGTCAAGCAGATTCTACCAGACATTAGGGCAGGCCCAACGTTCTTCAGAAGATCAGTATCAGGATTCATGGGACAGGTTCTTCAACCGTACAAGGATCCTTCATGAGAGCCAGACGGATATTGCGGAAGAGTGCAGCAGGATGTGCAATATCATGATGACCAGAGATGAAAAGATGCGCGAGATGGTGAAGAAGAATTTCACGCCTGAAGATTATTTTGCAATCAGAGATCATATGATAGGAACCGGAATGATCGGAGGAAAGGCGTGCGGTATGCTGCTCGCAAGGGCAATAATCAGGAACAATGAACCTGACATCGCAGAATACTTAGAGCCTCATGATTCCTTCTATGTAGGGTCGGACCTTTACTACACTTATATCGTCGATAATGATCTGTGGCCTCTGCGCATAAAGCAACGTACGGAGGATGGCTATTTTACTCTTGCCGAGGATTTTGCAAAAAAGCTCATGGAGGGTAGTTTCTCCGACGCGATGCGTGAGCAGTTTTTGAGGATCATTGAATACTATGGACAGGACCCTTATATCATCAGATCAAGCAGTATCTTAGAAGACGGTTTCGGGAATGCGTTCGCAGGTAAATACGAATCGGTTTTCTGTGCAAACAGAGGTTCACTTGAAGAGCGTCTGGAAGAGTTCGAGAATGCAATAAAGACTGTGTATGCAAGCTCAATGAGCCTTTCTGCTTTGGATTACAGAAAGAGAAGGGGTCTCGATAAAAGAGATGAGCAGATGGCGCTTCTCATTCAACGTGTATCAGGTTCTTATTATGGCAGCTATTATATGCCCTGTGCTGCAGGCGTCGGATACTCTTATAGTCCTTACAGGGTAATGAAGGATTCTGATCCAACATGTGGAATGTTAAGACTTGTAATGGGACTTGGAACTTCAGCTGTTGACAGAACGGAAGGGTCATATCCGAGAATAGTAAATCTTGATATGCCGGAGAAATCCTCTTATTCATCTTCTGCTGATAAGCACAAGTTCTCTCAAGGCAAAGCCGAAGTTATAAATATGACAACACACGAGCTCGAGAAACTGTCATACGACATGCTTGAACCTGTTATCCCGAAATATCTCGAAAACATTTTGCTTGAGCACGATTACGATGCTGAATCGAGACTTCGTGAGATGGGAAGATCGAGACAGATCAAGTTCATCTCGTGTAAAGGGCTTGTTGCCAATAAAAAACTCATGGATCAAATGAAGAGGATGCTTCATTGTATCCAGGAAGAATATGACTATCCTGTTGACACGGAGTTCACGATCAATATCTCTGATAATGGTGATTACTCTATCGATCTTCTTCAATGCAGACCTCTTCAGGTGCAGAAAACATCAGGCGGAACGGTCATACCGGAAGGTATCTGCGAAGATAGTATCCTGCTTGAGAATAAGAGCTCTTCTATGGGTCTTTCAAAGGCATCTGAACTGGACATAATCGTCTATGTTGATCCCGTGAATTACTACAATATGCCGTATAGGGACAAGCATGCCGTTGCAAGGCTTATAGGTAAGATCAACTGGCATTATAGAGAGTTAAATAAGCACATGATGCTTATCGTTCCGGGCCGGGTCGGAACAACATCTCCCGAACTCGGAGTCCCCACTTCTTTTGCTGATATAAGCGCTTTTGAGATCATTTGCGAGACCGAAGAGACCCAGGCCGGTTATAATCCTGAACTGTCTTACGGCAGTCACATTTTCCAGGATCTTGTCGAGGCTGAGATCCTTTATACTGCAGTGTTTAATAATGCGAAAACAATTCGCTTTCATCCTGATAAACTTCAAAACTGTCCGGATGTTATAAGTGATTTTGACGGTGCGGAAGATCTTTCTGATATAGTCCACGTTTACGATGTGTCAGGAATAAACTGTAAGGTCTATAACGACATTGCAAATGAACATCTGGTGATTACGTGTTGATGAAAATGGAATTCATTTGGACAGATGGAAATAATGAGGTGTTTCAGAGGTTTTATCTCAAGACCGAGGAATACTACAGCGAGATAGTGGGCGGTAAAAAGAACAGAACAGGTTTTATCCCATACAATCTGTCTGAGAGTATTTCTGATGTGCTATTAGCTTATGCTGATGGTAAAGCTGTAGGCTGTGCAGGCCTTAAAAGATATTCTGATCAGGATGTCGAGATCAAACGTGTGTGGGTAGATCCTGAGTGGAGAGGAAAGCACATTGCCTCCGGCTTGATGGACCTTATTGAAGATAAGGCAAGGCAGATGGGATATAAAAGAGCGATCCTTCAAACGAGACCTATCATGCCTGATGCGGTTGGCTTATATGAGAGCAGAGGATATGTGCTGATTGATAATTACCCTCCATACGACAAATTAGAAGGTGCCATTTGTATGGCATTGTGCTTATAAGGAGTTTTTATGGTTACATGCATGGACGTAAACAATCTGAAACTGGACGGGATGGAACTCGTCGCAGGCGAGAGCGGACTGAAACGAATGGTTTCGTGGACGTATCTTGTTCAGACCAGACCTTATGAGGATCACATGAACAGAGGCAATTTTGCCCTGATAGTCGTAGATTATATCCGCTTTGATTTCAAAGAGGTCAGGAAGAGCATGGATGAACTGAATGATCTAGGCATCTCGGGGCTCGCAGTATCGGTTGTTGACGACAAGGAACCCATCCCGAAATCGATAATAAAAAGAGCAAATGAATTGTGTCTTCCGCTTTTCTATGTCAGATGGAAAGGCGCATCTTTTGTCGATATTTCGCAGAGTATCGGAAACCTTATTCTTGAGACTAATATCATGAACAAACGCACCGGCGATTATCTTTATAATCTCCTGTTCGGATACAACGTTAACGACAGATATGTTGAGAAGATCTCAGGTCAGTTCGGATTTGATTTCAACAAGCCGTACAGAGTAGGCATCATTGCCGTGGACAGAACTTACGGCATCAATCTTGAACAGGATGAACATCTTTATGAGTACTATGCGAACTGTCTTAATTCCGAAGTCATGAAGATGGAAGGCCGTCCGATGTTCATGAAGTTTCTCAATAAATTCGTTCTTCTTTTCGAGGCAAAGGAAAATAAAGAGATAGAGCATGAGATAGAAAGAATGCTCAGGAAACTGGACAATAAGCCTGAATTTAAAGGCATTATAAGCAGTACGTGTATTCTGGGCACACCTTATACTGATCCGAGTAAGTTCGGCCAGAGTTATCAGGAAGCAAAGAGTCTCATTCCCAAAAAAGACTATCTTCCGAATCCTAGAAAAAAGAAGGTCTTGAGTGCCAGTGCAATGGGCATTTATAAGTATATGTTCCGCGGTAATGATCAGAGGGAGATCCTCACATACTGCAATAACAGGCTTCACAGGCTTGAAGAATACGATCACGCAAACGGAACATTCTTGGAGGATACTCTGCTTGCATATTACATGAACGGCTTTAACAGTGCTAAAACTGCAGAGGCTCTTTTTATTCACAGAAACTCTCTGATCAACCGTCTGAAAAAGATAGAAGAACTGCTTGAAATAGAGATCTCCGACTATGTCGAATACTTGGATCTTTTAAACTGTATTCTCGTTAAAAGACTGATGTTTTTGTGATTATGCACTATGCAAAGTGTGTAGTCTAGAGTGTGCAGTTTGCACGTTGTAAACAACGGGTTACTTTCCTACAATTCGTCACAAGAAAAGGCACATAGAAACGATAGTTTCGAGGGGGCCTTTCCTAAAGAAAGGCATTTTATAGTGACAAGGAGGCAGTAACTATGAAACAGAGAAAAGTATTCGGAAAGAGTGTGATCGCGGCAACACTCGCAGCGTCAACGGGATTGTTCCTTTTGAGCGGATGCAGCGCAGGTACAGCCGGAACAACCGCAGGTGAGAGCACAAGCGGAAAAGAAAAACTCAGAGTCGGCATGGAATGCGCATACGCACCTTTTAACTGGACACAGGATGAGGCAACAACTCCTGATGGCAGCAAAGCCGAAAAGATCTATGGTTCAACATTCTATGCTTACGGATATGACGTAGCGGTATCCCAGATGATCGCAGACCAGTTGGGAATGGAAGTTGAGATCCATAAGGTAGAGTGGTCTTCCATCGGTATTTCATTGGACGCTGGTGATTACGATTGCATTATCGCAGGCATGGGCCGTACAGCAGAAAGAGAAATGTCTTACTCATTCACCACACCCTACTACTACAGAGATAACTGCATTGTAGTTAAGGCTGACGGACCTTATGCAGACGTTACAGGAATATCACAGCTCGCCGGTACAGGTTGTAAGGTTACAACACAGCTCGGAACAGGCTGGATCCCGCTTCTTGATCAGTTCGAAGGCGCAGTAACCGGAAGCAATTATGAGACAACTTCAGAGTGCTTCATGGCAGTATCCAACGGTGTTGCAGATGTTTGTATCGTAGACCTTCCTACAGCACAGTCCGCACTTCTTACAAACAAGGATCTCAAGATCATTACATTCGATGAGAACGATGGTTTTGAAGGCGACGATGAGATGGTAAATGTCTGCATCGCAACGAGAAAGAGCGATACGGCTCTCCGCGATAAGATCCAGGGCGCAATGGATGCACTCGGCTGGAGTGATAAGGCTAAGATGGACGACCTTATGGCTAAGGTAATCACACAGCAGCCCGCTGCAAAGAGCGCTCCTGCAGAAGCAGAGTTGTTCATTGCATTACCCGTTACAGGAAAAGATGAATTGGTTGGCTGAACTTAATTTCTGACAGCATCAATAAAATCACAAACTAAAGATTAATTTGCCTGCCGGGAGGATATCTTCCCGGCAGGTTATAAAAAGGATGATGACTATGGGATTTTTTAATTTTGAAATAACTGATCCTCAGACATCCTTAGAGTGGATGATCTTCTTAACAAGTAAATATCTCAAGATGTTCCTGGACGGCACATGGCTGACACTTTACATCGCTGTTCTGGGTACGATCTTCGGTTTTATTCTCGGATACATCGTAGGTATCGTTCAGGATATGAAGACGGGACTCGGAGACAACATCTTTAAGAAAGCTTTCGTAAGGCTTCTCAAGATTATCTCAGCAGCTTATGTGGAAGTTTTCCGTGATACACCTATGATTGTTCAGGCGATGATCATCTACTACGGAATAAGGCAGCTTGGTGTAAATATGGCTCCGGTATTTGCAGGAATTCTTGTAACTACACTTAATACCGGCGCATACATGGCAGAGACAGTAAGAGGCGGTATCGGATCTATCGATCTCGGACAGAGAGAAGGCGCATGGGCAATGGGTATGTCACCCATGAAGACCATGATCTACATCGTTCTTCCTCAGGCCTTTAAAAATATTATTCCTGAGATGGCAAACACATTTCTTACCAATCTCAAGATGACTTCAGTCTTAAACGTTATTGCGGTACAGGAATTGTTCATGGCAGCAAAGACAGTAGGCGGCAACTATTACAAATACTTTGAGAGTTATCTCGTAATTGCAGTTATCTATTTCGTTTTGTGCTTTGTATTCAATAAGATCTTCAACCTTATGGAAAAGAAGCTCAAGGGCAAAAAGGATTACGCACTGGCGGTCGAATACATGGACAATCAGTAAGGAGAAAAGCTTATGGCAGAAACTGTAATCAGCATTAAAAATCTCGGTAAGTCATTCGGCAACCACGAAGTCTTAAGAAAGATCGATATGGATGTCAAAGAGGGGGAGATCATATGCATAGTAGGTTCTTCCGGCTCAGGAAAATCAACGCTCTTGAGATGTATCAATAAACTCGAAAAACAGACTACCGGAGAAATATATTTCCGAGGAAAAGAAGTAAGAGACGTACAGCGCGAAGTAAATGTATACAGAGCGAAAGTGGGAATGGTTTTCCAGTCTTTCAATCTTTTCAACAACATGACGGTTTTGCAGAACTGCATGCTCTGTACAAGAAAAGTGCTGCATCTCTCAAAAGAAGAAGCGTTCGACAGAGCAATAACCCATCTGAAAGAAGTTGGAATGGCACCTTTCATAAACGCAAAACCTGACCAGCTGTCAGGCGGACAGAAGCAGAGAGTTGCTATCGCGAGATCACTTTGTATGAATCCGGAAGTCCTGCTTTTCGATGAACCTACATCAGCTTTGGATCCTGAGATGGTCGGTGAAGTATTGAACGTAATGAAGGATCTGGCTACCACGGGACTTACCATGATAATCGTCACTCATGAGATGGCTTTTGCAAGAGACGTATCAACAAGAACGATATTCATGGACAGAGGATATGTTGCAGAGGACGCGCCTCCTTCGGAGCTTTTCAGTAATCCGAAGAACCCGCGTACAAGAGAATTCTTAAGCAGATATCTTGCGGGATAAGTAAGGAGGCATGATAAATGAAAAGATTTGTTGTTACATTTGCAAGAGGATTCGGTTCGGGCGGTAAGGAAATCGCTTCGGCTCTGGCACACGATCTGGGAATTCACTGCTATGAGAACAGAATCCTGACGCTTGCAAGCCAGCTCAGCGGACTTGACGAGAAACTATTTAATGAGGTTAACGAAAAGATAAGGAGCAATGGTGGTTTTAAGAGCTTGATGAAGGGACTCCCGAGATCGAGAAACTTCATCGCAAAGAATGAGAAATTCGTTTCCGATGACAAACTCTTTGAATACCAATGCGAGATCATCAATAACCTCGCAGACCAGGAATCCTGTGTAATCGTCGGTAAGTGCGCAGATTACGTGCTGAGGAGCAAAGAAAACGTGGTGAGTATCTACATCGAGGCACCCAGAGCATTTTGCAGACAGAGGGTAATCGAGCATTTGGGCGTTACACCGGAAGTTGCTGATGCGACCATCACACAAACAGATAAATACAGAGCCGATTATTACGCGTACTACACACATGGTAACTATTGGACCAATCCCGTCAATTACGACATGACTCTTAACAGTGAGAAAGTCGGCATTGAGGATTGCGTAAAGATCATCGAACAGTTCCTGATCCTTAAGGGATACATCACTGAAGATGAGATCGGCAAAAAAACTAAAACAGAAAAGAAATAACAGGGGGCAATAAATATGAAGTTAGCAGACACAGGCCTTACGGCACAGGACATTAAGGACAAAGTACAGAAGTACATGATCGAGACCTACGAGAGATTCGATTTCCTCGCAGAGACAGCAAAGGATCAGTACATCTACGATGAAAATGGTGAAGCATATCTGGATTTCTATGCAGGTATTGCAGTTAACTCTGCAGGAAGCTGCAATGAGAAGGTTGTTGAAGCTGCAGTAGAGCAGACTAAGACATTGATGCATACATTTAACTATCCTTACACGATTCCTCAGGCGCTGCTCGCTGAAAAGGTCTGTGAAACAATAGGAATGGATAAGATCTTCTACCAGAATTCAGGTACGGAAGCTAACGAAGCCATGATCAAGATGGCCAGGAAATATGGTATAGAGAAGTACGGTCCTAACCGTTATCACATCGTAACTGCAAAGATGGGTTTCCACGGAAGAACATTCGGTGCGATGTCAGCAACCGGTCAGCCCGGTAACGGCTGCCAGATCGGCTTCGGACCTATGGCATACGGATTCTCATACGCTCCCTATAATGACCTTGAAGCTTTTAAGGATGCTTGTACTGAAAACACCATTGCCATCATGATCGAACCCGTACAGGGCGAAGGCGGTGTTCATCCCGCAACAATGGAATTCATGAAGGGACTTCGTGAATTCTGCGATGAGAAGGGAATGCTGCTCCTGATCGATGAAGTACAGACCGGCTGGTGCAGAACAGGTAAGGTAATGAGCTTCATGCATTACGGAATCAAGCCTGATATCGTCTCGATGGCAAAGGCATTGGGCGGCGGTATGCCGATCGGTGCGATCTGCGCTAAGGCAGAAGTTGCAAAGGCTTTCTCTGCAGGTTCCCACGGTACGACATTCGGCGGACATCCGGTCAGCTGCGCAGCTGCTCTTGCTCAGGTCAACGAGCTCCTGGACCGCGATCTCGCAGGCAACGCAGAAAAAGTCGGCAATTACTTTATGGAAAAACTTAAAACTCTTCCTCATGTTAAGGATGTAAGAGGTCAGGGCCTGCTCGTCGGTGTTGAATTCGACGATTCTATCAATGCAGTAGATGTTAAGCATGAATGCCTCCACAGACATCTTCTTATTACGGCAATTGGCGGCCATATCATCCGTATGGTTCCTCCGCTCATCATTACAGAAGAAGACTGTGATAAGGCTTACGAGATAATCAAGGCCTCTGTGGAGGCTCTTGGCTAAGGGGGCGTTAACATATGAAGCATTTTTCTTTTTCGATACCCCAAAATGTGTATTTCGGATGGGGGTGTCTTGGCGACCTGACGGAAGTTGCAGCTAAGACAGGTGCGAAAAAAGCTTTTATTGTATCTGGACCTCATCTTAAGAAAGCCGGTTATGTCGATCTTTGTTCTGAGAAGCTTAAGCAAGCCGGAATAGACAGTGAATCTTTCACGGAGACAGAGGGGAATCCGTCGACAGATATTGTAGAAAAAGCTGCTAAACAATTCAAAGAGAGCGGAGCTCAATTGATCGTTGCATTCGGCGGAGGTTCGCCTCTTGATGTTGCAAAGGCAGTAGCGGTATTGGGAAGCTACGGTGGAAAGATTACAGATTACGAGGGTGTTGGCAAAGTCCCGGGTCCGGTAGTTCCGATGATCGCAATCCCCACCACTGCGGGCACAGGTTCGGAGGTTACATCTTTCTCGGTAATAACAGATCATACGAGAGATTATAAGCTCACGGTAGGGAGTACATATCTTTTGCCTTCCTACGTGATACTTGATCCTGAACTCATTACCACAGTTCCGCTGAAGACATCTGCTTATTGCGGAGTGGATGCTCTGGTACACGCGTTGGAAGCATATCTGTCACTGGCATCATCTCCATTCTCAGACATGATGGCGCTTCAGGCATTAGAGCTAATCGGTTCAAATATCAGAGACTACGTAGCAGACCGAAAGGATCGTGAAGCGGCTGAAGGAATGCTTTTAGGATCACTCTTTGCCGGCATCGCATTCTCTCATGCGAGACTCGGTGACGTTCACGCAATGAGTCATCCCGTCAGTGCATATTTCGATGTGGCACACGGCCTTGCAAATGCAGTATTGCTCCCGGTAGTCGTTGATTTCAACGCGCAAACTGACACCGGAAAATACTATGAGATATACCGCCGTGTTGCAACAGATCCTGTTGCAAAATCAGAATTCAGATCCGAGTATCTTGCTAATGAATTACGCTTCCTGAACACATCACTCGGCATACCCGGTTCACTGAAAGAAGTCGGAGTCGACAGCAGCAAATTCGAAGTAATGGCTGAAGATGCTATGAAGAGCGGCAATATAGCAGTCAACCCGAGAAAAACAACCAGGGAAGACATCCTGAGTCTGTATCATCAGGCTTTCTGATATCAGGGTGTGATCAGGCACAAGGTTTGATCAACAAAAATAACACATTGCACATTCTGTTCCTTCATTATAAAATTCAACCCATACAGAAGGTGGGTTATGAAAAAGACGTATATAACTACAATGCCGGATCACATAGGCGCATTTTTGAAGGCAAGTGAGTGTTTCGCTTCTCTTGGGATAAACATAACGCGTGTCAGTTACAACAAAGCTGTCGATTCACATACACTTTTCATTGATGCTGAAGGTGATGAAGAACAGCTTAGAAATGCTGATACCGAATTGGCAGCAATAGGATATCTGCACAATGACAAGAATGAGAACAGCATAGTGCTTTTGCAATTCATGCTGAAAGATGTTCCGGGAAGCGTTACTGAAGTATTGAGACTTATAAACAGTTTCGAACTTAACATCTCATATATCAGTTCACAGGAAGATGGCTCAGGCCACCAGGCGTTCAAGATGGGGCTGTTTGTAGATGACGAAGATAAACTCAGGGATTTCCTTAAGAAGGCTAATGAACTGTGTCCGGTCTGTATTATGGATTATAACCGTTCGAAAAGGATCTTCGATAACAGTATTTTCTATCAGTCTTTTGTTTCCGGTCTTATGCATATGATCGGTCTCCCGGAGCAAGCACATGACAAGCTTCTGGTTAACTCCAATCTCATCATGCAGATCCTGGATGAAAAAGGGTTATCACCGTTTAAGACATTCGAGAGCATCAGCAGGTTTGCAGAGCTGTTATCAGTAAGCAGAGGTTCTGATTTCGCACCCAGGATAACAGAGTGCACTATATCCGGAAAGACAAAGGTAACCGTTATAGAGCCACCCTGTGGAAGCAACACCATGATACTGCAAAGCTGTGGCGAAGTTCTGTTTATAGATTGCGGATATGCGATCTACGAAAAGGAGATGCTCAGATTATTCCGGAGTATACTTCCTGATTACGACAACATGAAGAAACGAATCTGTGTAACGCATGCAGATGTCGATCACTGTGGACTTCTTAATCTTTTCGATGAGATAATAGCAAGCCATAATACAGCACTTTGCTTTGAACTTGAATCAAGCGGGGGGAACGGATATAGAGAACAGAACCCGCTTCACAGACCATATGTGAATATCTGCAAAACGCTGACGTTCTATAAACCACCGAAGCCGGAAAAGCTATTTGATATTTGGGAGCCTGTAGAACAGCAGGATGAACTATTGAAACAGATAGGAACTCTTGTTTGCGGTGAGATGGATTTCGCGGTTTATCAGGGCAAAGGCGGTCATCTTCCAGGCGAAACGGTGCTTGTTGATCATGAACATAAGGTGGCTTTCACAGGAGATATTTTTGTCAACATACCGGGAATGACACGCGAACAGGCCGAGTATAACAGATATGCACCTGTCCTTATGACATCTGTGGATACTGATCCCGGACTATGCACGGCAGAAAGAAATGCACTCTTGAAAAGTCTCGGTGCAGGAGAATGGAAGATATTCGGATCGCACGGCTCCGTGAAGGAATATACGGTGTAATGCATATAGAATAGTCAATGTAATTCAAAAAAGTGCCTGATGCTAATAGCAGTATAGGTTCCGATCGCGCACAAGGGCTGATACAGGTCATATTACTTGAAGCAATATAACCGGAGGAGATGATCCTCCGGCTTTTTATATAGATAAAAGCAATAATGATAGAATGAATAACAGAGTTTTTCGTTCATTTTTGAAATGCTCGAAAAATTCTTCATATATTTTTTTCGACCAGCGAACATTTCGCATCTGTCATTCGTTAATAGGATAGATGCGGATAGAAAAGAGGCAAAAGAAATGACAGAGAAAGAGCTCGAAAAGATCTATAACGAAGCCTACAGAGCAGTTTACTGGACAGCAATGCAGATCCTTAAGAATGAGGCAGATGCAGAAGATGTCGTTCAGGATACCTTTGTATCTTTCATGGAGTCATACAGCAACCTGGAAGATACAAGCAAAGCTGTAGCACTTCTTAAAAAGATCGCAGCGAACAAGAGTCTTGACCGTATTAAGCTCTCAAGAACGGATGATGCTGATGACGAGCTCCTGGAAAGTGTCGAGGCAGTGCCTGAGGATTTTCTTCCTGATTCCATTATCGAATCAGAAGATGCTAGAAGGATCGTCATGGATATCATCAACAATGCTTTGTCAGATGATATCAGAAGAACACTTATCCTGTTCTATTTTGACGAGATGAGCACCAAAGAGATTGCCGAAGCACTTGGCGTTCCCGAAGGAACAGTCCGCCGCCGTCTGAATTTTGCCAGGAACAAGATCAAGAAGGAGGTCGAAAAGTATGAAAAAGAAAATAACACGAAGTTGTTCGGTATGGCTGCGCTGCCTTTCTTGAGCAAGCTCTTTATGAAAGAAGCAGAGCAGGTGCCATTCAAGGCAATGTCAGCTTCACTTACAACCCTGTCCGCATCAGCAGAAGCTTCCACACAGGGAGCAGGAATCAAAGTTGCTGCATCAGCAGCAAAGAAAGGAACAGGGATGATGATAAACAAGTTTGTAATCGGAGGCATAGCTTCTGCAGTTGCGGTCGGTACTACAGTCGGTGTGATCCTTATGGTTGTCAACAAGCCAAAAGAAAAACCGGGAAATCCGGCAGTGACCACGACCGCTGTTAGTGAGACTGAGGAGTCCACAAAGAAAACCGCAGGTTCAATGGGCAGAGATTACTATGAAAATGGCGGTTATGCCGGTCAACAGCATTTCTATATCATTCAGGATATGACACCGGAAGAGATAGTGGAATTGTATGCTTATTATCAGAATTGCGCCTATGAATACAGTCCTGATAATTATCAGGGATTCAAGGATAAGCTCAAGGCTGAGCCGAACAGCTTTGAATTAGATACAGATTGCGATGGCGTTTATACGGGTTATGACATTATAACAACGCCAGACAAAATAGATCATGTAGAGAATATGATGTTCTTCTGTAGAGAAAAAAACTCGTTGCGCATGTCAATGGCTATCTGCGATCTTGACAAGGTTAAGTCAATAATGGAAGCGTACAAGAACTATTACTGTAAAAATGGTGCTGAGTGTAAAGAGTGGGACGGCGGAGGCACTCAAGATGGCGGATACATAATAACGGTAAGCGACAAAGAGAAATATGTAGTTGAATATAAAATGTATAGAAGCAGGCCATATCAATGGTACAGAGTTACTTTTACCAGACTTGTAAAATAAGGAGATTAAGATAAATGAAGAAATTGATCTGTGTATTACTTACAGGTGTTGTGATCCTGGGTGTTTGTGCATGCAACAAGAAGGAAACCCGCAAGACGAAGAAGACCAGAGAGACAACAGAGCAGACTTATGAAGAAACAGAGGATGAGCCTGAGAAGACAACTGATTCTGAAGAGCCTGAAAAGACAACGAAAAAGAAAGATACTTCTAACTACGAAGATAATTACTGGTTTGTTGATGTAACTGATGAAGCTGCGATGAGAAAGCTTATTGATGATCTTATCGCGTGTGAGCCCAGATTAAATGACGAATGCACCAAAGATCGTGATGATGTCGGCAAGAGAGTTGCAGAAGGGTTCGACCACAAGTTTTCCGGTTATGGTTTGTACTCCGAAGGCCGTACTTTTAATTTCGAATACGGTTCAGAAAAGAGAACAGATATTATAAAAGAAAGAGATCACATCTATTCTCTCGGATACAACAATTACCAGTTGGATAAGCTTGAAGGTCATTTGAACTTCAAAGTAGCAGGATACAAGACTGTCTATTCCCATAAAGAAAGACCCGGCTGCGGTTCTGTGATCATCAGCGTTTACGATGAGGAAAGGGCAAAAGCATGCAAAGCTGTTCTTATGAAGTATCTCAAAGAACTGTATAAGGATGAGGCCAAGAACATAAAGGATAAGGAAACCGGCAGAAGCTATATCACATATAGTGACAAGGTCAATGACCTTCTCTGTGAGGTTAATATCATGGAGGAAAAGGGCAGTGCCGGAGCTCCCGGTTATTGGAAGGTATACTGCGCGGTATATTTCAATAACGCTGACCTTATGAATGCCGCTTCTTCTGCAAAAGAGACGTCTGAAACAACATAAGTGCTTAAGATCTAAGCAAAATGAAACTGCCTTAGGGGATACCCCCCCTTGGGCAGTTTTTTATGGGATAATAGCCCTCGGAGAATGGTAATATAAAAAATATTCAAATTTTTTCTCGAACCACCCAATAATCCGCACCGGTTAGTTGTTAAGTAAGTAGATGCGGATAGAAAGGAGGCAGAATCAATGACCGGCAAGGAACTCGAAAAGATCTACAACGAAGCCTACAAAGCCGTTTACTGGACAGCTATATCTCTTCTGAAGAATGAAGCTGACGCAGAAGATGTAGTCCAGGACACATTCGTATCATTCATGGAATCTTATTCTGACCTGGAGGATACGACCAAGGCGGTAGCTTTGCTGAAGAAGATCGCAGCAAACAAGTGTCTTAACCGCATTAAGCTTGCGAGAACAGACAATGCTGACGATGAATTCTTTGACAATGTGGAAGCAGTACCTGAAGATTTTCTTCCCGATTCCATTATCGAGTCAGAAGATGCAAGAAGGATCATCATGGATATCATCAACAATGCTTTGTCAGATGATATCAGAAGAACACTTATCCTGTTTTACTTTGACGAGATGAGCACCAAGGAGATCGCAGAAGCTTTGGGAATTCCGCAAGGGACAGTTCTTTACCGTCTGAATTTTGCCAGGAACAAGATCAAGAAGGAGGTCGAGAAATATGAAAACGAAAACAAGA
>JAEEGJ010017627.1_pt1 | contig 16113 bp, 17 predicted proteins | sample 8958761 | NCBI WGS metagenome assembly JAEEGJ01 (sample SAMN16246546, study PRJNA631951) | gut metagenome | biome: gut microbiome; feature: rumen; material: RS-attached | host: Bos | place: Iran: Karaj | collected 2018-10
ACTGTCCCCTTGCGGGGTCTCTTTTCATCAAGGCGGAGTAGCGGAGCCTTGTCCGGTCTCCAACCTTTTCCGCAGCGCGGCAACTTCCCATCTCGGTCCTCACGGACACCGGAAGTTTGGAACCGCGGCTGTGCCGTAAAACGGGCAGTAACTAACGTTTACTGAACTGGAAGCGGCGGCGTGCACCCGGCTGGCCCGGCTTCTTGCGCTCGACCTCGCGTGCATCGCGGGTGAGGAAACCGGCGGCCTTGAGCGCAGAACGGTAAGCTTCACGGTCCAACTCGCTGAGGGCGCGGGAGATACCGAGGCGGATGGCTTCAGCCTGACCTTTGACGCCACCACCGATGATGGTGACCTTCACGTCGAACTGACCCTGCGTGGCGGTAACTTCGAACGGCTGGTTCACGATGTAACGGAGGGACTCGAGAGCGAAGTAGTTCTCGAGGGGACGGCCGTTGACCGTGACATTGCCTGCACCGGGAGTGAGATAAACGCGAGCGACGGCTGCTTTACGTCTTCCAAGGGCGTGTGTTTGTTCCATTTGCTCTGTTTAAATTTCGTCCAACTTGATAACTTTAGGGTTCTGAGCCTGATGCGGGTGCTCCGGGCCTGCATAAACGAACAGGTTGCCCAGGAGGTCTGCACCAAGACGGGTCTTGGGGAGCATACCCTTCACTGCTCTCCTGACGAGTTCGGCGGGCCGCTTCTCGAGGATCTCCTTCGGGGTCGTGAACCGCTGTCCGCCGGGATATCCGGTGTAGCGGGTGTAGACCCGGTCGGTCATCTTCTTGCCGCTGAGGGCGACTTTCTCCGCATTGACGACGATCACGTTGTCACCACAGTCAACGTGCGGAGTATAACCCGGTTTGGTCTTGCCACGGAGGACAAGGGCCACGCGGGAAGCGAGACGACCAAGTGCGAGATCAGTCGCGTCAATGACAACCCACTTCTTGTCAACAGTCGCTTTGTTAAGCGAAACAGTCTTGTAGCTTTGTGTGTCCACTGTCTTGATCTTTAATTAGTTAATAAAAATTGCGATCCCTACACAAAATAGGGACCGCAAAGGTAAGTAAATATTCTGAAAAAACAAACAGAAACCCGCTACAGCGTTGCTCCCCAGCCCCAGTGGGCCTGGTAGAAGCCGTTGATGGCGGTCACCACGAAGAGCAGCACGATCAGGGTGGCGACGATCACGCCGATCACCTTGATGCGCTTGAACCAGGTCTTGCCGCTCCAGCCCACGGTCTGGAACATGCTCCAGAAACCATGTACGAGGTGGAACCAAATAGCGGCGAACCACACGAGGTAGAAGGCGAGGACCCACCACTGGCCGAACGTTGCGACGAGCAAGCAGTAGGGGTTGTTCTCATACGTGCCGATGCCGAACATCTCCGGGAGCTGCATCTTGGCCCAGAAATGAGTCAGGTGGAAGCACAGCAGACCGATGATCATGATGCCGAGCACGAGCATGTTCTTGGCGGACCAGGAGTCGGTAGCGGCCTTGCTGGCCACCTCGTAGCGCTTCCAGCCGCCACGGGCCTTGATGTTCTCATAGGTCAGCCAGCAGCCGTAGAGGATGTGGACCAGGAAACCGAGGGCAAGGATCGGGACCATGATGGAGATCACGGGCGTGGACATGAAGTCGCACCCGAGTTTGAACAGGCCGTCACCCTTGCTGAACAGGGCTTCGTCTGCGGCAGCCATGCCGAACTTGCCCGTGAAGGTATCAATGACGGAGAAGAAATTGATCGTGCCGTGAAGGAGAAGGAAAAGGATCAGGAAGGCTCCACTCACCGCCTGGATGAATTTCTTGCCGATCGAGGAATTGAAGATGAACATCTTGTTTGGATTTATTCAGGTCTAGACTGCAAATATAGCCCGAATCTTGCAAGTTTCATAATTTTCGAATATTTTTGTTTTCCGCAAAGGAGATTCCGGGTCAAGCCCGGAATGACGCAGGAGGACAGAGATTCCGGGTCAAGCCCGGAATGACTGGAAAGAAGCAAGGAATAACGGAAAAGCAAACGATAAAGGATTATGAGAGTATTGCTGAAATTGAGCGGAGAGAGCCTGGGCGGCCCCGCCGGCAAGGGTATTGACGAGAAGTACCTGGTCCGTTACGCCCGCGAGATCGTGGAGGCCGTGAAGGCCGGCCACCAGATGGCCGTCGTCAACGGCGGAGGCAACATCTTCCGCGGCCTGCAGGGCGTCGGCAAGGGATTCGACCGCATCACCGGCGACCGCATGGGCATGCTCGCGACCGTAATCAACTCCCTCGCGATCGCAGGCGCCATCCGCAGCCTGGGCGTCGAGGCGGAGGTTTTCACCGCAACCCCGATGACCCCTGTTGCCCATTATTATAGGAAAGAGGACGCCGTGGCCGTGCTGGAGCGCGGCGGCGTCGCGCTCATCGCCGGCGGTACCGGCAACCCGTTCTTCACCACCGACTCCGGCGCCGCGCTGCGCGCCCTGGAGATCGGCGCGGACGCGCTCCTCAAGGGGACGCGCGTGGACGGCGTCTACACCGCTGACCCGGAGAAGGACCCCACCGCTACCCGTTACGAGGAGCTGACCTTCTCCAAGGCCCTCGCCGACAAGCTCAAGGTGATGGACGCCACCGCCTTCGCCCTCTGCGAGCAGGGCCCCGTCCCGATCATCGTCTTCAACGTCGAGCAGGACGGCAACCTGGCACGGCTGTTGAACGGGGAGAAGATCGGCACCGTAGTACACGCGTGAGATTCCGGGTCAAGCCCGGAATGACAAAGGGTCAAGCCCGGAATGACGAAAGGTCAAGCCCGGAATGACAAAGGGTCAAGCCCGGAATGACAAAGGGTCAAGCCCGTGAAATGACAAAAAGATAATAATACAAAAACTGATAATATGTTAACTGACAGAGCCAAGGAAATCCTGGAGCAGACTGACTCCAAGATGCAGGAAGCCCTCCGCTTCCTCGAAGAAGACCTCAAGACCTACCGCGTCGGCAAGGCCAACCCGTCCATATTCAACGGCGTGACCATCGACTATTATGGTACGCCGACCCCGCTGCACCAGGTAGCCTCCATCTCCGCACCGGATGTCAAGACCCTCGCGCTGCAGCCCTGGGAGCGCAACCTCATCCCCAAGATCGAGAAGGCCATCCTGGACGCCAACCTCGGCCTCACCCCGCAGAACAACGGCGAGATCATCCGCTGCACCGTCCCGGCCCTGACCGAGGAGCGCCGCAAGGACCTCATCAAGAAGGCCAAGGTGGCCGGCGAGAACGCCAAGGTGGTCGTGCGCAACTCCCGCCGCGACGGCATCGAGCTCCTCAAAAAGGCCCAGAAGAACGAAGGCATGTCCGAGGACACCGAGAAGGAAGCCGAAGCCGAAGTGCAGAAGATCACCGACAAGAACGTCAAGCGGGTCGACGAGATCGTCGCCGCCAAGGAGAAGGAGATCCTGACGGTCTAGTCTCCCTTACATATTGACGATGAAGTCCCTGAAGATTTCCTGTTCCTCTACGGACAGGAAATCTACGGTTATGGGCACATAGAAGAGCCGCTCGCGCAGGCTCTCGGGCATCCCGCTGTAGTCCAGCAGGCGCTGGGCGTCCTTCTCCGTGGTGGCGATGGCCAGCGTCGGGTTCTTGTCCACGAGTTCCTGCAGTTTGTTGATATCCTTCCACGTGAAGCGGTGGTGGTCCGGGAAGGAAAAGCGCTTGACGATCTTGTAGGTGTCGCTCAGATAAGCGCGCAGCGGTCCGTCCTGGGCGATACCGGTCAGTACGGCAACCTTCTTGGCGTAGGTAAAGCGTGATTCCGAGGTAGAATACACTCCTTTGATGGCACCGTAGCAGATGGTCGTGAAGAAAATGAGCAGCTGCCGGCCGCCGGGTGCCGTGGCCGTGCAGGCGGACGGAAGGAAATTCGAGAACCCCATCTCCTCGACGAACTTGGACTTCGCGAATACGTCCATCTCCGCCGGGCACTTGGTCACGATGACCACATCGGCGTCGTAGACACGCTCGGGCAGGTCGCGCAGGCGGCCAAGGGGCAGGAGCATGTCCTTGTGGACCGGACGGTTGTAGTCCACCAACACGATGTTGCGGGTCGCCCGGAGCCGGCGGTACTGATAGGCATCGTCCAGGACGATGTATTCCGCCGGCGGGAAGTCGCGGTTCCAGCATTTCTTGGCGTACTTGCGGCCGGCCAGCTTGTCGGGATGAACGAGCAGGTCACATCCTTCCACGCGGTTCTCGTCCACGGCCACGGTCACGTCCGGGAACTTCTTCTTGATCTGGAGCGGCTCGTCGCCGAACGCCTCCGCGCTGCCGGCGGCGATCACCTGCTGGAAGCCTGTGCTCTCACGCTTGTAGCCGCGCGACAGCACGGCCAGGCTCCTGCCGGCCCACTCCTCGCTCTGGGAGAGCAGGCGCAGGATCATCTCTACATGCGGAGTCTTGCCGGTGCCGCCCACGGTCACGTTGCCCACGCAGAGCGTCGGGACTTCCGCGCCGGCGGCCTTGCGGCCGGGCCGGCTGTAGTAGCGGTTGCGCAGTTTGAGCGTCAGGTAGTACGGGAAGAGAAGGTACTTGTCAATCATATCGCTTTTCTATTGAATCCAGGATGTCGTGCAGTTCCGCCACGTCGAGGGTCGTGACCATCCGCATGCGGGTCTCTTTGAAGTCGGGCAGACCCTTGAAATAACAGGACAGGTGGCGGCGCATCTCGTAGATGCCGCGCGGCTCGCCCTTGAGCGCGAGCGAGAGGGCGAGGTGGCGGCGCGCCAGGGCCACCTTCTCGGAGACCGACAGGGGCGGCATGGGCTCACCGTGTTCGAGGTAATACTTGATCTCGCGGAAGATCCAGGGGTGGCCGAAGGTCGCGCGCCCGACCATGATGCCGTCCACGCCGTAGCGCTCGAAGGCCTCGCGGGCCGACGGGCCGTCGGTGATGTCGCCGTTGCCGATGATGGGGATGTGCATCCGCGGATTGGCCTTGACGGCACCGATCAGGGTCCAGTCCGCCGCGCCCTTGTAGAGCTGGCAGCGCGTGCGGCCGTGGATCGTGAGGGCCTGGATGCCGGCGTCCTGCAGGCGCTCGGCGAGCTCGACGATGATCTTGGAACTGTCATCCCACCCCAATCGGGTCTTGACTGTCACGGGTTTGTCGACGGCCTCGACCACGGCCTTGGTGATTGCGACCATCTTGTCCGGTTCGCGCATCATCCCGGAGCCGGCGCCGCGGCCAGCGATCTTGCTCACCGGACAGCCGAAGTTGATGTCGATGAGGTCGGCGCCGTGGCCGCCGGCGAGTTCCGCGGCCCGTTCGGCCATCCGGGCGGCGTCCACCATCGCATCGGGGTGCTGGCCGTAGATCTGGACGCCGATGGGTGCTTCCTCTTCGAGCGTACGCATCTTGGCGATGGTCTTGGGGACGTCGCGGACCAGCCCGTCGGAGTTGACGAACTCCGTATAGACCAGGTCCGCACCTTGCTCGCGGCACAGCACGCGGAAAGAGGCGTCCGTGACGTCCTCCATCGGCGCTAGCAGCAGCGGGCGCTCTCCCAAATCCAGGCTTCCGATCTTCATATCATGCAAAAATAATAATTATATTTGTAAAGATTCCGGATCAAGTCCGGAATGACGGACGATAAGTCATTCCAGCGAAAGCTGGAATCTCAACCGCATATGGCAGACAGAATCGAATTGCTTCGCGCCCTGATGCGCGCCAAGGGCTGGGATGCCGTGGTCATCACCGGCTCGGACCCCCATTGCAGCGAATACCCCGCAGAGCGGTGGAAACAGGTAGAGTGGCTGTCCGGGTTCACCGGCGAGGCCGGCGACATCGTGGTCACCCTCGACCACGCCGGCCTGTGGACCGACACGCGCTACTTCATCCAGGCCCGCCAGCAGCTGGAGGGCACCGGCATCGAACTGCACAAGATGCGCGTGCCCGAGCAGGTCCCCATCCCGCAGTGGCTCCACGAACAGTTCGGCGACGATGCGCTCATCGTCGTGGACGGGCTGTGCACGGGCGCCGGTTTTGCCCGTTCGCTGCCCGGCACGGTGATCAGCGTGCCGGACCTGCTGGGCCGCTTCTGGGCCGACCGGCCCGCCGTGCCGCAGACCCCCATCTTCACGGCGGATCCCGGCGAGAGCCGGGCGGAGAAACTGGCCTGGCTGCGGCGTTTCCTGCAGGAAAGCGGCTGCGACGGCATCCTGCTGACCGCCCTGGACGAGATCGCCTGGACGCTCAACGTCCGGGCTTCCGACATCGAATACAACCCGATGGTAATCAGCTACCTGCTCATCACGCAGGATGACACCTGCTGGTACGTGCTCAAGGAGCGCATCGAGGACCCCCAGACCGAAGCGACCTTCAGCATCCTCGCATCCGACGGCGTGCGGCTGGCCCCGTACGGAGACATCGACTACCTGGCTTCCGAGTTCCAGGGCCGCCTCTTCGTGGACAGCGCCACCCTCAACTACCAACTCTTCAGCAGTCTGGCCGCGGCGGGGATCCCGCTCGAAGAAGGGACCAGCCCCGTCGGTCTGCGCAAGGCCGTCAAGAACGAGCGGGAGATCGCAGGCATGCGCGAGGCGCATCTCCGGGACGGGCTGGCGATGGAGCGCTTCCTGTACTGGCTGGAGCGCTCCGTCGTCGCCGGCCGGGAGATTACCGAATGGGACGCCGCCGTCAAGCTCGGACAGCTCCGCTCCGACCAGCCCGGATACCTGGGCGACAGTTTTGCGACCATCTCCGCATACGGGCCCGGTGCAGCGCTCCCCCACTACGTGACCCCGCACCAGTACGCACCGGTGATCCGCGACAGCGGACTCTATCTGTGCGACTCCGGCGGGCAGTTCGACTGCGGCACGACCGACATCACCCGCACGGTCCCGCTGGGGCGCTGCTCCGCGCTGGAGCGCGAAGACTACACGCTCGTGCTCAAGGGACACATAGACCTGGCCATGGCGGTATTCCCGGAAGGGACGCCCGGCTGCCGGATCGATGCGCTCGCCCGTGCGCCGCTCTGGCGCAGCAAGCGCAATTTCGGCCACGGCACGGGCCACGGCGTGGGTTGGCTGCTCGGCGTGCATGAGGGCCCGCATGACATCCGGCAGAACCTCAACGGCACGCCCCTGATGCCGGGGATGATCACATCGGACGAGCCCGGCATCTACCGGGAGGGCAAGCACGGCGTGCGCCATGAGAACCTGCTGCTGTGCGTCAGGGCCGGAGAGACGGAATTCGGCCGCTGGCTGGCCTTCGAGCCGCTGACGCTCTGCCACTTCGACACGGAAGCGCTGGAGCTGTCGCTGCTGGACCGCAGCGAGATCCAGTGGCTCAACGCCTACAATGAACACGTATACCGCACCCTCTCCCCGCTGCTCCCGGACGAGATCGCCGCGTGGCTGCGGGAGAAGACCCTGGCGGTCTGATCCTTCCTTCTGATTATTTGTAGCGGACGGCCAGCATGGTGAGGTCGTCGCTCTGTTCGGCACCGGACACGAATACGTGTACGGCGTCCGACATCCCGGCAATGAGTGCCTCGGAAGTCTTCGCCTTCATCCGGGCCGCCTCCAGGATCCGGTCCTTGCCGAACAGGGCATGGTCCGGGTTCTCCGCCTCCGACAGGCCGTCCGTATAGAGGAAGAGGGTCGTACCCGGTTTCAGCTGGACCTGCTGGGGTGCGAACTCCTGTTCCGGCTCCACGCCGAGCGCCAGGTTGGACTTGACCTCCAGGCAGCGGACGGTCCCGTCCGGGCCGATGACTATGGGAGCATCATGCCCGGCGTTGCAGTAATTGAGCCGGCCGCTGGCCAGGTCGAGTACACCGACGAACAAGGTGACGAACATCATCTGCTCATTGCGTGCGGAAAGCGTCGCGTTGATGGACCGGACGATGTTCTCCGGGCGGTGTTCGCCCACGGACAGGGTCCGGAACTGGGTGGTGGTGGCGCCCATCACCAGGGAACCGGGGATACCCTTGCCGGATACGTCCCCGATGCAGAAATACAGTTGTTCGTCGCGGATGAAAAAATCGTAAAGGTCGCCTCCGACGGCCTTGGCCGGGGTCAGGAGGGCGTAGATATCGATGTCTTTCCGCTCCGGGAAGGCCGGGAAGGTCATGGGAAGCATCGACATCTGGATGCCGCGGGCGATCTCCAGCTCGCGCTCCATCGACACCCGATGGGCGGTGGCTTCCGTCAGTTCATTGATATATTTCGACAGCGACTGCTGCATATCACCGAACGAGTCCCGCAACTGGCGGATCTCGTCGTTGTGCTTGATTTCCGGCAGGGGCGCATCGAAGTTGCCCCGGGCCACCTCCTCGGCCGAGACAGCCAGCTGCCGGAGCGGACGGATCGTCTTGCGGATCGTGCCGCGGCTGAGCAGGAACGTGATAAACAGGCCGATGGCCAGCAGATTGAGGATGACCATCCCGATCACGATGCCGGGATAGGCCATGACCCGGATCGGCACGACGGTCGCCATCGACCAACCGGTATGCAGCAACGGGGCGTAGAAGACATATGAACGGATGCCGTCCACCGTCACGATCTGTTCTCCGCGCTTGCCGGAGACCATTTCGTGGACGATCTGTGAAGAACGGGGCTCGCCCGTCCCGCCGACGTGGTTGGAAAACCGGTCATTCAGGATGCGCGACCGGTCAGGGTGCGCCAGGTACTCTCCATTACGGCCGAGGATGAAACTGTATGTGTCCTTCCCGGGGTCCTCCGACTCATTCGTCATCACGCCGGATAGCATGGAACTCATATCGATCTCCTCCAGTTGGTCGGTCAGCCACTCCAGGGAGAGGTCCGCCCCGAACACGCCGACCGTCCGGCCTTGCGGGTCCCGGACAGGAAGCAGGAAGGTACTCAGAAGCGCATTCGCACCCGCCTCGTCGAAATAGGGATCCGACCAGATCCCATTCTCCGACGGAAAGCCTTTCTTGTACCAGTCCATCTCGAAATAATCGTGATCCGCGGATCCGATCTGGGTAAGCGTGATGGCGCCGTCCTGCCACCGGGCATAAGGCTCGAACCAGCGGCCCTGCTTCGGGAAGAAATCCGGGATGAACCCCACGGCGGTACCCACGACATGAGGGTTCAGCCGCATCTCGTCCTGCAGGGTGGCGCACACCTCATCCGGGCTGGAGAGATGCTGCCCGATTTCGTCGACATTGTTGACCGCCGATATCTCCACGGCGTTCAGCATGACCGCCATCCGCTCGTCGATAATCTCCAGGACATCCTTGAAGTGCCCGCTGTTCTGCACGAGCATGGTCCCGGCGGCGAACAGGAAAACCAGGCCGGAGACGATGGTCATCGTCAGCAGCGTCGACAGGATGATGCGCCAAGTCAGGCGGTTGGCAACGGAACGGAACTTCTCTTTCATCACCTCAAAGGTACATCATTTCCCGCAATCGCACAAACTCTTTTCAGCCGCCGGCTGACTGGCCCCGTTTTGGGCCAAAATCAGGTCCACCCCTAACCTCAATGCCCGGGGTTGGCCCGAAAAACACACTTATTGGGGCCAGCCACACGCAAGCGGAGGACTCTTCGGTAAAAAGTTATGATGATCCAAAGATAGCGGTATTTTGTCAGCGTTGCCTGACCAGGCCGGTCATATCCTCCAGGGTGAAGTCGCCGGAGAAGACCATGACTCCGTACTTCGGCCCTTCGCGCGAACACAGGATTACGACTTTGGCGCCGTCGTGCGTCCCGTGGTGTATCGTCACGGCCTTGCCGTCCTCGTCCAGCTGCATCAGCAGCGCGTAGCCGCCTCGCCGGATAATCCGGCGCACGGCGGCTTCTGCGCGGTCCGAACTCCGCTTGGTATCTGCGCGGATGACCTGGAGGGCATCCAGCTTTTGTATAATCTGCTGCATATCCACGGAAACGGGAAGTGGCGATACGCTGACGGTTCCCAGGGAGAAAATACCCCGGGACATATACAGGTACGTGATCTTTTTGTCCTTGGCCAGAGCCTCGAAATCCGGCACCTGCGCCCGGGCGGCGAGGGCGCCGCAGGCCAGGACAAGCATCAGGAGGAACTTCTTATTCATTGTCTGTGGGGTTATCAATGATCGTCAGGCCGCGTTCCAGGTTCTCGACCAGTAATTCCAGGGCCTTGCCGGCCTCTTGGTAGGCGGCGAGCGGATCCGTGAAGCTGTCCCGGGCTGGCTGAACGGCCGGCGCGGCGAGGCGGGCGGTGAGCCCGACGGCCAGAAGGACGGCGGCAAGCGCCCCGGCGAGGCCCTTTGTCAGGCATTCGCGCCGGTCCCAGCGGTCGATGGAGGAGAGGAGACGCCGCTCCAGTCCTTCGGGGATGGGGATCATCTCGTTCTGTGGATCTTTTTCCATTGTCTTTTCAGTTTGTTGCGGGCCCTGAACAGGATCTGCCGGAGGTTGACTTCCGTCAGGCCGGTCTGCCGGGACAGTTGGTCATAAGGGATTTCTTCGAGGAAACGGGCTTTGAGGAGCTGCTGCTCGCGTGCAGGGAGCTTGTCCACCAGTCGCATCAGTTCGCGGAGCTGTCCGGAATCGGGCAGGCCATCGTCGGCAGGATATTCCGGGGGATCCTGGAGATCGAGGGGCACCTCCTGCCTGCCCGCGCGCAGTCTGTCGATATGGCAGTTCTTGACTACGGCGGCGAGGTATCGCTCATTGAGCGCAGCATCGCCCAGCCGGTCGCGCTTCTTCCAGAGTTTCAAGTACGCATCGTGCAGCAAGTCTTCGGCATCCGGAGCGTTGCCTGTCAACTGGAAGGCAACCCGGTACAAGACCTGGTAATAAGGTACGAAACGCCGCTTGAACTCTGCGGAGTTCATCGTCCCAGGGTGGAGACTCCCGTCTGGCGGGCGGAAATGGCCAGGACGGACTCCTGGAGCCGCCCTTTGATATGGACCAGGGTCCATATCCCGGTCAACGGGATGACGGCCAGGACCTCCGAATAGCGTTTGCCCCGCTTCCGGGCATAGCAGGCCAGGCCCTCGTCTAAAAGCGCATCGAGAAAGATGTTTGACTCTCCCGAATCCATGTTTGCATGAGCCCTGATATCAATCTGCTCATATCCGGACAGAGCCTTCAGGTCATCGGCGAGGCCGGTATCCTCGCCGCGCTCCAGCACCAGGGACTCGGCAAAGGTGACCTTGCTTCCCCGATACAATTCATGTTCGGTCAAGGTCTCGGGCGGGATGATGGCATACACGGCATTCTCCGCGGTCTTGTATTTCCCGAACAGGGCGTCCACCGTCTGGGCAGGGGCCCAAAGGGGAACCAGCAGAAGTAATAAAAGCAAATGTCTCTTCATAGTGGATATCAATCTGCTAATATAACGGAAAATAAGACGGTTTGTTACACCTTGGCCACGATTTCGGGCAGATTCGGAGCGAAACGACCGGGGGAGCTCGAGGGGAACGCCCCTCGATGGATAACCGGGCACGCAAAAGCCCGGCCGGATGGCCGGACTTGCGTGCCCCAAGCGGGAATCGAACCCGCACGGCTTTAAAGGCCACTGGATTTTGAGTCCAGCGCGTCTACCAATTCCGCCATCAGGGCTGGATGGATTGCAAAGGTAATCAAAAAACGTGATTTATCAATTTTTTGGTGTATCTTCGTAATCGTATGGAGAAGAAACCTGTCTACGTCATCTACGACCGCAACGTCGAGGCGTTCGCGCTCAAACTCGCCGACGGGCGCCCCGCGCTGGCCATCACCGCCGACGAAGAACACAAGACCATGGACACCGTACTGGACATCTGCCGCTGGCTGCTCGCGCAGGGCGCCGGCCGCGACGCCCTGGTCTGGGCCGTGGGCGGCGGCGTCACCACCGACCTGGTGGGCTTCGCCGCCAGTATCTACAAGCGCGGCGTGCGCTACGCCAACTACCCTACCACCCTGCTCAGCCAGGTGGACGCGGGCGTAGGCGGCAAGACCGGCGTCAACCTGGACGGTTACAAGAACATGATCGGCGTGACGAAGTTCCCCGTCTACACGCGCATCCTTCCGGAGGTCCTCCAGAGCCTGCCGGCCCGCGAGCTCCGCTCCGGCGCGGCCGAGATGCTCAAGACCTTCATCATCGAGGACAAGGGCGGCAATTACGAGAAGGCCGTCAAGGTCCTCTCCGAGGAGAAGGTAGACTTCGCCGCCCTGGCGCCGCTGATCGAGGCGGCGGCGGCCGTCAAGCGCAAGATCGTGGAGCAAGATCCCTACGAGGAGAATCTCCGCCGCTGCCTCAACCTGGGGCACACCTTCGCCCACGCCATCGAGTGGTACCAGCATACGCACGGCGAAACCGATCCCATGACCCACGGCGAGGCCGTGGCCGTGGGGATCGTGCAGGCCGCGCTGCTCTCCGAGCGCCTCGGAGTCTGCCGGCCGGGACTGGCGGACAAACTCCGGGCGGACCTGCAGGCCTGCGGCCTGCCCACGGAGCTCCCCTGCCCGGCGGAAGCGCTCGAAGACGCTCTCTGGAAAGACAAGAAAGCCGAGAAAGGCATCATCCACTTTGTCCTGATCAAGAAGATCGGCAAGGTGATAATCAAAGACCTGGATGATTTGTACCAGCCTGCAGAATAAAGACTTCGAGCAGATCCTCGAGATCCTCGAAGACCCTGCGGTCGAGATGGCGGAGATCCGCCTCGACCGCTGCCCGCTCACGGACGGGCAGATCGAAGAACTCTTCAGCGAGTCCGATACCCCGCTGATCGCGACCTGCCGCATCGCCGAATCCGCCTCCCCCGAGGAGGCCGAGCGGCGCCTGCGCCTCGCCATCGAGGCGGGCGCCCGCTTCGCCGACCTCGAGATCGAGGCCCCGGCGCCGGTGAGCAAGCGTTTCCAGCATCTCTGCCGCAAGCAGGGCACCGAGATCATCCGCTCGTTCCACGATTTCGAAGGGACGCCGGATGCCGCCGTCCTGGAGCGCGTACTCGCCCGCTGTTTCCGCTACGGCGCCGACATCGCCAAGATCGTGACGACCTGCCATGACGCGGAAGACGCGGCCCGCATCGAATCGCTGTACACCATCGTCCTCGAAGAAGTGGATTCGCTCCAGGGCCGCCTGATTGCCTTCGGCATGGGCGAGCCCGGTCGCGACACGCGCCTGGAGTGCCTGCGGCGCGGCGCCCCTTTCTCCTACGCCGCCCTCAACACTGCAGAAGCCACCGCCCCGGGCCAATGGTCCACGGCGGAGATGAACGCCGCGGTCTACGGCGACCGCACGCCCTACCGGACGGAAGGCCGCAGCATGCCCGCGTCCAAGAGTTTCGCGCAGCGGGCCATCCTCGCCGCCGCCCTCGCGCAAGGCACTTCCCACCTGAGCGGCTACAGCCCCTGCGGGGACTCCGAGGCCGCTATCAGCGTGGCGCAGGCCCTCGGCGCCACCGTCCGCAAGGACGGCTCCCTGCTGACCATCACCGGCATCGGCGCCCAGTACGGACGCCTGCCGATCGAGCGCCTGGACACAGGCGAATCCGGCCTGCTCACCCGCCTGTGCATCCCCGTACTGGCAGCCGCCGGCAGCAGCCCGTTCGTCGTGGAAGGCCGCGGCACCCTGCTCCGGCGACCGCTCGAAGGAGCCGCCGATATCATGGCCGCCTTCGGCGTGCTGCTGGGCAACACCGCAGCGCACGAAGGCAAGGAGATCTTCGTCCCGGCCCAGGCCAAGGGACAGCTCATCCCGGGTACGGCTGACGTCCCCGGGCGCGGCGGATCGCAGCTCATCTCCGGCCTGCTGATGGCCCTGCCCCTCTGCGAGAAGGACTCGGTCCTGCACGTCAGCGACCCCAGGAGCATCCCATACATGTACATCACCCTGGACGTCCTGCGCCATTTCGGCATCCAGACGCGCAGCGAGATGGAAGGAGACGCCGAACTGCTGGAATCGGAGGACTGGTCCTCCTGCACCGGCATCACCTTCCGGGTGCGCGGCCACCAGCGCTACCGCGCCGCCGACTTCGCCATCGAGGGCGACTGGAGCGCCGCGGCCAACTACCTCGTGGCCGGCGCCGTCTTCGGCTCGGCCGAACTCACCGGCATGGACACCAAGTCCCTGCAGGCCGACCTCACCATCATCGACATCCTCGTCGAAGCGGGCGCCGTGGTCTCGCAACTCGAAGAAGGGACCGTCTGTGTGCGCAAAGCCCCGCTGGAGGCCTTCCGGCAGGACCTCAACCACGCCCCCGACCTCTTCCCCATCGTGGCGGTGCTTGCCGCCTTCTGTGCCGGCGAGAGCCGCATCGGCGGCATCGGCCGCCTGGCGGGCAAGGAATCCAACCGCGCGGAGGCCGTCCTGCAGATGCTCACGCAGATGGGCGTGGAGGCGCGCATCGAAGGCGACGACCTCGTGGTCTTCGGCGAGTCGCTCAGCGCGCGCCTGCTCAACGGCCGCCTGCTCAAGGGAGGCGAATATACCTCCCGCCACGACCACCGCATGGTGATGGCCCTCAAGGTCGCCTCCCTGGGTGCAAAAAGCCCCATCGTCATCGACGATGAGGCTTGCGTGGGGAAATCCTTCCCCGGATTCAGGCTTTAATACCTAATTATTCACCCTTCTGCTCTTCGGCCTTCGGAGCTTCCGGAGCGGCCTCGGCCTTCTTGGCGCGGCTGCGGCGGGTGCTCTTCTTGGCAGCGGCCTTCGGGGAGGCGGCGAGGGCGGCCTCGTTGAAGTCCACCAGCTCGATCAGCGCCATCTCGGCGGCGTCACCCTGACGGAATCCGATGTGGAGCACGCGGGTGTATCCGCCCGGACGGTCGGCGACCTTCGGAGCGACGGTGCGGAACAGCTCGGACACGGCTTCCTTGTCCTTGAGGTAGCTGAACACGACGCGGCGGTTGTGGGTCGTGTCCTCCTTGGACTTGGTGATCAGCGGCTCCACATAGCTCTTCAGCGCCTTGGCCTTCGCCACGGTGGTGGTGATACGCTTGTGGAGGATCAGGGAAGAAGCCATATTGGCGAGCATGGCCTTGCGGTGACCGCTCTGACGACCCAGATGATTGATAGCTTTATTGTGTCTCATCTTTAAACGTTCTTTTTCTTGGGTTCGATATTATACTTGGTAACATCCATGCCGAAGGACAGCTTCATCTTCTCGACCAGCAGGTCGATCTCGTTGAGCGACTTGCGGCCGAAGTTGCGGAACTTCATCAGCTCGGGACGGGAGTAGGACACGAGGTCGGCGAACGTGTCGATGTCGGCTGCCTTGAGGCAGTTGAACGCACGCACGGACAGGCCCACGTCGGAGAGCTTGGTGAGGAGGAGGTGACGCATGTGCAGCGACTCCTCATCCAGGTCCTTGCTGTCGGTCTCCACGGTGTTCTCCAGCGACATCTTCTTGTCGTCGGTGAACAGCTTGAAGTGGTAGATCAGGATGTTGGCGGCTTCGTGAAGGGCGGCGTTCGGGGAAATCGAACCGTCCGTCACGATCTCGAGGTTGAGCTTCTCGTAGTCCGTCTTCTGCTCCACGCGCCAGTTCTCCACGCTCCAGTTGACCTTGCGGATCGGGGTGTAGATGGCATCCACGGGAATGGTGCCGATGGGTGTGTTCTCGTCGCGCAGCTCCTCCGCAGGCACGAAACCGCGACCCTTCGTGATGACGAGGGAGATTTCAAGCTTGACGGAAGGCTCGAGCGAGCAGATGTGAAGATCGGGATTCAACACCATGAAAGAAGACAATCCTTTGGAGATATCTTCCGCCGTGAACTCCTGCTTGCCGCTGATGACGATGTTTGCCGACTCGGTGTCGACGGTCTCGACCATGCGGCGGAAACGCACCTGCTTGATGTTCAGGATGATGTCCTGCATCCCCTCGATGACGCCGGGGATGGTCTGGAACTCCTGGTCCACGCCGGAGATCTTGATCTGACTGATAGCAAACCCCTCCAGGGAAGCGAGCAGGATGCGGCGGAGAGCATTGCCGATCGTCTGGCCGTAACCCGGCTCGAGAGGCCGGAATTCGAAACGGCCGACGGTGTCGGTGCTTTCGAGCATGATCACCTTGTCCGGTTTCTGAAATGCTAAGATTGCCATATTGCTGTGGTGTTAAATATTACTTGGAATAGAGGTCGACGATGAGCTGCTCGTTGATGTTCTCTGGGATTTCCGCACGGGTCGGAACGTTGAG
>JAEEGJ010017628.1_pt1 | contig 16113 bp, 12 predicted proteins | sample 8958761 | NCBI WGS metagenome assembly JAEEGJ01 (sample SAMN16246546, study PRJNA631951) | gut metagenome | biome: gut microbiome; feature: rumen; material: RS-attached | host: Bos | place: Iran: Karaj | collected 2018-10
AGAACCGCGGGAACACATGACATTCCCGTCACGTGTACACCCGATGACTGTTCCGCCACGTTCCGCTGCCACCCGGGCATTTGCCCGGACCACATGCTCCATCATCGCCTTGCTGGTGCCCATGGCGTTGATGGGATAGGCCGCTTTATCGGTAGACAGGCAGACCACACGCTTCACACCGGCTTCGATGGCCGCATGCAGCACATTATCCGTCCCCATGATATTGGTCCTCACCGCTTCCATCGGGAAGAATTCGCAGCTGGGGACTTGCTTGAGGGCAGCGGCGTGGAAGATGTAGTCGACGCCGCGGACGGCCATCTTGAGGGTGGAGCGGTTACGCACGTCGCCGATGTAGAACTTGATCTTGCTGGCGGCATTGGGGTAGCTGGCCTGGTATTCGTGGCGCATGTCGTCCTGCTTCTTCTCGTCGCGGGAGAAGATGCGGATCTCCTTGATGTCAGTGGAGAGTAAGCGCCTCAATACGGCATTCCCGAAACTACCGGTCCCGCCGGTGATCATCAGGGTCTTGTCTTTGAAGATGGACATATCGTTTAGTCGTTTGTTGTTAATTCTTTGCTGCTTTTCTTCTTGAGGGAATTGTTCAGCAGCAGCTCAACCGGAATACCTTTCTTGGAGTAGGTACGGCTCTTGCCTTTGGCGTCGGTGATGATCATTTCCAGGTCGCCGGTATATTCATCCAGTTGGAGGTCGGACAGGTTGCGGAAGACATCCCAGAGACTGACGCTGTCGCAGAGTTGGACGGTGCCGGCCGGGCGCACGGTCACTTCGCCCTGGCGGACGTGGGTGTCATTGCAGAAACCGTGGACGAAGGGTTTCCCGTTGCGGTAAATGATGCCGTGGATATCGGACATCGTGAAGGAGGTGGTGTCGTTGGTCAGGACAAATTCCACCGCGCCTCGGATGGAGTTGACGGTGGAGGGGACGACTGAAGTGATCTTGTAGCTGTGGAAACGGATGCGGGAGAGTTGCGCCCGCGCCGGCGGGGCGCAAAAGAGCATCACCAGCAGGGCCGGTATCAGAATCCGTGCAGGGCGGAAGGAAGCCTTGTGCATCGTATTATTCATTCCGTTGATGGTTTTTAGTTTTGATTATTCCGTTACCCGTCGTATCTTTGCAAACGCATCAGAGATGCGGATTTAACAAGTGGCGTTGATTTTCATTTAGGGCATCTGAACCCGTGAGGGCGAGGATGCCCTTCTTTTATCTAGGACTATGCATGCTTCTCAAGGGTCTCCAAATAAATGCGTCCCTTTGTCGTAATCAGGTAACGCTGTCCCCTCGAAGCCGGTTCTTTTTTGTTTTTATACTCAATCAAACCGGCATCAATTAATGGATATAGATGGGCGCGTACATTGGTCGTTTGGGAGGAAATCCCCAAATCATCAAAAATCTCCTTTCGAGTCCTTTCCTTGATGCTACAGAAACGAAGTATCTGAATCCCTCTTTTTGATATCCTATCCTGTAAATAGGGCTCGATGATAGGCTTTTGTACTACGGGCCTGGGAAGATGTTCAAACACACGAACGGAAAACGCCGTGACTTTGTCCAATGTGAAAACTGCCTCCCCATTCCCATTTTCTTGCAAATCATGCATCACTCTGGCTATACCCCTATTGTACTTATTGACATATCCAAGAATCTTCAGCGCCTCGGATATGACGGGGTTCCTATAGTCATTGACATCGGGGAAGTTTTCCGGGCGAGCATTCCCATATAATCCTCCAGGGTTTGTAATCTCCAGCCGATCCGAGTAGATATAGAACTTGGTCGGCGTATTCCCACTATAATCCCGGTGCATAATGGCATTCATGAGCAACTCACGGATGGCCCATTCAGGATAATTGTATAGGATTTTCTCCTGCAACGTAGATATGGGAACAGGCCATTTCTTCACAACGGAGGTTTCGACGAAAGTCTTCAACACGGGAAGAACCGAGAGAAGATTACCTCGAAACTCATTTTGGTTGACGATATCCGTGGCATTGTCAGCCCCGGCAAACTGCACAAATTGAGTATATGCTCCGGGAAAGAAGTAATCAACGTTTTTCCCGAAAAGGAGTATCGCTGCATTTGTGGGGCAATCGCGGACTTTATCGTACAAACGCAAGGATGCCAACTTATCTTTAATGTTCCTCGTATCATTCTGTATGACATCAGAAGAAACTGCCAGAGGGAGATAATTCTTAATGAAGAGATCCTGGTCGATATCCTCCAAAGATGAATCTCTGCAAGGAGATACATCAAAACTCCTGACATAGTATTGACGCTTCTCAGTAAGGATATTCTCTTCAGATGGTGTTGCGATCCCTTTACGTGGCCCAACGCGGATATATGTTCTTCCCCTATATCGGACAGGAGGTTCGTAAGAAGGCACAACCTCCACAACGATAACATCTCCACCTTCAAAAGAATAATGATGGACAGTCATGCTGGGTTGAGGGAGAATATTCCCATCGGTACGAAGACCCGAAACATCCTTAAGTAAGGCATCCGTAATCCGTAGGCCAGACAAAGTTCCATTATCATTCACTCCAATCAGAAGATAACCGTTTTGGCGGCTATCCGGCATATCATTGGAGAAGGCACAAATAGCTTGGCAGAATTTATCCGTATCGGTCGTAGATGCCGTTTTCTCCAGTCTGAAAGTTTCAGGCTCTTTTATCAGTTGGAGGACCTCCTCTTCAGTAACCATTTCTCAAGCAAGTTAATATGGTTAACTCTTAACCTATCATTAAATACAAAAATGCGACGTTAAAGCAACTAGATGGCGTGTTTGCTAGTTAGTTTGCTAGTTAGTTTGCTAGTTAGTTTGCAGGTTAGTTCACATAAAGGGGTCTTGATCAAAAACAATCAGGACGAATTATTTAATCTTATAGTCTCCCGTCGATCAGGGTGCGGTCGAGGGTGCCTTTGACGTCGAAGACGACGTGGCGGTCTTTCAGCAGGGCGGGGATGTCGAGCCCTTCGAACTTGCGGTGGGCGACGGCGGCGATGACGGCGTCGAACTTCTGGTCGGGCAGCTCGTTGACGACACGGATGCCGTACTCCCGCTCGACGATCTCCGGGATGGCCCAGGGGTCATAGACGGTAATGTCGAGGTGGTACTCTTTCAGCGCGCGGTAGATGTCGATGACCTTGGTGTTGCGCACGTCGGGGCAGTTCTCCTTGAAGGTGAAGCCGAGGATCAGGATGTCGGAGTGGAGGACCTGGATGCCCTTCTTGAGCATCAGCTTGACGGTCTCCGTGGCGACGTACTCGCCCATGCCGTCGTTGATGCGGCGGCCGGCGAGGATGATTTCGGGGTTGTAGCCGTGGCGCTGGGCGCACTGGGCGAGGTAGTAGGGGTCCACGCCGATGCAGTGGCCGCCGACGAGGCCCGGGCGGAAGGGGAGGAAGTTCCACTTGGTGCCCGCGGCTTCCAGGACGTCCAGGGTATCGATGCCCATCTTGTTGAAGATCTTGCTGAGCTCGTTGACGAAGGCGATGTTGACGTCGCGCTGGCTGTTCTCGATGACCTTGGCGGCCTCGGCGACCTTGATGGAGGGGGCGAGGTGGGTGCCGGCGGCGATGACGGAGGCATAGACTTCGTTGATATACTCACCAATGGCCGGGGTGGATCCGGAAGTGACCTTGCGGATGTGCTCGACGGTGTGCTGCTTGTCGCCGGGGTTGATGCGCTCGGGGGAGTAGCCCGCGAAGAAGCCTTCGTTGAGCTTGAGCCCCGAGACCTTTTCGACGACGGGGATGCACTCGTCTTCGGTCACGCCGGGATAGACGGTGGACTCATAGACGACGACGTCGCCCTCGCTGATCACCTTGCCCACGGTGGTGCTGGCGCCGTACAGGGGGCGCAGGTCGGGGTTGTTGTCGGCGTCGACCGGGGTGGGGACGGCGACGATGTAGAAGTTGCAGTCGATGATGTCCTCGAGCCGGGTGGTGCAGCGGAAGCCGTGGTTCCGGATGGCGTCCTGGAGCAGGTCGTCGGAGACTTCGAGGGTGGCGTCGTGGCCGGCCATCAGCGCGTCCACGCGCCGCTGGTTCATGTCGAAGCCCACGGTCGGGAACTTCGTGGAGAAGAGCCGGGCCAGGGGCAGGCCCACGTAGCCGAGGCCGATGACGCAGATTTTGGTGTCTTTCATTGTATGGGAGGGAATTACAGATTTGCTTTGTACCAGTCGATGGCTTCGCGCAGCCCTCGGGCGAAATCGTATTCGGGCTCGTAGCCCAGCAGGCGGCGCGCCTGGGAGATGTCGGCATTGGAGTGGCGGATGTCGCCGGGGCGCTCGGGGCCGTAGAGGGGCTCGATGTCCTTGCCGAGGGCTTCGACGAGGGTCTTGTAGATGTCGTTGAGGTATTCGCGGCCGCCGTAGGCGATGTTGAACGCCTGCCCGGAGGCTTCGTCCGGGGCCAGGCAGGCCTTGAGGTTGGCCTCGATGACATTCTCCACATAGGTGAAGTCGCGGCTCTGGCCTCCGTCGCCGTGGATGGTCGGGCGCTCGCCGCGAAGGAGCAGCTGGATGAACTTCGGAATGACGGCCGCGTAGGCCCCGTTCGGGTCCTGCCGGCGTCCGAACACGTTGAAGTAGCGCAGGCCCACGGTCCGCAGGCCGTAGTGGCGCGTGTACTGCTTCGCCCATTCCTCGTCGGCCCGCTTGGTCAGGGCGTAGGGGCTGAGGAGCGCGCCTTCGACGCCTTCCTGCTTGGGGAGATGCGCCTCGTCGCCGTAGACGGAGCTGGAGGATGCGTACACGAAGGTCTTGACGCCGGCGCGGCGCGCGGCCTCCAGCATGTTGACGGTGCCCTGGATGTTGTTGGCGCAGTAGAAAAGCGGCATCTCGATGCTGCGGGGGACGCTGCCCCAGGCGGCCTGGTGCAGGACATAGTCCACGCCTTCGCAGGCCTTGAGGCAGGTGTCGAAGTCCTTGATGTCGCCTTTGAGGAACTCATAGCCGGGACGGCCGGCGAACAGGTCCACGTTCGCCTGCTTGCCGGTGCTCAGGTCGTCGAGGCACCGCACCTTGTAGCCGAGGTCCAGGATGGCCTCGCAGAGGTTGGATCCGATGAATCCGGCGCCGCCGGTCACGAGGAACAGGGTCCCTTCCGGGAATTGCAAGTGTTTGTAGGCCATGCGCTTATGCCTCCTTCTCGTCTCCGTAGGAGCCGTACTTGCCGTAGGTGCCGTAGCGGCCGTAACCATATTTGTAGCCGTATTTGTAGCCGTAGCGGCCGGTGCTGTCGGTGCCGTTGAGCAGGAGCGCCATGTTGCGGTATTTCTTGGTCGTGTAGTATTTCTCGACCTGGGGGAGCATGGAGCGCTCGAGCAGGCCCGCGCGCACGATGAAGACCGTGATGTCGGCGAGCGGGGCGACGAGGTCGGCGTCGGTCACGATCTCGATCGGCGGGCAGTCGAGGAAGATGTAGTCGTATTCGGTTCTCAGCGCATCCAGGAGCTGCCCGAGGCGCGGCTCGGCGAGGAGCTCGGCGGGGTTGGGGGGCATCTGCCCGACGGGCAGGACGTCGAGGTCGTTGCCGCCGACGCCGTGGATGACGAGCGGGTGCCAGTCGTCGGCCTGGCCGCCGAGCCAGTCGGAGAGGCCCCGTTTGGGCTCGCCGGCGAAGATGCTCAGGGAGCGCTTGCGCAGGTCAAGGTCGAGGACGATGGTCTTCTTGCCCTTGATCGCGAGGGCGTTGGCGAGGTTGGCGGAGACGAAGGTCTTGCCGGAGCCGATGTTGAAGGAGGTGACCATCAGGACCTTGCTGCCGGGATCCTTGCCGCGCATGAACTCGAGGTTGGTGCGCACGACGCGGAAGGCTTCGTTGATGACGTTGCGGCTGTGGGGCTTGACGACGATCTGGCGGTCTTCGGGGCGGTCGGAGATCAGGTTCCGTTTGAAGAGGCCCTTCTTGCGCTGGGTCGAGGGGAGCTCGCCGAGGAAGGGGGCGGAGAGGTTCTCCAGGTCCTTACGGCCGCGCACGGTCGTGTTGAGGATCTCCTTGAGGTAGAACCAGGCGAAGGGGATCGCGAGGCCGAGCAGCAGGGCGACGAGGTAGATCATCTTCTTGTTGGGGGAGATGGGGGCGCCGGAGCCGCTGGGGGAAGCGACGACCCGGGTGTTGTAGGCGGTGAAGGCCTGCGAGAGCTCATTCTCCTCACGCTTCTGGAGGAGGAAGAGATACAGGGCTTCCTTGACCTTCTGCTGGCGCTCGTCGCTCAGGAGCTGGCCGGCCTGCAGGGGAATGTCGCTGACGCGGGCCTGGGAGCTGCGCTGGGCCTGCTGCGAGGAGGCGATCTGGATGTTGACGGACTTGATGTAGTTGTCCAGGGAGGTCAGGATCGTGCTGCGCAGGGAGGCGAGCTGCTGGTCGAGGTCCTTGACGAGGAGGTTCTCTTCGGAGCTGCTCTCGACGAGGCGGTTGCGTTGGAGCATCGAGGTGTTGAACTGGGCGATCTGGGCCTGGGTGCCGGGGTCTTCGAGGCCGACGTTGGCGGGCAGGAGGGTACCCGGGGCGGCGCCGCGGATGTCGCTCTGGAGGAAGCGGGCGATGGAGAGCTGGTTGTTGAGTTCCATCAGGTGCTTGCCGGCTTCAGCGCTGAGCTGCATGTCCATCTGGGCGGCGGTGCGGCTGTCGGGCATGCGGTGGGTGGAGCGGAAAGAGGTGATGGTCTTGTCCACGGATCCGAGCTCTTCCTCGATGATGCGGAGGCGGTCGGCGATGAATTCGTTGGTGGACGTCGTGATCTGGTTCTTGTCCTTGATCCAGTTCTCGTTGTAGCAGTTGATGATCATCCGCAGGACGTCTTCGGCCCGCTGGGTGTTGACGTCGCGGTAGTTGAGGTCGATGACGGTCGTGTTCTTGCCGTTGAGGGAGGCGCTGAGGCGGCCGCGGGCTCCGCGGGCGGCGCCCTGGATGCCGCGGCGGGTCACGAGGATCGGGCGGTCCCACTGGGCCTTTTCGGCGTACTCGGAGCGGGTCACGAGGATGCGGCCGAGGGGCGTGTCGGTCGTGTCACCGTAGGCGGCGGGGATGTCGGCGGACTTGAGCTTGTCCTTGCCGCGGGTGAAGTCGAAGAGGGCGACGCCCGCCGTGTCTTTGAGCTGCAGCTTGAGGCCGGCGCCTTCATTGCGGCCGAGGTCGAGGAACTCCACCTGGACGGGCAGGCTGGTGCCGTAGATGGTGTGCTTGTAACGGAGGCCCTGGACCTTGTAGTCCACGTCGAGGTGGAGGTTCTTGGCCACCTGGAGCATCAGGTCGGGGGAGGTGAAGTTGATGATCTCGTTGTTGACGTTGACGCGGGTCTGTCCGAAGCCGAGATCGGTGAAGGCGGAGGAGATGTCGGAGGATACCGAACCGGAGCGGCGGTCTTCCTTGATCAGGACCGAGGCGCTGCGGGTGTAGACGGGGACGGTCCGGATGATGTAGAACGAGGCCGCGGCGAGGCAGACCGCGAGGCTGAGGACGAACCATTTCCAGTTGCGGACGCAGAGGGCCCAAATGTCCTTGAGGGAGAGGGCGTTGTCTTCGGTTTGGGCGTCCTGGCGGGGGAGGTTGGGATTGTATTCCATATTGTCGTTGTTTGCTATGAGGGCCTACTTGAGCCGGAAGACCAGGAGGGCGACGGAGGTGGCGAGGGAGGCGATCGAGATCCAGAAGGAGGTGCTGCGGACGTTGTTGCCGTTGATCGTGGACTCGCGGCGTCGCTTGTCGTTGGGGGTCACGTAGATGATGTCGCCTTGCTGGACGTAGAAGGCGGGGGAGGCGTAGAGGGCCTGGGTGTCGAGGAGGTTGAGCTTGAAGACTTCGTCGCCCTTGGCGCCGTGGCGGACGAGGGTGACGTCTTCTCGCTGGCCGTTGATCGTGAGGTCACCGGCGAGGCCGAGGGCGTCCATCAGGGTGAAGCGGTCGCGGTCGATCTTGTAGCGGCCGGGCTTGGTGACTTCACCGAGGACGGTGTAGGCGAGGTTCATATACTCGACGGTGACGACGGGGTCCTTGATCTGGCGGCTCTCGATGAGGAGCTCCTTGATATGGTCTTCGGCTTGCTCGCGCGTGAGGCCGGCGACCTGGATCTTGCCGATCACGGGGAAGTCGATCTCGCCGTCGGAGTCGATGGTGTAGCCGCTGATGCCCTGGCTGCTGGAGGAGACGCCGGTCGCGCCGATCAGGGTCTGATTCTCCCCGAGGCGCTTGGCGTAGTAGGGGAGGTTGAACATTGCGGTGACCTGAGGATCACGGCTGTTGACGATGACGGAAATCTGGTCCATCGGCTTGAGGCGGATGGTCTGGACCTGGGCGGGGGTAAGGTCCGTCCGGTCGTTGACGTCCTGGAAGTAGGCGATGCCCGCCGGGGTGGCGCAGGAGGCCAGGAGGGCGGCGGCGAGGGCTGCCAGGACGAGGTTTTGGAGGTGTTTCATCGGTATGGTGTTTTGTTTATTATCTTCTGTCGGTTATCTTCTTGAGTAGTCCGTCGTACAGGTGTATTCGGGGACCAGGGCCTTCATCAGGTCGATCATGGTCGGGATATCCACCTCGCGGGCGAGCTGGGTCATCCGCTTGAGTTCGCCGTCGACTTCTTCATACCGGTACTCGCGTACCTTGGCGACGCGGATGCGGGGGTGGAAGGAGGGGAGGGTGTTCTCGTCGTTGGCGAGGACTTCCTCGTAGAGTTTTTCGCCGGGCCTGAGTCCGGTGTATTCGATCTTGATGTCCTTGCCGGGCTCGAAGCCGGCGAGGCGTATCATGCGTTTTGCGAGGTCGGCGATCTTGACCGGCGTCCCCATATCGAACGCGAAGATCTGGTTGCCCTGCGACATCGTCGCGGCTTCCATCACGAGGCGGCAGGCCTCGGGGATGGTCATGAAGAAACGGTTGATTTCGGGATGTGTCACCGTCACCGGGCCGCCCTTGGCGATCTGCTCTTTGAAGCGCGGGATCACGCTGCCGTTGCTGCCTAAAACATTTCCGAAACGAGTCGTTACAAATCTCGTTGCATTGGTTGACAGACCCAGGCTCTGGACATAGATTTCCGCGAGTCGCTTCGTGCACCCCATCACGCTCGTCGGATTGACCGCCTTGTCCGTCGAGATCATCACCATCGTGCCGACGCCGTACTCCAGGCACTTCTCGGCCACGTTGCGCGTGCCGTACACGTTGACGAGCACCGCCTCGCAGGGATTCTCCTCCATCAGGGGCACGTGCTTGTAGGCCGCCGCGTGGAAGACCGTCTGCGGCCGGTGCGTGCGGAACGCGAAGTCCAGGCGCTCCGGATGCCGCACGTCGCCGATGATCGGGACGAATGCCAACTTCGGGAAGCGGTCTTCCAGCTCCAGGCGCAGGTTGTGCATGGGCGTCTCCGCATTGTCGAAGAGGACCAGTTTGGCTACGCCGAATCCGGCCAGCTGCCGGCAGAGCTCGCTGCCGATGGAGCCCGCGGCGCCCGTGACCATGACGGTCTGGCCGTGGAAATTCTCCTGGATGGAGTCCAGGGAGATCTTGATTTCCTCGCGCCCGAGGAGGTCTTCTACACGGATTTCCCGGGGGCGGAGGATGGCTTCGCCTTCGACCACTTCGTCCACGGTGGGGACGATGAGGCACATGATGCCTTTCTGCGAACAGAAGCGGATGAGGTGGTCTTCCTCGCGCTGGGCTTCCTTGTCGGTGGGGAAGAGGATGGCGTCGACGCGGTTGGCGATGATTTCCTTTTCCATGGCTTCTTCACCCCGGGGGGCGAAGACGGGGAGGCCTTCGATGGTGCGGCCTTCGGCGCCTTTGTCGAGGAAGCCGATGACCTTGTAGTGCGGGGAATTCTGCAGGCGCACGATGGTGGCGACGCTCTTGTCGGAGGTGCCGTAGACCATGACGCGCTTGTATTCGTATTTCTCCTGGATGCGGCGGTTGAAGTGGTTCCAGACGAGGATCATCGCGATGCGGACGGCGACCAGCAGGCCGAAGGTCAGGAGGACGTCGACGAGGAAGAGCAGGACGAGGGTCGGGGAATAGTACTTGGACAGGAGGGAGGAGACCAGCAGCAGGACGGCTTTGAAGAAGGCGGCGCCGAGGAAGAGGATCAGGTCGCGCACGGAGATGTGGCGGATGATGACCCGGTAGGTGCGGAAGATCAGGAAGGCCGCGAGGGAAAAGAGGGTGGCGCCGATCAGGTAGGCGGCGTGGAAGCCGCGGGAGACGGACAGGGGGAATAGGGCCGGGCCGAGGAGGACGTTGATCGCGATGAGGACCAGTCCGGAGGCCAGGACCGAGAGGACGATGTCCATCACCAGGACCAGGGTCTTGCTGAGGTAGGTATGTCGGAAACGTTGGAGGGGGGAGGGCATAAGAGGGGTGGTATTATGGGTGTGTTTCAGTTGGGGCCAGGCGCTCCAGGAAGCGGGCGGGGATGTTGGAGATCGCGACGACGACGACGCCTTGGACGGCGACCAGCAGCTTGCGGTCTTTCTTGATCCGCTTGATCACGCCTTCCGCGCCCTTGAAGGGGCCTTCGGTGACGCGGACCTTTTCGCCCGGCTTGAAGTCGAATTGCTTGGTATCGGGGCCCATCAAGGACTCGCTGACGAGGTCGACGTCGCGGCCGTCGGTCGCCGAGGTGACCAGGATGAACATCCGCATCTCCTCTTCGGGGATGGGGGCCGGCTCGGTGCTGTCTGCGCGACGGTAGATCATCAGCTCGGTGAAGTGGTCCTGCTTGAAGGCCTTGAGGGCGTCCGGCGTGGTCCGCAGGAAAAGGAGGGAGGGGGCCAGCTGGACTGGGCGCTCACCGCTTCTCTTCAGTGCCATGTAGGTCTTGGCACCTTTCTGCTCGGCTTCTTCCTTGATGCGGAAGATGCGGTTGTTGAAAACGCGGATGGCGTACCAGTTGGTTTGCATTGGGCTTGATTGTCATTCCTCGTCGTCCCGTCGTCATTCCCGGCTCGACCGGGAATCTCCTTCCCCTCAGTTCAGCGTACACTTGGAGTGTCGGGGGTCACCTGTGTGTTCGGCGCCCGACGCCCCGGATCCATAGTCTTACTCCTATCCAAGAGCAGGGGCTGCGATTCCGGCGGAACCCTGATCTTTCGCGTGTAAAAAATCATAGGTCCCGCTACCACAAAGGTATCGAATATTTATTCAAAAGCAAAATCCCTGTCGGTTCATTTCGCCCTTTTGCTCTTTTTTGCCTTTTTCTGTCCCTTTTTTACACTCGATGAGGACAGTTCCGCGGCGGGGGGCTAGCGGTTGGAGTCCATCCGTTCGCGGAGGGCGAGGAGGGCGGCGATCTCCTTTTTGGTGAGGCAGGGATCGGCGATGGCCCGCTGCCAGGGGGCCAGGCGGTGGAGGTCGGAGCCGGCGTAGTCGTACAGGCCGTCCTGGAGGAGGCGGGAGGCTTTGCGGGCGGCGTCGTCGCCGTACATGCCGACGAGGGACATGAGGTTGAGCTGGAAGAGGACGCCGCGGGATTTCAAACGGGCGTAGTCCCGCTGGCTCATGTAGACATAGCGCTCGGGGTGGGCCAGAAGGGGATGGAGGCCGTGGAGGCGGATGTCATCCAGGGTGTCGTCGAAGGCCATGGGCGGGCTGAAGTAGGAGGTCTCGACGAGGAGCATGTCGCCGTCGGGGCCGGGGATGATGCTGCCCTGGACGGGGTCGGCGGCGGGATTGAGGACCTGGTGGACCATCGTGAGGAATTCGCCGGCGGCGAAGCGGCGGTCGAAGAGGGTGTCGACCATGTTCTCGGCGGCGAGGTGGAGGCGGATGGGGGTGGCGCCGGTTTCGGCTGTCGAATCGGCGTCGGCGCTCGCGTTGGCTTCGGCGCAGTGGGCCGCGTACGCCGCCTGGAATTCCGCGAAGCGGGTGCGGAGCTCGGCGGGGGTGTTGGGGACGTCCTCCATGATGTGGGGGGTCAGCCAGACTTCGCGGATGCCCGTTTCCTTGTAATAATCAAGGACTTCGAGGGCGGATTCCAATGTGCGGATGCCGTCATCGACGCCGGGGAGGATGTGGCAGTGCCAGTCCGTGCCGCCGCTGAGGAAGCCGCTGTCGAGGATGGAGTAATATTTGGTGAAGGGCCACATGGTCGCTGTTTTTTGGGAGGGCAAAGTTACCGATTTAATTCGGCAAACGCAAAGGGACGGCCGCCCGTCCTACACCCGCACGAAGATCTTTTTCTTCATCATCAGGTACAGGAGGCCCCAGACGAGGAGGCCGTGGACCGTGCAGCGCACCAGTTCGAACCAGTGGGGGTCGGTGATGTATTGCCGGAGACCGCGGGTAAAGTGGTCGGTGACGCTGTGGAAGTCGCAGATGAAGCCGATGAAGTAGATGAAGATGGCGTTGAGGCCGAAGGGGAGGAGCCAGTCGAGGCCTTTCCAATCGCGGCAGTCGACGATCCAGTAAATGACGCCGAGGAGCATGAAAGAGATGCCGCTGGTGACGAGGGTCATGGAACTGGTCCAGATGTATTTGTTGACGATCATCTGGAGGCTCCAGATCTTTCCGGCGGCGAACATGGCGGCGCCGAGGACGAGAAGCATGAGGGCTTTGTTGTTCCCTTTCCCCCGTTTCTCCTTCAGTAGTTCGCCGGCGAACATGCCGGTCATCACGGTGACGATGAAGTTGAGGCTGCTGAGGAGCCAGGTGTATTTCGCGCCCTCGAAATGCCAGCCGCCGCCTTCGTCGAGGATGGCGTGGTCGCAGTGTTTCCCCAGGATGGTGCGGTCCACCCATTCGCAGAGGTTGTGCTGGCCGAAGTCGCCGCCGCCGAAGCCGTCGGGGGTGCGCACGAACATCATCAGGGCCCAGTAGCCGACGAGCAGGGCGCCGGCGATGATCACTTGCGTGCGGGGCTTGCAGTTCATGAGGAAGATGGCGGAGAAGCAGTAGCCGACCGCGATGGACTGGAGGGTGTTGCTGAACCATTTCAGCTTGTCCCAGTCGTACTTCAGGAGGTTGCCCTGGCAGATCATGCCCAGGATCCAGAGAACCAGGACGCGCCGGGCGATGCGCCCGTACATCCAGGCCTTCGAGCGCCCCTGGGCCTCATATTTCGCGAAGGCGAACGGGATGGCGGTGCCGGAGCAGAAGAGGAACAGGGGCATGATCCAGTCGTGGAGGGTCAGGGTGTTGCTGCCGAAGGGGTTGTGGTGCCATTGCGGCTGGAGCCATTCGAGGCCGGGGACGATTTGGCAGAATTGGACCATCCAGGCGGTGAAGACGGTGAGGAAGAACATGTTGAGTCCGCGGAGGACGTCGAGGGATTTCAGGCGGTCGGGCATGGGTTATTTTATGTTTTCGAGGAAACTGAACAGGGCGTCGTAGAAGGTGGTCCGCCAGGGCTCGAGCTTGTCGCGGCCAGCGGTTTCGAGGGTGTTGAAACCCCAGCCGTGGCCGCCGCTGGGGAAGATGTGCAGCTCGGCTTTGACGCCGTTGTCTATGAGGCGCTGGTAGTAGCGGAGGCTGTTTTCGGGGTTGACGCCGTCGTCGATGCTGTGGAAGAGGAGGGCCGGCGGGGTGTCTTTCGTGATGTGGCGGTCGGGGGAGTAGTAGGTGAGGGCTTCGAGGGCTTTTGCCTGGGCGGGATCGGGGGTTGTCTGTTCCTTTTTCTCCCTCTTCACCAGCGCCTCGGAGGCTTCTTTTATCCGCTCCGGGTCGAGGCCGGTGAGTTTGCGGAAGGAGCCGCGGTGGATCAGGCCGGGGTCGGCGGAGACGACGGGGTAGAAGAGGATGGTGAAATCGGGGCGGGTGATCTCGTCCGTGAAGCGGGTGGAGGCCATCGCGGCGAGGTGGCCGCCGGCCGACATACCCATGATGCCGATCTGGCTGACACCCCATTCCTCTGCATGGTAACGGCAGTAACGGAATGCATTCTGGACGTCTGTGAGGGGGATTTCGCCGTTGCCGGTGGGCATGCGGTAACAGACGATGCCGACGGCATAGCCCCGTTTCGTGAGGACCTGGGCAGCGTAGGTGCCTTCGCTGCGGAACATCAATTCATTGTACCCGCCGCCGGGGCAGATGAGGATCATTTGGCCCTTGGGGGTCGGGGCGTTGGTGGCGGCCTGGTCGTTGGGCCTGTAGTTAGCCTCTGCGGTCGGGTTGTTTATTCCTGTCGGGGTGTCGGGCCGCGGGAAATAGATGACGATCCGGGCGCTGTCACCGACGGCATTGAGGCTCCCGTCGCGGAGCCAGAAATACTCGGTGGTGTCAGTCTGGTTGGCGGCGCCGGGGCCTTGCGTCACCTGAATATTGGATTCAATGATGCCTCGATCGACCCGCTGGCCTTCAGGGTAAAGGTGGACGATAAGGTCCGGCCGGAAATCATTGGGATACTCCGTCACGACGGGGTCAGGCGTAGGCTTCTTGTCCTGGACGGTCTCGACGTCAGTGACTTTGTCGGTCCCGGAGGGGATTTTATGCGCAGTGCCGCACCCGGTAACCATCGTCAGGGCCGCCAGCAAACCGATCAGGCACAAAAAGAATCGTCTATAGAAACCAATCACAAAACAAATATAGCAAAAAACCCCGACCCTATCCCCGAACCGTCCGAAAACCCAAGAATTCGTTCGCTCCAGAAACGTCATTGTCAGTTATCCTCGGCACGGGCCGGGAGATAACTGCTAATGTGAAGAATGGTCGTGGCGGATAAGTAGCTGTAAGATATTGAGTTACAAGTTTTATTCATTCTAGGTTAAGGATGAATGGATGGCGCATTCTGCAGATTATCAACACGTTATCTGCCACGCACAAATGTGAACCTCTGATGACAACTATTTCACGCAATGTTTCAAAAAGAAGTTTTACTTTTGGAGGACCTATTCTTAAACGATTCTTTCCTGGGAGGAAGGAGGAGGTTGATATGAAAAGAAAGAAGAAAGAATTCAGTCGGGGTGTACCCACCCACATTTATCAAAAAGGATTTGATCGAAGGGTCCTGTTTTTCTGTGCCAAGGACCGTCTGGTTTATCTTTCCTTTTTCTTTAGCGAGGCTAAGTCCAGGGGGATTCAAGTCCTTTCCATTGTATTGATGTTCAACCATGTACATGCTACTATCATCTGTCAGTCAGAGCGACAGATGATTGCATTCAACCAGGAAGTCGAACGTCGGTATGCCTCTGCTTTCAACCGGGCAAGCGGAAAGACGGGTCCGGTTTTCATGAACGCATTTGGGTGGGCTCAGAAAAGAAGTGATGCGGATGTCCAGAGCAATCTTTGCTATCTGGCGAATAATCCTGTCAAGAAGAAGCTGTGCAGAAGGGGGATAGATAATCAGTGGACTTTACTTGCTTATGGTAAGGAGAGATATCCATTTTCCGATCCTTTGGCTCTGAGGAAAGCCTCTAGGAAAATGCGCCGTGCAGTGGCTCTGGCTAAAGATAGCATGAAGAGGGGTCAGGTCTTGAGTTATCCGTTATTGGATCGGATTTTCGCTGATCTTGATCAGAGGGAGTCTCGGCAGATGGTGGATTATCTGATTCAGAACCTGTCAAATGTGGACTATGAGGCTGCTGCTCGTTATTTTGGTGACTATGATAAAATGATTGCCGCTTTTGATGTGACGACCGGTGCGGAATATGACATCTCCGAAGAGTTTGTCCCAGAGTCGGATCGGCCTTATGAAGAGATGATAAAAGTGGTGGAACAGGAAGGGTATGATTTGGTGAAGAAGGCGTTTTTATCTGCGGAGGGGGAAGAGAAGATGCGGCTGATCAAACTGTTTCGTAGGCGAACCTCTGCGTCAGAACGTCAGATTCGGCGGTTCCTTCATTTGCCTTTTAATCCTGCATCTAAGAAATTGGGCTATGAGGATTATTCTGGTGCCCGTTATTCTGATTTCCCAGGTCCTGATATCCCGGATTATGTCTACAGTGACTTTCCTGGATAAGAATAAGGAAAGGGGGCCGTGGCGCTTAACTGATTGATTGTGTGATAACTATGGACATTATTCATCTTGGATATAGAATGAATAGATTGTGTAATTAAATACAGATCAAAACTTTAACTGCCACGGTATTAATCACAAGGATGGCACCGCCGCCGCGCGACCAGCAGGCGCGGCGGCTACGGCGCGCCCGGGTCCGGGGAGCTCGCCCCAAGGGCTCTCCT
>JAEEGJ010017630.1_pt1 | contig 16111 bp, 7 predicted proteins | sample 8958761 | NCBI WGS metagenome assembly JAEEGJ01 (sample SAMN16246546, study PRJNA631951) | gut metagenome | biome: gut microbiome; feature: rumen; material: RS-attached | host: Bos | place: Iran: Karaj | collected 2018-10
TTCCAACCGGTGGACATCTCGTTCGACAGCCGTCCCACGCTGATTGTGGGGGCGAATATGGGCGGGAAGAGTGTTGTCCTGAAAAGTGTGGCGTTGTGCCAGTATCTCTGCCAGTACGGTTTTGGCATACCTGCGGCGCAGGCAAGGATTGCCCTCAAGGACGAAATTCATTTTTGCATCGGTGACCACCAGTCCGTTACGGAGGGATTGTCCTCCTTTGCGGCGGAGATGAAGATGACCGACGGGCTGATCAGAGCCTCCAGACGCGGTGTCCGTTTATTGGCTCTTTTGGACGAGCCGGCGCGCACCACAAATCCGACTGAGGGTACGGCTCTGGTTTCCGCACTGCTTCAGATTTTGCGTCAGCGCGGCGTCAGCCTGTTGATGGCAACCCATTATGTCGTTGTCGGTGACCATAACTGCCGCTGCCTGAAAGTTAAAGGGTTTGCACAGGGCAAAATGGACTACTCCCTAATAGAGGTTGGGAATGGCGAGGTGCCGCTGGAAGCATTGCGCGTTGCGGAGCAGCTTGGTGTCGATTCGGAATGGATTGCCGCCGCCAGGTCCTGTCTGGATGTTTTGGAAAGGAAATGATGCTTTTTTCTGTTCCACAGTAATGCGCGTATCTCTTTTTTGTTTATATTTGCAAATTGAAAAATAATTATTTTTATTATTCTAATACAAAAACAATGAGGAAGTTATTTTTATTAATCGGTATGTGCTGCATGGTTGCGGGGTTGTACGCGCAAAACCGCATCACCATTACGGAGCACTTCGACAGGCAGAACAGCTGCACCTTCACCCGTGTGCCGCAGTCGGCATGGGTGTTCGACACGGCAGTAAGCACTTCGGGAAAAGCCATTTGGGGGTTTGTTCCGACGGAAGAGGGTGATTCCATAGAGCTGGTCTCCCCATTGTACGATTTCACCAAGTACGGTTACATCATCCTCCGTTTCTCCCACATCTGCAAGGTGTCGGATTCTGACGCGGTCACTTTGATGTACAAGGAGAACTATCCTGGGGCGCAATGGACCGCTGTCCCCTCCTCCAGTTATCTCGGTTCCGGCGAAACATACCGCAGGCGCGGCACTTTCAGCCACAGCAGTTATGCGGTTTGGGAGAAGAACAACCTGTTGGCCGAACCTGAAAAGCACTGGTGGCAGACCGAAGTGTTCGACATCAGTGCGGAGGTTGCCATGGCAGAGGTACAGTTCAAGTTCAAACTGAAGAAAAGCTCCCAGATCGGAAGCAATTTCGCCTGGGGCTGGATGATTGACAATTTCGAGCTGCTGGCCGCCACATCGGAAATCAAACCGCCGCTGGTGGAGATTATACCGCCGTATGTTAACGGCACTGTGTATGGGATGGGGCCGCATACCATAATGGCCAAGGCTGCCACCCGCACGCTGGTTCCGCTGGAGCAGCCCGAACTGCGTGTCACCTATCTGACAAAAAAGGGACAGACAAAATACGATACGATCCTTATGACACGTGTGACCGGCGATTCCGTCTGGATGGGTGTGATTCCTAAATGTCCGATTGGCACACAGGTCGCCTATACCGTTTTTGCCACCGACTCGGTCGGGAACAACGCCTCGGCCTCCTCGGCCTATGAGATAGGCCGTCATTGGGAGAGCAATCCCCAGTGTGTGGCTTTGACCTCAATCGACACTCCTGCGGTTGGCGCTGTGGCCGGCCGTAAGACACCGTTGGCTGTTACACTGCAGAACCGCGGTGTGAACGATCTTCTTACAGCCACCGTCGAGTGGAGCCTTAACGGTGTGCGGCAGACCCCGTACCAGTGGAAGGGGACCCTTGAGGAGGGCTATTCGGCCACGGTGCGTGTCGGCTCATACACCCCGACCGCCAACCACATGGACACCATTGTTGTCAGGGTCTACGGCCCCAACGGCTATCAGACCAATCCCACTGCGGACACGCTGCTGGTGAAACGTGTCTTCGGCTGTGACAACATCCCGGCCGGAATATATACGGTCGGAAAGACAAGCACGCCGATGAACCCCGCCCGCGCCACCGTCAACGAAATTCTTGACATGATACGCTCCTGCGGCTCCTCCGGAAACATTACAATCCAGCTGCAGAAGGGGACCTATACCGAATCGCTCGATTTCTCGGATTTCATGGAATATCTCTCCCCCGGTGACACGCTGACCGTGACCTCCCAGTCAGGGAAGTCCGGCGACGTGTTTCTGGCCGCCGATTCGGTCACAAGGCCGGTCGTGCTGATGCGCAATGCCCGCAACATTGTGGTCAGCCACCTTACGCTCACCGGAAATGAGAGCGGTGTCATAATACGCGACAGCAACCGTAACATCACTGTGAGCGACTGCCGGATACTGCTGGACACGCTTTCCAAGACCAACACCCATTACGGCATTGCGCTGCTTGATGTCAGTGCGGAGCATATCCGTATTGAGGACAACCTTATAGAGGGTGCCTATTACGGATTCTTCTCCAACGGCCTGAGCGGATCCCGCGCAGTGACGGATGTGGATTTCAACCGTAACATTGTGCGCAGCCCATATTACGGCAACAAGATGACCTATACCTATTTCAACACGTTGAACGGTAACACGGTCGTCGCTCGTCCTGCCGCCGCAGCCGCCTTCTATGGCCTGCAGATGACCAGCTGCTCGGCCAATGAGGTGTCGAAGAACCGCATTCTCGCCACAACGGGAGTGCCGGCCAGTTACGGCATCTATGCCAGCAACTTCAACCAGGACAGCAGCCGTTCGGGACTCTTTGCCAACAACGAAATACTTTTCAATTCCACGGCTGTCTCCTATGGTATATATGTGGCCGCCTCCGAGGCCCGCTTCTACCACAACACGGTGGTGATGTACGGTGCCGGAGCGTCCCGTGCCATGTATTGCAACAACAGCACCCGCGGCATGTCGATGCACTTCTTCAACAACATGTTCGTATGCTACAATGCCGGATATCCGGCCTACATAACGGCCAACAACTTTATCGGCTCTGACATAAAGCTGGATTTCAACAACTACTATGGCAACAGCTACGTCGGCTATCTGGCGGGCAACCGCGCCACGCTGGCGGCCTGGACACAGTATTCGAAGGAGCAGAATGCGGTCAACATCAACCCTCCGTTCCAGGATTACACAACCTCCGGCAAGTGTTTGGTCTATAACGGGCTCTATTGCGCCAGGATGGCCGATGTCACCGACGACATCCTTGACAGCGCGCGCAGCCTTCAGACCGTGATGGGCTGCTATTCCGCACAGGCTTTGAGTGTGGATGCCGCTTTGACCGAGTTCGTCGGCTGGCCTGCATATCTTTCCAACAGCAACCCCGCGCCGGTTTCGGTGCGTCTGCTGAATGCGGGCGGCAGCAATCTCACCTCCGTCACCATCCAGTGGAGTGTGAACGGCACGGTGCAGACCCCGTTCCAGTGGACCGGCAGCCTGATTCCCTTCGCCGACACTGTGGTGAAGATTGGCACATACGTGCCGAAGGGCGGACACAACAACATCGTGGTGTGGATCGGCCAGGTCAACGGCCAGTCATCCGACTACAGCCAGGAGGACGACACGCTGCGCAACTCCGTTTTCGCCTGCGGCGCACCTCTGGCGGGCAGCTACAATGTCGGCGGCCCGAAATATGATTTCGAGGATTTGGACGAAGCCTACTTTGTGCTTAACACCTGCGGGCTGAAGAGCCATGTGATACTTCGTCTCGCAGCCGGCCACTATGCGGCCATGAAGTTCACCGGAACCACCATCAAGGGGATGAGCGACACCACCACAGTCACCTTCACCACCCAGCAGGATACCGACAAGGTCATCATTGACGGCGTTACCGGCACAAGCTACACCACCGCCTGGGGCATCTGCCTTGACAACGATGCCGCCTACTACCATTTCGACAACCTTATCCTGAATTGTCCCAACAGTTATGCCGGCATCTGCGTGATTGGCAAGAGCACCAATCCGGCGCACCATATCACCATTTCGCGCTGCACCATCCAGATGAACCCGACCACGACGGGGACACAATATGGAATGTACGGAACCAACGGCAATGCCAACGGACGTACCCATTTCCAGATTTACAGCAACCATTTTGACGGAGGTGCGAGAGGCCTTGAGTTCTACTGCGGAAAGGGTGCCGGTCACCGGATCGACAGCAACCTTTTCACCAACCAGTACCAGTACGGCATCAACATCCAGAACCTTTCGCTGACCAGTATCAGCTACAACACGATAATCTGCCGTTCCGAATTCTCAAATGCCAACTTTTTCCCGTTCTCGGTGCGTGTGGATTCGGTAAGTTATGCCTGCCACAACCGCATCATCGCCGACAGGTTCAACTTTACCCGTTGCGACGGTTTCTATCTTAGCGGCAATAGTGTCCAGCGTGCGAACGACACGGCCTGGATCTTCAACAACGAAATCCGCGTGCGTGCGGCATGCACCAGCAGCATCCTCTACGGAATGTATATCGCCTCCCTGCAGGCCAACGTATATCACAATTCCGTGTATGCCACTGTCGATAGCCCTACCTCAAGCCGGAACGCCTACGGACTTTACGCATATTATAAGGATGCCACCCGTGTGGTGAACTTAAAGAACAACCTGGTCATAATGCAGGGCGGCGGCTCCACAAATGTCTATCCGCTCTACCTGAACGTGAAGGACAAACGCTACCAGCTTGACCACAACGCCTTCTACAGCACCTCCGCCGGAAAGCAGGTGGGATATATCGCCAAGGCGCTCACCAATTTCGCCGATATTCAGGCGATGGATTCCAATGCCGTCTGGGGTATTCCCGAATATGTCAACCTGAAAAACAATCTGCAGATCATAGCCCGTCCGCAATTTACCTGCCCTGCCTTGGTGAAGGCGGATATCCAGGGAGTTGCGCGTAAGAAGACGACCTGCATGGGCGCATACGACGGTGTGCTGCTGGCCAACAACGCCTCCCTGCTCGCGTTTGCCAGCCCTGCCGCCACCTCCGGTGTGACCGGAAGCAGCGAAAATGTCACGGTGGAGGTTGAGAACCGCGGCGATTCCGTCATACGCAGCCTGACGCTGAACTGGAGCGTCAACGGCGTGGCCAAGCCTGCCGTGCAGTGGAAGGGCAGCATCGCCCCGAAGGCCAAGGAGAAGATTTCGCTTGGCAGCTTCGTATGGGTGGCGGGTGTCAACCGGCTTGAGGTTGTCTCCTCCATGCCCAACGGCGTGGCCGACCAGATTCCGGAGGACGACACCCTGCGTGCCGACATGTACGGCTGCACCTACGCACCGCTGAAGGGCAAATACCTTGTTGGCGGGTCGGGTGCGCATTTCAATTCGCTGAACGACGCCCTTCATGCACTGCGCAACTGCGGCATTGCAGGCCCTGTGACCATGGCGATTGCTTCCGGCAACTATCCTGCAATTGAACAGACCAACCTTTTCCCAGGTTCGAGTGAGACCAACATGGTCACCTTCACCTCGCAGAGCAGCAAGGCCTCCGATGTGGTTATCGGTGCCGCCGATCCCAAGGCGGTCTCCCTGAACACTGTGTCGTATGTCATCTTTGAAAACCTGACCATCGGCAATCCTGTTGTCTCGCAGGTCGGTGTGGAACTTGCAGGCGTGAACAAGGATCTTTATTTCAAGCACTGCGTCATCTGCGCCGACACCACCTCCACAAGCGGCGCCTATGCGGTTTCGGTTGCGAGCGGGACCACCAACGACGGGGTTCATTTTATCGGGAACCACATGGACGGTGGCTACACCAACTTCAACTCTGCTGCCAACGGCAACGGTGCCGGTCTGGTGCTTGACAGCAACCTGATGACCAACGCCTACCGTTACGGAATCTCCAATTCGGGCGGCAGCTACATGCACCTTATCACCCATAACGAAATCCGCTGCCGCAAAAACACTACGGCCAACTACACTGCCATCAACTGGGGCAGCTCCTCCAAGTTCGACACTGTGGGAAGTAACCGCATCCGCCTTGAGACGGCGGGCGGCCAGGCCATCGGCATGTTTGTCGGCGTGTCGGTCCGCAACGGTGCCTGCTGGGTGGTGAACAACGAGTTCTTCATCAACAGCACCGGCAGCTCCATGAACATAGGCATGCGCTATGACGTGAGCGGCGGCGCGGGCGCTGTCGGAGGCTGGGTCAATTTTGTCCATAACACATTCGCCGTGTTCGGCAAGGGCGCAAGCCATGCGATGTACCATATCAGCACCACTTCCGGCTCGGCCGACAGCTACACGCCCTCCAAACCGGCCAAGGTTATGTACAACAACCTCTATACAAGCGGCACCTCCAATTCAAACCTGCTCTATTTTGACCTTGGACAGTTCGCAGCCGCCCCATACCGCGAGTTTGACTACAACAACTATTACACCAACGGCCAGAATCTGGCGATGATCGGCGGTACTGCTGCAATCAGTGTGAGCGACATTGCGCTGCTTACACTTAAGGATGCGCATTCCGTAGCCGAGGAGCCGCTCTTTGTGCAGTATCCCAATTCACTCCATACCGACGGCAAGCGTATGCTTGTGGTGACCGACACGCTGATGGCCAGGAGGGATTTGGACAATATGCTGCGTCCGTTGACAGGTTTCACCAACATCGGATGCTACCATGACTACAAGCCCAACAAATATGATGTGAAGATGGATGCCATTGTGGCCCCTTCGCAGTATGTCACTGTCGGCAAGTCGGCCAATGTGGAGGTGACCATCACCAACATGGGCACCGACAAGCTTGATTCGGTGGAGATCCACTGGAGCGCTACCGGCACTCTAATGCCGGCATACAAATATTACGGCTCATTGGCCTATGGTGAGCAGTCCAAGCCCATCACCATCGGTTCGTTCATGCCTGTTGGCGGCACCAACACGCTTGTCGCGTGGGTTGAAAAGCCCAATGGCGGCACAGACGGCAACCATGACAACGATACGGTCTCCATACAGATTATGGGCTGCGATTCCGCGCTGGCCGGCACCTACAGGGTGGGCAAGTCCGCATCGGCCAAGTACAGGGATCTGAACACTGCAATAAAGGCGTTGAACTATTGCGGCATCTCCGGTCCTGTCACATTTGAAATTGAATCCGGACTCTATGCCGGTGCTACGATTGAGGGTGAGATAAAGGGGAGCAGCGCGAAAAACACTGTCACCTTTATCTCCGTTGCCAAGGACAAATCGATGGTTGTGATTGGCGGTGATGAGACTGTCGGCATGACTTTGAACAAAACCGGCAACCTGATATTCAAACATCTCACCATCGGTTCCACCACTACAGGCGAGAGAGGTGTGAGGTTCCTCGGAAAAATCAATAACGTGACCTTCAACCATTGTGCGCTCTGCGCCTCCGAGAATGTCTCCAAAGGCGAGGTGGTAAGCTATGAGAACAAGGATGCCAAAACCGACTACATGATCGATGTCCGGCTGATCGCCAATGAAATCCGTGGCGGTGCCGTTGGAGTCGTGCTGATTGCATCGGGCGGCAACGTCGAGAACTGCATGGCTGGCGCCAAGGAGCGTTCCACGGTGATTGTCGACAGCAACATCTTCATCAATAACGGCAGCTGCGCATTTGAGGCACATGAGTTCAACCATATTGCCAGCTTCTCCCACAACCAGATTTCCACCAGGGAGGGGACACGTGATTTCACCGGTGCGCTTTTTGCCGAATACAATCTGGTGGATTCCGTCATCGGGAACAAGATCCGGATGCACACCACGTCCGGTTCATACGGCATAATGTTCCAAAACTTTGTGAACTCCGAGGATTTTGGCAAGAAGGTGGATCCTGTGTTTGTTGCCAACAATGAAATCCTTTGTGCAGACGGCAGTTCAGCTTACGGCATGCTGCTTTCAATGGCCAATGTGCGCCTGATGCATAACTCCATTTATGCCGGAAACAGCGGAAGCAACTACGGCATACTCATGGAGAAGTTCGACAAGGGCTACCAGTTCTCAATGGACAATAACATTATTGTCTGCGCGAACGGCAAGGAGAACTATGCATTGTATATGTATGAGGCGGATCTGATGACCATGCTCACGGTCAGCGCCGACTACAACGACTATTACAATCCTTCTGACACCAATGTCTTCTTCTGCGGAAAGAATGTCATGGCTCTCAGGCAGTGGAAAAAGGATTACGGCATCGACAAGAATTCCGTTTCCAATGACCCGCACTTTGCGGACCCGACCGTGGACCTGACCATCCGTCAGTTCACCGAACCGTTGAAATGCCAGCGCAACACGCTTGTGCCGCAGGACATCAACGGGGCAGCCCGCACCAAACTGACTGTGATGGGCGCCTACGGCACCCCGCTGTATGAGGGCAATGACCTTGCGGTTGACGCCTTTGTGGAGCCGGTGCTTGAGGAGATCCCGTGCGTGCCGAACGCCACGCCGGTCAAAGTCTGCATATATAACCAGGGCACCAACGAGATCGACTTCACCGTCAGTCCGATGAAGCTCTACCTGAAGTGCGAGAGCGATTCGGTGAACATTGTGACCAACATCACGGTCAGCAAGGGCAAGCTTGGAGTGATGGGACGCGACACCTTCGAGGTTATTCCGAATCTTGACATAACCTACCTCGGCCTTTACAAGCTGACCTCATGGCTGGAATGCACGAAGAACGAGCAGGCCTATAATGACACTCTCCGTCTCGACTATCAGGTTAACAAGACCATCCTGCCTTATGAGAACAATTTCTCCAGCGCATTCCATGGTGTGAAGATGAACCAGGCCTATGGCGACATCAGCTGGGAGGTGACCGGCAGCAACCCTGTCCTTAACCCGGCTTTCGGCACGGGCAGCCTGCTGTTCCGCTCCTCGGAGGGACGCGGCTCAATCAGCAGTGCGCTCTTCTCCTCGGTGCGTCTGCAGGGCAGCTACCGCCCGCAGCTCTATTTCTGGTATGCGCATGACAACGCCAACCCGAACATGCGCGACCAGATGGATGTCCGCATTTCTCAGGACGGCGGCGCCACATTCAGGACAATCTACACCACCTACCGTTACGATGCGCAGTACAGCAAGCCCACATGGGTGCGCCACCACATCGACCTGTCAAAGTACAATACGGGAACCTGCATCGTGCTTGCCTTCACCGGCTACAGCTACGGCGGCGGCGACCAGACAATCGACCAGGTCAAGATTGTGGCCATGCAGGATATGCAGCTGACGGTGGATGCGCCGGCTGACAGCGACTTCTACGCCTGTAACCTTACCGGCCACACCCTGACGGCCTATCTGGAGAACCTGACCTCGCAGGAGGTCCCGTTTGAGGCGGGCGACTCCATCACGGTGGAGATGAGCGGTGCTTCGAACTTTGTGTACAGGAAGGCGTTGACCGGAAGGTTGGAGGACTATGAAATCGACACGCTCCAGCTTGGACCTATCGACTATTCCGCCGCCGGACAGTTCGAGGTGAAGGTCTACGTCACCTCCGTCGACAGCAACACCGCCAACGATACGGTGCGCTTCAGCCTTAACCTGAACCCCGACCTTGCGGTGACAAAATATGATGTCATCGGATTCAAGGAGCCGGGCGACACGCTGCATGTGGGATTCACCATGAAGAATGTCGGTAACCTTGAAATCGTGAGCCCGTTTGAGGTGCGTGCGGTGGTCAACGGTTCGGACACCCTGACCGAAAGGGTCACTGCGACACTGCCGGTCGGTGCCACAATGCACTACCGCTTCCAGCAGGCGGTGACGGTTCCGCCCACCACGGCCGACCAGCCCTACTATCTGATTGACGTCTATGCGATGCTGCCGTGCGATGCCAACAGCAGCAACGATTCGGTGCGGATTATCGGCAACGTGAACATCGTTGACAACGGAATCCTCTCCATCATCACGCCTGCGGCCACTCCTTGCGCGATGGGCGGCGAGATGGCTAAGGTTGAGGTCCGCCTGTACAACAACGGCAATGTGGACGGTGCGGACAGCCTGGTGCTGACCGCGGTGATTGACAGCGCAGGTGTCGCATTTGCCACGCTGACGGAAAAGGTGGCCCCGCTCTTTGTGGGCGAGAACCGCAACTACACCTTCAAACAGCAGTACCGTGTGCCGCGCCTGAGCGTGAAGGGTGCGCAGGCCGCTTACAATGTGACAGTCTGCCTGGGTGCCGCTGATGGCGACATTGATTTGGACAACGACACTGCTAAGGTCGAAGCCTGCGTGCAGGGCGGAGTAGGAGTTGGGGAGGTCGACGCTGACCGCTGGACGGTCGGACAGAACATTCCGAACCCTGCCGCCGACATGACGCGGATACCTTACAGCATTCCTGACGCTGGTGTGCTTTCGCTGCGCATCATGGGCATGAACGGACAGGTCCTGTACCGTGAGGAAATAAATGCGGAGGCCGGTAGCGGCGACATCCGCGTGAACCTCTCCGACCTTGCCGCCGGTGTCTATTATTACAGCGTCGAATACCGCGGCGAACGTGTCGTTCGTAAAATGAACGTCGTGCGGTAAACCACGTACGGACGTTATACGCAATGTGTAGAGACGTGGCGCGCCGCGTCTCTACATATCGTCCATACGAATTAATAAAAATAACAGGGATGTGTCACACGTCCCTGTTTTTTTTGTACATTTGCAAAATTTTTCGATATGGAGAGCAAGTTAGGACTGGATTTTGAAAAAGTGGCCTGTGCAAGGGATCTGGCACGTCAGATTGCGGATCAGGTGCAGGCCTTCGTCAATCAGTATACCACTGTGGCAGTGGAACGTACACTCTGCCGGCTGATGGGTGTGGATGGTGTGGACGCCAACCAGGTGCCGCTGCCCAATGTCGTGGTGGATGCGGTTAAACAGAAAGGTGTTTTGGGCGAAGGCGTGCTTTTTTTCATGGCAAATGCCATGATGCAGACCGGACTGCAGCCGCAGCAGATTGCCGAAAAGGTTGCTGCCGGCCAGTATGACTTCACACAGGTGGTCACCTCCGACCCGAAGCGGATTGCCGAGACGCTGCAGCCTGTCATTGACGCGAGCATGGCGCGGATTCGTGCACGTCGGGCGCGTCGCGAGCATTATCTTGAAACAATTGGGGAGGGGCCGAAGCCCTACCTATATATAATTGTCGCCACCGGCAACATCTATGAGGATGTGGTGCAGGCGGAGGCGGGGGCGCGTCAGGGTGCCGATGTGATTGCGGTAATCCGCACCACCGGCCAGAGCCTGCTGGACTACGTGCCATACGGAGCGACCACCGAGGGTTTCGGCGGCACTTTCGCCACGCAGGAGAATTTCCGCATCATGCGCACCGCGCTTGACAAGGTGGGCGAGGAGCTTGGACGCTACATCCGCTTGTGCAACTACTGCTCCGGCCTCTGTATGCCGGAAATCGCCGTCATGGGGGCGTTTGAGGGGCTGGATGTGATGCTCAACGATGCTCTCTACGGCATCCTGTTCCGTGACATCAACATGCAGCGCACACTGATCGACCAGTATATGTCGCGTATCATCAACGGTTTTGCAGGCGTGATCATCAATACGGGTGAGGACAACTACCTGACCACCGCCGATGCCGTGGAGGCGGCGCACACCGTGCTGGCTTCCGACCTTATAAATGAGCAGCTGGCGTTGCTGGCCGGTCTTAAGGAGGAGCAGATGGGGCTCGGACATGCCTTTGAGATGGATCCCATGCTGGAGAACGGCTTCCTCTATGAGCTGGCGCAGGCACAGATGACGCGCGAAATCTTCCCCAAGGCGACGTTGAAATACATGCCGCCCACCAAATTCATGACCGGAAACATCTTCCGCGGGCACATTCAGGATGCGCTCTTCAACATGATAGGCATCTGGACCCATCAGGGCATCCAGCTGCTCGGCATGCCTACGGAGGCCATCCACACCCCGTTCATGAGCGACCGCTACCTCTCCATTGAAAATGCGAAATACATCTTCAACAACATGCGCAGCATCGGGGAGGAGATGCAGTTTGTGGAGGGCGGAATCTGCCGGACACGCGCCAAGGAGGTGCTTGACAAAACCATCGGGCTGTTGGAGCAGATGAACCGCGAAGGGCTTTTCTCCTCCTTGGAGAAGGGCATTTTCGGGGATGTGAAGCGTCCGAAAAACGGCGGCAAGGGCTTGGAGGGCGTCAGCCTGAAGGGCGCACATTACATGAATCCGTTTATTGACTTGATGAAAGGGCAAAGATAATGAGCGAAGGTTTGTATTCGATGGAGGCCAAGGATTTTGACAAAACCTTGGATTTGACAAAGGTAAAGCCTTATGGCGACACAATGAACGACGGCAAGGTGCAGCTGAGCTTCACGCTGCCGGTTCCTTGCGGCGCTGAGGCGGTGGAGGCGGCCAAGCAGCTGATACGGAAAATGGGGATGGAGAATCCGCAGGTGGTCTTCTACAAGGAGCTGACCCCCGGCTTCACCTTCTTCAACTGCTACGGAAGCTGTTCGCAAACGGTGGACTACCAGGGCATATATGTGCCTAAGGTGGAATTATCCACCATGGACATGTACGAGACCGACGCCTATATCAAGGAGCATTTCGGACGGAAGATTGTGGTGGTTGGCGCAAGCACAGGTACCGACGCCCATACGGTCGGTATCGACGCCATCATGAACATGAAGGGATATGCCGGACATTACGGTCTGGAGCGTTACGAGATGGTGGAGGCATACAATCTCGGCTCGCAGGTGCCTAATGAGGAGTTCATCGCCAAGGGGCTGGAGCTGCACGCCGATGCGCTGATTGTCTCACAGACTGTGACGCAGAAGGATGTTCACATCCATAATCTGGTGAACCTTGTTGAGCTGATGGAGGCCGAGGGGCTGCGCGACCGGATGATACTGGTCTGCGGCGGCGCCCGCATCACGCACGAACTGGCCAAGGAGCTGGGATATGATGCCGGTTTCGGCATGAACACCTTCGCCGACGATGTCATCTCCTTCATTGTGCAGGAAATGGTCAAACGGGGAATGAAGTAGTAAGAAGCAAGAAGCAAGAAGTAAGAAGATGTTAAAATGTTAAATTGTAGGGACGTAGCGTGCTGCGTCCAAAACATCCAAAATACGAAAACGAATATTTTTGACAAATAATTAAAAAACATTTTTTCATGGATAAAAATCAGATAAGAGAGGTTATTGCCCGGCGTGCCGCCAAGGAGCTTCACGATGGGGATGTCGTAAATTTGGGAATCGGTCTGCCCACCCTGATTCCGAACTATCTGCCCGAGGGTGTCACTGTGACGCTGCAGACTGAAAACGGTGCGATGGGCATGGGTGTCGCTCCAGCCGAAGGCCAGGAGGACAAGAACCTGATCAACGCCGGAGGCGGCTACATTACGCTGAATCCGGGCGCATGCACCTTCGATTCCGCAACCTCGTTCGCCATCATCCGCGGCGGTCATGTGAACGTGTCGGTGCTTGGCGCGTTGCAGGTCGATGAAAAGGGCAACCTTGCCAACTGGATCATCCCCGGAAAAATGGCTCCCGGCATGGGTGGTGCCATGGATCTGGTGGTGGGCGCACGCAAGGTGATACTTGCCATGGAACACACCCAGAAGGGCAACCCGAAAATTTTGAAGGAATGCACGCTGCCTCTGACGGCTGCCGGTCAGGTAAACATGATTATCACCGAAATGGGCGTGATGGAAATCCGTCCTGAAGGCATTGTGCTGACGGAAATCAATCCGGAGTTCACCGTTGAGGATGTGCAGGCTGCAACCGAGGCCACTCTGATTGTATCTCCGGATCTGAAGCCGATGTGCTAAACTGCTGCGGAATGGAATACAAATATTTGGAATTCTCCATGCCGGAGGAGGGGATAGGACTGCTGACCCTCTCCGCGCCGCAGTCGCTGAATGCGCTGAATTCGGGAATGCTGCGCGAACTGGATGATTTTGTGCAACATGTTCCCTCCGAAGTGCGGGTTCTGCTTGTCACCGGTGCGGGCGGCAAGGCCTTTGTGGCCGGTGCGGACATTTCCGAAATGCAGCCTCTGGACGAGACCGGTGCGTTGGAGTTCGCCCGTCTGGGCTCCTCTGTCTTCAGGAAAATAGAGCTTCTGCCGCTGCCTGTGATTGCTGTGATGAACGGTTATGCGCTCGGCGGCGGCTGCGAGCTGGCTCTGGCCTGCGACCTGCGCATCACCTCCGAACGTTCCCGCTTCGGGCAGCCGGAGGTGGGTCTGGGCATCATCCCCGGCTTCTCCGGTACGGTGCGGCTTACTCGAATTGTCGGCCCCGCCTTTGCCAAGGAGCTTATCTATACGGGGAAGACGATCGACGCCAGTGAGGCATACCGCATGGGGCTGGTGAATGCCGTGGTCCCCGCCGAACAGCTGATGGAGGAGGCGCTGCAATGGGCTCGCCGCATCATGGCCAACAGCCGCGTGGCGGTCTCGTATGCAAAAAGGAGCATCCAGGAATCGGCGGACCTGCCTATGGACGATGCCATCGCGCTTGAAAACAGGTACTTCGCACAATGCTTCCTGGCTGAAGATCAGAAGGAGGGCATGACCGCCTTCCTGGAGAAGCGGAAACCGAAGTTTTTGTAGGTAAACGTTTTTTTTTTTTTTTCACTGAAAAAAACGGCCCCTTTTTTCGTCTTCGAGGCTGGTGGGATAGCCAGTACCCACCCTTAAAATACATTAACATGAAAAAGTATCTGTTATTCACGATTTTGGCGGCCTTTGCCTTTACCGTGCAGGCGCAGGGTACCGGTAAGGCGGCAAAAGGTGCCGCCGGGGGTGCAGCGGAGATCTCACCTTTTGCACTGCAAGTGCATCTGGGCGAGGGCTGGGGTGACTACCCCGGTGTGTATGGGGATGCCACTACCGCTCACAGGATCACATCCGGAGGTGTCAGCGGGCATTATGCCTTGAACAGCCGTTGGTCGCTGTGGCTCGGCCTGGATTACCAGTACCGGCTGACAAAAGGCTACTACATTATTAGTCATTCGCCAGAAGGAGTGGAACATATCCCCTTTACCTATAAAGCCCATTATTTCTGCCTGCCGCTCCAGCTGGAGTACGAGGGACCCCGCTGGTTTTATCTGCACGCGGGCCCCTATGTGGAACGGGCGTATGACCGTTGGATTGCCGCCAATGCGTTTGAGGTCTGCGTGGTGGGCGGCATGTTGGGAACCGGTGCCCATTTCCGGCTGGCCCCGCAAAGCGAGCTCCGTGCCGGCCTGACCTTTTCCGTCGGCTCACAACTCAAACGTTATGAACAATATGAGTATGATTATGCGACCAATACCTATAAGGAAAAGGGGCTTTCCGGTATCAAGGCGGATAATTTCCGCTATTTCAACTGCATGCTCCAGGTGGGGTACCTGTACCGGTTTGCAAGGTAAAACCGCACATTGCAGAGACGTAGCGCGCTACGTCTCTACATTTAATAAAATAAATTCCAAAAAAAATTCCGCACCCTGTAATTTTTCGGGGGTCTGAAACGTTTTATCATTGTCAAACGTTAAAAAAACACCGATATGCAGAAAAATATTCTTTCAGCAATTATGGCGGCTATGCTCCTTGCAGGCGCGATGTTTTTTTCAGGCTGCGGGAAGGAGGACAAAGAGAGACTGCCTGGAATATGGGAGTACCAACAAGGGTCGGTTGAACGGCACTACAGCTGGCCGTATCCGCGTGACACAATTATCCAGATGGGCGACTCCCCGGATATAAAAAAGGTTGTTTTCAAGGAAGACGGTGTGGCCTGCCTCTGGAGATGGAACGGTGCGGAAACAGGATGGAAAATCTATGACACAGTCTTGTATGATTGGGCTATGAACTCATCAAAGGATTCCATTTTTCTCACATCATCGGAGCTGCCCAAGATGTGTTGGAAAATCCATAAACTCACTAAAAGCGAACTGGACATATCCTTCAACATCTATTCTATCAGTCCTGAAGGCGGTTCATCTGTCCGATACAGCTATCTGTTCAAAAAATCTGATTCAAAATAAAAGGAGGAATGAGATGAAAAAAGTAGTTATAGCATTATTTGTCCTGTCTATTAGCGGGATTGTCACATCTTGCAAAAAGGAATACCTTGCATTTCCGCATGATTTGAGAGCATACTTCCCTTATGTGGAAAATCAGGAGATAACGTTTGTGAACGACAGCAA
>JAEEGJ010017634.1_pt1 | contig 16107 bp, 6 predicted proteins | sample 8958761 | NCBI WGS metagenome assembly JAEEGJ01 (sample SAMN16246546, study PRJNA631951) | gut metagenome | biome: gut microbiome; feature: rumen; material: RS-attached | host: Bos | place: Iran: Karaj | collected 2018-10
TGTCGAGCAAGGGCGGACGCCGAGCCGGTCGAAGTCGTCGCGCACGGCAAACGAGCCAACGTGGACCTGGCCGAGATCGATGTCGCGGTCGAGGACGATCTCGACCGCGTGGTCGGCCGCGCCGCTGGCGCGGTAGCGGACGGTGTGGACGACGCGCGCGCCGTCCAGCGCCTTTCCGTCGGCGTCCACGAAACGCGAAGCGAACCGGACGTCAACGCCGCCGTCGTCGCGCGCGGAGAAGGAGAACTCCTCTGCGACGGCTCTGCGCGTCTCGAACGAATGGTAGCTTCTCCAGCCGCTCCGCGACCATGGGCAGAGCGCGGTGAACTGCGGCTTGGCGAGGATGTTGCGCGCGGTACCGTTGAGAACGTAGGCCCCCGACAACTCGCCGCCTGCGGAGGGATCGTGCTCCCAGCGGACGAAGGCGTTTTCGACCACCAGTTTTCCGTTGGTCATTTTGGCCGAAAACGGCGGACATTTAACGTGGAATTTTCTATGCATGGCATGTTCCATTTTCTCACTATTCGACCTACTTTTCAAAACAATTCCGCGCAGCATTCGGTGAAATGTGGCCTTTTCGTCCGGTGAAAGTTTGTACGGAAAAGTTCATACGAACTTTTCCGTAGTCTCACTTGCAGGCTTTCGATATGGTATAATTATCTACACGTCCGATGATTTTGGATATCGACTTGGCGACCCGCTTTTCGCACGATATGTCAGAATCTCTCCAGCGCGCATTTTCGCCCTTTCCTAACCACTGCCCACTGCCCACTAGACACTAACCGCTAACGACTAACCGAAGAACGAGCCATGAAGAACACGACCCGATCCGCATTCTGCATTCTGCATTCTGCATTCTGCATTACCTTCGCCGCCCTTTCGGCGGCGGCGCAGTCGGTCCCGTTCATCGACGTCCCGAAGGGCGCCTACATCGACACCGGCTTCAAGCCCGACTCCAACACGCGCGTCGTGATGGAGGTGACGGTGCAGAACGCCTCCGAGTACTGGTTCGGCGCGTGGAACGTCGCCTGGGACAACGGGGCCTTCGCCGCCGGCAACGACTTCTCGAACGTCTATGTCGCATACGGCTCGGGCAACCAGTGCGGCGGCAGCGGGCAGCGTGTCGCCAACGGCCGACACACGCTCGACTACTCCAATGGCGTCTTCCGGGTTGACGGCAATGTCCACACCACGCGGACCGGGACTTTCGGTAAACTCAACCACAACCTCTACCTCTTCGCCCAGAACCGGGGCGGCAACGCTTTCGCGCGTGGCGACCAGGGCGCGATCCGCTGCCATTCCTGCCGGATCTACGACGGCGGGACGCTCGTCCGCGACTACGTCCCCACGAACGCGCCGGCGTCCGGCTTCTTCGACAAGGTCGCCGGGACGTTCTTCGAGGTCAAGACGGCCGGCGCGCCACCGCCCGCCGCCGCAAAGGCCCCAGCCCCAAAGCCGGATCCGGGGCCGCCGCCTGCCCTGCCGTACACCGACGTCCCGAAGGGCGCCTTCATCGACACGGAGTTCAAGCCCGACTCCAACACGCGCGTCGTGATGGACGTCACGGTGCAGAGCGAATTCGAATACTGGTTCGGCGCATGGAGCGTGGACTGGGACATCTGCTCCTTCGTCGCCAGCAACGACGGCAATGGCGTCTTCACCGGGTATGGCTCTAACTCCTACGACGCCACCCCGTGCGGCACGACCGAGCCGACCGTCCCCGAAGGCCGCCACGTCCTTGACTACGACAAGGGCGTTTTCAAGGTTGATGGCGCCGTCCACACCACGCGGACGGGTTCCTTTGGCCGCCTGGGACACAACCTCTACCTCTTCGCCCAAAACCGTGTGGGCAATGCCACGCCGCACGGCAAGCAGGGCGCGATTCGCTGCCATTCCTGCCAGATCTACGACAACGGGACGCTCATCCGCGACTATGTCCACACGAACCTGCCGTCGGCCGGCTTCTTCGAGAGGCTCGGCGGGAAGTTCCATGCCGCCGTCGTGCCAAAGCCCCCTGCCCCGCCACCCGCGCCCCCAGCTGAGCCGAAAGGCATCGTCGAGGGCGAGGACCTGCCGATGGACAATGTGAGGGCGGATCTCGGCGGCAAGACCGTGCATGTCCGCGGCTGGTACTGGCCGGGGTGGAACGGGTTCTACATGTCCGTCACGAACGGCACGCTCTCCGTCTCCGGCGCGATGAACCCGAAGCACGGCGCCACCGACATCTTCGCCGGCGGTACCCTCCGCTTTGAAAAGGGCGCAAGCTACATGCCGGGCGCGGGCGACGCCCAGTCACGCATGACCCACGTCTGGAATGGCGGCACGCTCGACCTCTCGCACGGCGGGCTCAAGCCCTTCTCGACCGCATTCCAGATGGACCCGGGTTCGACCGTCATGCTGGGGTGCGACCTCCTCCCGATGCGCAAGTGCCACAACTGGCGCATCAGCGGCGGACGGCTCGTCATCACCAAGTCGATCGACATCAGGCCCGACCACTTCACCGTCGTCTCCAACGCGGTCCTCGAGGTCGATGTCGCGAAAGGCGCCGTTGCGGACATGAGCGAGATCTCGCTCGAGGGCGGCGCGCAGCTGAAGGAGACCGGCAAGGGCATCCTCATCCGCTCCCACGACGACCCGCAGTGGGCCAAGAACTACACCAGGCGCACGATCGACCGCATGAACCTGCACGCCTACGGCGACTCCGCGAACCGCTGCTACAGCATCTACTTTTCCATTGAGGCGACGTCCGTCGTCAAGCGCGTCACCTACGACTGCCCGGAGTTCGGCAAGATTTCGACGGCCCTTCCCTACTACCAGGTCCGCTACCCGGAGGGGTGCAAGGGGCCGTTCAAGGTCACGGCGACAATCGAGGCGAAGGACGGAACCGTCGTGAAGCAAACCATCAACATCCCCTTCAACGACAGCCCGATTGGCAAGCCCTTCCCCAACGAGGACATCGCGCTCGGCATGGTCTGCTACGGCTCCGGCCGCGAGCGCTACGAAATGGTCACGAACGATCTCGGCAACCTCTACGTGCGCTGGAGCTCCTGGCAGCAGCTTCTCCCCGAAAACGCCAACACATGGCTCATGCCGAACTGGACGGAGGAGGCGGAAAAGCACGGCATCCGCTCGATGGTCATCTACGGCGGAGTGCCATATGATGCGCGCAAGACAATCAAGGCCACGTGGGGCGACCGCTACCTCGGCATCAACATTGGCGAGAAGACCGGTTTCTTCTACGGCGCCCCGAACCACATGCCGGGGCCGAAGAACCTGTCGCTTACGGGGGGCCGCCAGTGGTTCCTGTCGAACTTCTTCCGGCACGGCGACGTCACGCCGAGCGCGCGTACCCCGGAGGACAACCCATTCACGTTCGCCACCTCCGGCGCGGCTTTCGCCAACTACGAGCTCCCCGCCGGCATCGACTACGTCTGCAACGAACTCTACGCCGTCGGCTGCCAGAGCCTCACCTACGCCACCGCCGAGAACCGCGGCGCCTCCCGCAAGTGGGGGCCGGAGTGGTGGAGCGGCTGGCTCGCCCACGAGTGGCAGACGCAGAGCACGCCCTACAGCCACGAGAACAAGTACCTCTCGCTTGAAGCCGGCATCAAGTCGCTCTACGTCATGGGCACCTCGCTCATGGCCCTCGAGTCCGGATCGTCCGGCGCCCAGGCGATCGCCTACACCTGGGGGACGCCCGAGGAGGACCGCAAGAAGGGCTATGGCTACTTCTCCGATCCGCCGCGCCGCTACCGCGAGACAATCCGCAAGTGCTACAAGTTCATCAAGGAGCACCCACGCGCCAAGGGGACTCCGGAAACGAAGATCGCCCTCGCCCTCGGCTGCAACGACGCCTACATCGGCTGCGGAACGGTGCCCTGGGCGCAGCACGACAACAACCGCGCCTACACGAACGGGCCGGTCAGAATCTGGAGTCCCTCCCATCCGGAGCAGACCTGGGACCGCGCGCGCTGGACCTTCTTCCCTGGCAACGGAACGTTCGGCGCCGACGGCATGCCCTACGGCCAGGTCGATGTCATCGGCATCGACGACCAGACGCGCCTCTCCGACATTTCGCGCTACTCCCTCATCGCCTTCGGCGGCTGGAACACGATGACGCCGCGCGCCAAGGCCCTTCTTGAGAAGTGGATGGCGAAAGGCGGCACCTTCGTCCTCGCCCTCCCGCAGTGCATCACGCGCGACGACCGCGAGTTCATGAACTACGGCGTCGAGGACCTGCTCATCCCCTTCGGCGTCAATGTCACGGGCTTCGAGACCGTCGATGGCGTCGAGGTCGCCCGCCTCGCGCCGAACGCCAGGATCGAGACCGTCGAGACCGTCGGGAACACGGACGTCCCGCTCATCGTGAGCGCCCCCGTTGGCAAGGGCCGCTTCTTCCTCATGCTCTCGAAGCGCTTCCCGGGTTCCGACAACCGCCTCGGCGGAATCTGGCAGAAGCTCCTCGCCGACTGCGCCTCAAAGGTCGAGCAGAGCATGACGATCGAGCAGGCCAGCAAGGACGACCCGCTCAAGTTCTTCAACTTCGCCGCCTACGACGGCTGCGCCTACATCCTCAACCTCGACATGCACAAGGAGCGCAAGGTCATCGTCCACCTCGACGGCAAGACAGAGGAACTCACCCTCGCCCCGCTAGAACTCAGGCCACTTCCGCGCAAGTGATGGGGCAACTACGGAAAAGTTCGTTACGAACTTTTCCGTAGTTTCGCTTGCGGCCAAGCCCCCACTTTTGATATAATCTTCCAAATAGGAGAATTCTGTGGTCAACCCTTTCAAATACGGCAAGGAAGTCAGCGGGTATCGGTTCTACGACAGGGTACAGGACGCGAGGAAGCTTAGGCGCAGACTTGCGGATGGTTCGACAAATGTCGTCATGTTCGCCCCGCGCCGTTATGGAAAGACGTCGCTCGTCCTGAAGGTCATGGAGCAGCTTAGAACGGCCGATTCCATCCCCGGTCTGCTTTTCGACATGGCCAAGGTCACGACGCTTCAGCAGTTTTGCGAAGACTACGCCAACGCGGCCTTTGCGCTTTTTGGCGGTAAAGCCGAACTGCTCCACCGGATTGGAGAATACCTTGCGCATCTGCACCCGTCGTTCTCCCTTTCCGGAAACGGAATCCCGACGATGAAACTCGACTATGGCGAGCGCATGTCGGCCGTTTCAATATCGGAAGTCCTCGATCTGCCGGAAAAACTGTCGCGCGATGCCGGGAACCGCCCGCTTGTCGTCGCCTTTGACGAGTTCCAGGAGGTCGGGGAGTTGTCATCCGAATTTCCCCTTGAGAAGATTTTCCGAAGCTGCATCCAGGCGCATGGCAACGTCCGGTACGTTTTCCTCGGCTCCAAGACCCACATGATGAAGAGAATGTTCGGCGACCATTCGCGCCCATTCTACAAGTCCGCCCTCCCCATGCCGCTTGGCAAGCCGCCAGCCAGTGAAAGTCTGGACTTCATTGTGACGCGCTTCGCGCATGCGGGAATCGACGTTCCTTCTGAGGTAGGGGAAAAAATCGTCGAAGTGGCGGAAAACATCCCATACTACATTCAGGCTGTGGCGTCGCATGCGTTTGAACTTGTGACCGAGGCAAAGGGCACTGCCTTGTCATTGGCGGACGTAGAAACAGCCACAGACGAATTCGTCGGCGAAAACGCCGCCCTCTATGAAGCCCAGATGAGAAATCTCTCCGATGCAAAACGCGCGGCCGTCCGCGCTTTGGCAAACGAGCCAACGAAGTCCTTTGATGAAAAATACCGTCTCCGTCACTCGCTCCCCGTTTACTCGACGCTCCATTCAGCGGTTTCGGAGCTGATAGAAGACGGCGTCGTCGAGTCTGATGATTCGGGACATCGACTTGGCGACCCGCTTTTCGCACGATATGTCAGAATCTCGCCTGCCCGCATTTTCGCCCTTTCCTAGACACTTACCACTTACCACTGACCACTGACCACTAGCCACTAACCACTAACGACTAACCGGAGAACGAGCCATGAATAAGACAACCCAATCCACATTGTGCATTGTGAATTCTGCATTGCGAATTATGCATTCTGCATTGCGCATTGTGCATTGTGCATTGTGCATTGCCCTCGCCGCCCAGCCGGCGGCGGCGCAGCAGGCGGAGTCCTACATCGACGCCCCGAGAGGCGCCTACATCGACACGGGCTTCAAGCCCGACTCCAACAGCCGCGTCGTAATGGACGTGGATGTGCAGGGGGGTGGCGAATACTGGTTCGGGACATGGAACGTCGCCTGGAACAACGGCGCGTTCGCCGTCGGCAACGACGGGAACGAAGTCTATATCGGATATGGTTCGGGAAGCTCATGCGGCGGCACCGGGAATGGCTCCCGCGTCACCAACGGCCGGCACACCATCGACTTCGACAAGGGCGTCTTCAAGGTCGACGGCACCGTCCACACCACGCGGACGGGAACCTTCGGACAGCTCAACTACAACCTCTACCTCTTCGCCCAGAACCGAAGTGGCTCAGCCATTCCCCGCGGCGACCAGGGTACGATCCGCTGCTACTCCTGCAAGATTTACGACGACGGAACGCTCGTGCGCGACTTCGTCCCCACGGACAACCCGGACGTCGGCTTCCGCGACACGGTCAGCGGACAGTTCTTCGGGAACAGCGGCAGCGGCACGATGCTGTTTACCGGGAACGCCCCCAAAAAAGGCACTTGGACCACGTCGTCATGGGACGGCGGCTTCACCCCCGCCGCGAAAAACATCCTTCTTGGCAAAACGCCAGAGAGCACGCCCGCTTCGGCGGCCGCCCTGATCAACCAACGGAACGGGAATACAATCACCGAAGGATCGCTGACTTTAGGGACACTGACGGACGGTGACGCCGGGGTGAGGGACAAGAGCAGGACGACCTGCCTCTCCGACAACGCCTCCCTTACGTACTCGCTCGGCGCGGCATCAACCATCGAGGAAATTAGAATCTTTTCGACCTGGAGCGACACCGGACGCGACACCCTTTCCATCACGTCCGTCGCGGTCGAGACCCTGGACGGCGAGACCGTCATGCTGTCCACCAGCGCCATCACGCATTCCGGCAACGGCAACTGCGCCTGCGCGACCCTCAAGATGGCCGACGACAGCCCCCTCTGCACGAACGCCTGCAAGGTCGTCTTCAACTTCGGTGCCCAGGAAAACGGCTACGTCGGCTACTCGGAGCTCGAGGTCATCGTCGCGGAAGACGTTGACATAAAGCTGTCCGGCGTCATCGAAATCCCAACCAACGAGAACGTCACGACCAACCTCACCCCGGCCGACCTTTCCATCTGGGGGCCCAACGGCGGCAACCTCACGATCACCGGATCCGGCACCGTCGTGACGCAGAACATTCCCGCCATCAAGTCACTGGATGGCATTGATTTCGGCAGCTACTGGCCATGGATCGAGGGCGTCGTCACGGTCGAAAACGGCGCGGCGCTCGAGAGCAACACGCAGCTCTTCCGCGGATCCGGCGTGGTGGACAACAACAAGCGCGACCTCACCCGCAAGCTGGTCGTCCAGTCCGGCGCCACGGCGACTTTCTCGCCGCCCAGCGGCGATGCATACCTCGTGGGCCTGGAAAACAGCGGTTATCAAAACGCCTGGGTCGTCGTCACCGGCACCAACTCGACCCTGACCCTCCCCGCAAACGTCTATCTCAGCAACAGGGGCGACTACGGCGGGCACGGTGGCGGGCTGGACATTCTCGACGGCGGCCATGTCGAGATGGGGACGTTCTACGTCGGCTATCACTGCGGAACGCTCCGGCTCAACATCGACGGCGGTTCGCTTCGGACGACGGGCGGAATATACGGCTTCAAGAACGGCAGCCGCTGGACCGGCGCGACGATTCTCTTCAAGGACTGCGTCGTCGAGACGCCCTTCTACAAGATGGCCTACCCGCACGGCAACGGCGGCAGCACCGTCACCTTCAACGGCGCGGTCTTCACCCCGACGGCGGGAACGACGATGGGGAAGATTATCGACGCCAGCCCGACGGGCGACACGCGTTGCCCGCACTCTGTCACCGGCAACGGTCTCATCGTCGATGCGCCAAGCGGTTCCTCGCTGGAAGTCTCCGCCCTGCTCCAGGGCACTGGCGGCTTTGGGAAGCGCGGCGCGGGAACCGTCAACCTGACCGCCGCCAACACCTACACCGGCACGACCACCGTCGAGGCCGGCACCTTGAACATCACGGGCGCTCTGTGTGGCGGACTCTCCGTCGCCTCCAACGCGACGTGCGCCGTCACACTTTCCGCCGCGCCCTCCGCCGGGGCCGTATCCGTGGCCGGCACGGCGACCTTCAACACGGCGCTGACGGCAACCTCCCTTTCGCTTCCCGCTGGCGGCACGCTTACGGTGACGGGCATCGGCTCCGATGTGGGCGCGGTCTCGGACTACGCGGGCGACTTCGTCATCGCGGGCGTCTCCGTGTGGCCGAAAAACTCGCCCATTGTCAGCAGCTCGACGCCCGGCTTCCTCGAAAAGATTGCCGTCGGCCTCAACGCCAGCGAAACGGTCGATGCCGGCTACGAATTCGCCATCGTCAACGAAACGTCTGTCCAACTCGTCAGGGCGGGCATTGTGAATCAGACGATGACGTGGACTGGCGCGGGAAGCGACACGCTCTGGAGCACGGTCGGCAACTGGAGCAACGCCACTCGCCGCATCTATTCCGGCGACGCGCTCGTCGTCGCGGCAGGCGGCGACTCCACTGCGGACCTCGGCGAAGAGGTCGTCCTTCCCACCGTCCGCTTCAACGATGGAATCGCCGCGCACACCATCTCCCCAGCCGCAGCAGCCGATTCGCTCAAGATCAACACGCTCGTCACGAACGAGTCCGCCAGCGCCCAGACTTTCAACCTCCCCGTCTCGATTGGCGAGGCGGCCTTCACCGTTTACGCGGACGGCGACGTGGTCTTTTCAAACGGCCTCGCGGCGGCGACGGGCATCACCCCGGCCGTGACGAAGACCGGCACGGGCACGCTCTCCATCGACGGCGCGACATGGGGCGGCGCCCTTGACCTGCGGGAGGGCGCGGTCGCCCTCTCCGGCCAGACCGCCGGGGCGTCCGTTCTTTCGTCCGTGGCCGGCGAGATAACAGTCAATGGCCTCCTCGACGCGGGCGGTGCCGCCGTCACCCTCGCGGAAACTTCGCCGCACATCCTCGGCACGAACGCTGTCCTTGCGAACGGCGTCTTCACCTACGTCCCGCGCGGCGACTACAACTACCTCGACCTCGACGAAAACCAGGTGCTGACGCTGACCAACAACGCAACGTTCACGACAACGTCCGCCCTCTTCGAGAACGGGACCGGAAACCAGCGTGGCGTCAGGGTCCTCGACAGTTCGACGCTCGTCTTCGACACCAACGGCGACATCTACATCTCCAGCAAGGACAACGGCGTCGGCAATTTCCTCTACGCCTCCGGCGGCTCGGCAATCGTCCTCTCGCGCGGCCGAACCCGCATCGCGTGGCCGAACTGGGCTGGCCGCAACGGGCGAATGGACATCGCTGACGGCTCCTTCGTTTCGGGCGGTTCGATTGAGTTCGGCTGGCGCGCATCCACATCATGGTTCACGCTGACGGACAGTGTCGCGTCCTTCACCGACGGTCTCTATCTCGACGTCAACGCCAACATCGACTATGCGCAATCGCACATGTTCGTCACGCGCAGCGTTGTCACCTCGGGCGTCTGGCGCGTCGGCAACAATGTCGGCCGAGTCCACGGGAGCACGGAACTCGTCTTCGACGACGCAACGCTCGTGCCGTCCAAGGCCGACACGGATGCCCTGCCCTACTTCCTCTGCACCAAGCCCGACTGCAACCAGATCCGCATCCAAGCGGGCGGCCTCGCGGTCGATTCGGCCTACGACGTGACGATCAACGCCCCGTTCGTCGGCGCCGGCGCATTCACGAAGCTCGGCGAGGGCGCCGTGACGTTCCTCTCGACGAACTCCTACGCGGGCGCAACCATTGTCTCCAACGGCACGCTGCGCCTGATCGGCCGCGTCGCGGGCGCGGTCCAGGTCGCACCTGGCGCGACGCTCGCCCTGCCAATCCCCGACCAGGACAATCTGCCCGAGGTCGCATCGCTCACCGTCGCGGACGGTGGAAGCTTGGCGCTCATCGGTTCCGGGCTTCCCGAAGGCGCGGTGTCCGTGTCGTTGCTCGCCTCGGACGGCGAGATCGCGATTCCGCAGCCGCAGGAACCCGACGCCGCCAACTGCCGCTTCTCCGTGAAGCGCTCCAATGGCCGCAACATCCTCCGCTACGGCAAGTCGGTAGGACTTCAAATTATCGTGCAGTAATCTCCATTGGGGAGGAAACCAAAGGATTTCGCCAAGCACGCCCCGGCCTCGCTTTTGCCAAGGATTCGCCTTTTGTGGAATGCGATTCCCGGACAGCTCGCAAGGGAAAACAAGAAACTTGTTTACACGGCGTTGAAGTCCGGTGCGCGTGCCAGGGACTACGAAATCGCGCTTCAATGGCTTGAGGATGCGGGCATGATCCATCAAGTCCATCGCGTTTCGCGTCCTGGAATGCCGCTGAAGGCCTACGAGGATTTCTCAGCGTTCAAACTGTATGCCCATGACGTGGGGCTTCTTGCAGCCATGAGCGACATACCGCTTTACGCAATCGGTCAAGTCGTCGAAGATTACATGTAGGCTGCGGGCATCCTGCCTGCGGCGGTCTGGGCTCCCGTCACCTTGTCGTCCAATACATTGGTCTGTCTCATGGTCTCGTTCCGAGCAGGAATTGTATGGTTCTGTCGTGGTTTTTGCGGCCCAGTTCATCGGCGAGGGTAAGGCTGAACCCGGGGACGGTTTGAGCTGAGAGCGTCCGCTTTCCTTTGTCGCGCTGACCATATCCATCGTTAAAGGCATCGACCAATTGCTGTGAAGTCACTTGTTCTGCACCTTTGAAATATGCCTGGAATTCCTCTGCTGATTCCGCCGCGGCCTCGTCAGGGTTCCGAAGCGTGGGGAAGGTCTCCTCTGGAATCTCGATTGGCCCTGGTTCGTAGTGGAGCGGCTCCCCGGTGTACAGGGATCGCGGAACTACAGGGAGATATTCGGGGACGAGAGCGTCCAGTGATGTTGGCAGTACACCGCCGTGGGTGCGGCGGAAACGTTCGATGGCGATGGCGGTGCGAACGAACGAGGCCCTGTCACGCCAGGCAATGAGCTTGTTCAACACAACCATGGAATGATTGACTGCCAATGCCGCGGCTAGTGGCGGCAACATCTCCCCACGCGAACATTCTTCATCGCGAAAGCGCTTTATCTCTTCACCTAATGCAATGCCTGCGTCGGCCTTGAGAATCCTACTTGCCTCCATCCATATAAAAAGCGTGTGCCTATAGTAGGCGCGCCGTTCATTCGCAAAAGTCGCGCGACCCCTGCGACAAACAAAAGCAGCGCCACAATTCCAAGTGCGCAAAAGGCCGTAACCAGCTGCAGGCGGAAGGCATGGGGCCACAAGCGCCCAGAAAGGAGGACCCAATAGGCCAGCAAATGCGCGCAGAGATGCAGAGACGACAAGACCAACAAGCCAACGGCAGCGGTGAAGGCCGGGGTAAGAAGAATCCTCATGAAATGTTTATTTCCCATAGGAAAATTATACTTTCCTTCCTCCACCACCGTCAAGTCCACATTGATCTAAAAACCTTAATGAGTGGCCATTGTGAAGCGGTTGGGACGCGCGAAGCGCAAGCCGCAGCGGTAGCGGAGGCCCTTTGGCAACCGTCGGAGTTTCTCCCTGCGCGATTTTGGACTGGAGGGACTAGCGGGACCGACGTGACTGGCGATGGTTTCGACCTCCAGTCTAGATAATTATGGGATTATGAGAATCATTGGCGACCAATTTCGTCGCCTCTTAGCCGGTCAAAAATTCCTTGCACCCGAAACAGTTCTTGCGTATCATTGTTGAAGTCCTTCCTCCACTTTGATAGGAACATACTATGAACCACTTCGCAATTTTGATTATGCTAACGGCGATTGCCGCCTTCGCTGCGCCGTCGGTCTCCGACCGCGGCGACCGCTTCACGGACGAGGAGCCGATCGCCCTCGAACTCGGTGGCAAGACGCGCGAGGTCGAAAAATGGTTCCAGGGGAAGTGGAACGGCCAGCGGCTCTCCATCACCAACGGCACGCTCGTCTTCAAACGGTCCATCAACGTCCATGGAGGCGGAATTGACATCGCCCCCGACGCGACGCTCCGCTTCGCGCGCGGGGCGCACCTCGGCACCGGCCTTGGCGACGCGGGGTCGCGCGTCTTCAACATCGCGCCGGGCGGCAGCCTCGACATGGACGGCGTCGAGTGGGACATGGACCACACGCGCGTCCTCCTCCCGAAGGGGGCTGCCTGGAATGGCGACATCCTGCGCTTCTCGCTTCTGGGTGCCCAGAAGAACAATCTCTGGGACATCGGTGGCCGCGCCATCTTCCCACGCGGCATCAAGGTCATAAGGGGTGACTACGGCCACGCGCTCAAGGTCGTCCTGCACGAGGGCGGCGAGATGCTCGTCGGCGGGCCGGTCTCCACGAACGGCACGAAGAAGTGCTCGCTCGAGGTCGTCCTCGAGGGCGGGACGGTGACGCTCTTCTGGGACGCGAAGTTCGAGCCGGGACTCGTCCGCGTCGCGCCGGGCGCGACGGTCGCCGTGCGCGTCGCGAAGGGAACGGCGTTCGACGAGGCGAGCGTCGCCGTTCCGGAGGGCGCGAAGCTCGAAGTCGTCCGCGACGTCCCGCTCCCCGAAAATCTTCCGGAGCGCGACATCACCTTTCCAGCCCCCGCGCCTGCCGCCCAGACCGCCAAGCCAGCCGCCAAGCCGAAACCTCCAGCGGGACCGCCGCCTCCGGGGCCATCGGTCTCGGACCAGGGCGACCACTTCACCGATGAAGCCCCGATTTCCCTTGACCTCGGCGGCAAGGTCCGCGAGGTCGAAAAATGGTTCCAGAACAAGTGGAACGGTCAGGTCCTCGCGATCACGAACGGCACGCTGGCCTTCACGAAGGGCGTGAACATCCACGGCGGCCGGATCTGGATCGCCTCGGACGCCACCCTTCGCTTCGAGCGCTGGGCGGGGGTCGGCACCGGCATCGGCGACGCCGGCTCGCGCGTCTTCGACATCGCGCCCGGCGGCACGCTCGACATGGACGGCATCGTGTTCAACATGGACCACACCCGCGTCCTGCTCCCGAAGGGCGCGGCGTGGAACGCGGACTTCACGCGCCTCTCGCTTCTGGGTTCGCAGAAGAACAACCTCTGGGACATCGGCGGCCGCGCCATCTTCCCGCGCGGCATCAAGGTCGCGAGGGGCGACTACGGCCACGCGCTCCAGGTCGTCCTGCGCGAGGGCGGCGAGATGCTCGTCGGCGGGCCGGTCTCCACGAACGGCACGAAGAAGTGCACTCTCGACGTTGTCCTTGAGGGCGGGACGGTGACGATGTTCTGGGACGCGAAGTTCGAGCCTGGTCTCGTACGCGTCGCGCCGGGGGCGACCGTCGAAGTGCGCGTTGCGAAGGGCGCGGTGTTCGACGAGGCGTCCGTCGACGTCCCGACAAACGCCGCGCTCAAGGTCGTCCGCGACGTCCCGCCGCCCGAAAACCTCCCGGAGCGCTACCTGCCAAAGGTGAAGTACGACCGCACGGGACGCAGCTGGTGGATCGACTGCGAATCGCTGAAGGACGACATCTCCGACTGGAAGGTGACCTTCCCGAACCCCGACGTCGAATCGCCGCTGAAGATTCTGACGGAGCATCCCGCCTATCTCATCTTCCGCCGCCGCTTCCCTGCCGGCAAGGGGCCATGGAAAATAGACCTTGAGTTCACGGACCTGCGCGGCAACAAGACCAGGCAGACCGCCACTGTGGCCCGGCCGGAGAAGGTCGTCGTGCAGCCCGCGCCGAACGAACTCGTCATGGTCGGCCACTGCGCGTATGGCAACGTCTCGAACATCTTGGCGAACTTCGTCCGCGAGGACCTCTGCAACCTCTACGTCGGCTGGAACACCGCGGCGAAGACGCTCCCCGCCAGGGCGCCGGAGGACATCCGCGACCAATTCGCCCAGTTGGTCAAGGACCGCAAGATGTGGTCGATGAGCATCTACTCCGGCGACGACAAGAGGCTTCAGGACAAGCTCAACGAGGCCTACGAGGGGCGGTACCTGGGCAACAACATCGGCGAATACGCCAGCTTCATGTACCAGGGGCGCGACGCATGCGTGATCCCGATGAACCTCGACCTCAGGGCCGCCAAGGAGCGGTTCGTCAACCGCTGGATCATGAAGGCCGCCTTCGGCTGGCAGGCGAACTTCCCGTATATGTTCTCGACATGCGGGGCGGCGCTCGCCTGCTACGAGCTTGCCGGCGGCATCGACTTCATCTGCAACGAGCAGTGGGCCATCGGGGCGCAGAACATCGCGCACACATCCGCCGAGGCACGCGGCGCGGCCCGCAAGTGGGGCCCCGAGTACTGGTGCGCCTGGAACGCGCACGATTGGCAGACATGCGGCATCCCGTACCATACCGAGCAGAAGTACGACTCCTGCCTCGTCGGATACCTCCAGGAGTACGTCTTCGGCACCTCGATGATTGTGCTTGAATCGGGCGCGCAAGGCCCGCAGGCGTGGAAGATCACACCCTCCTACCCCGGCCAACCGGGGGAGGAGCGCGCCGGGGAAGGCTACGACGACTACGTGGCGCAGCACTACCGCGACGTGACGAAAAAATTCTACGACTGGACGAAGGCCAACCCGCGCGACGTCGGCACGCCTGAGACGAAGATCGCGATGGCCCTCGGGAACCTCGACGCCTACCTCGGCCAGCGCGGCGGCTTCACGGTCTGGAGCCAGCACGACAACTGCGCGAGCAACTCCGCGCTCTGGCGCTACGGACCGCCGGAAAACACGCAGGCGCTCCTGGAGGACATCTTCTTCCCGCGCCCGAAGGGCCTCCTCGAGCCCTACGGCAACGGTTGGCTCGCCGGCACGCCATACGGGCAGGTTGACGTGATGAACGTCGACGACGAATCGACCATCGCCGACCTCCGCCGCTACGACCTCCTCGTCTATGGCGGCTGGAACACGATGAACGCGCCGATCCGCGACCTCCTCGAGCGCTACGTCAAGGAGGGCGGAACCGTTGTCCTGTCGCGCCCCGAGCTTACGACCCGCCTCGACCGTGACTTCATCAACTACACGGACGCCGACCTCATGCCGCCCTTCGGCTTCCTTCCGCCGGAGGGCGTACCCGGCGAATACGTCGAAAAGAGCTTCGGCAAGGGGCGCCTCTTCCTCTTCACGGCACGCACATTCCCCGACAAGACCAAGGAGGGACGCGAGGCATACAAGGCGCTCGTCAGGAAACTCGCCTCCGAGGTCAAGCAGTCCGCGACAATTTCCTCGGAAAACGAGGGCGAGACGGACGCCATCTGCTTCGCGGTGTACAAGAACAAGGCCTACTTCCTCAACATGGACACCCGCCGCGCCCGTACCTTCGACTACGTCCTCGACGGCAAGCCAGGCACCATGACCCTCAAGCCCTGCGAAATCCGCACCCTAGCCCGCTAAAGTGCGCATCTTGGTTGTTTGCACACTTTCACATTTGCATATTGACGGGACAGTGAACCGCGCGGTTTTTTCAACGCAGAGAAGCAAAGGCGCAGAGAGGCAGAGGATTCCCGGGAGCGCTACGCGCGACTTGGGAAGCCCCACGGAAAAAGGCTTGAAGGGTCTCTTTCATCTAGGCTTCAAAACACCATGGGACTTCCCAAGTTCACGCGAAGCGCCCAGTCCCGCCCCGCCTGCCGGCGGCATCTGGGAGGGTGGGAGCTTTGGAGGTCGGGAGTTATTTGAGAATCCTCCAACTCTCCTCCTCCCTCTCTCCCAGAAGCGGAAGCAACCCTGCGGATGAGGGGTGCGGGTTTATCAACTCCGACGGCTGTCAAAAGGGGCTACGCTACCGCTTCGCCCATGCTTCGCACAACACTGCCGCGGCTATTCAGAACAATACTGGGGAATCCCTTTTGGGGGGTCTGGGGGATACCCCCAGATATAAAAACACGCGTGAGTTGCCATTG
>JAEEGJ010017635.1_pt1 | contig 16107 bp, 16 predicted proteins | sample 8958761 | NCBI WGS metagenome assembly JAEEGJ01 (sample SAMN16246546, study PRJNA631951) | gut metagenome | biome: gut microbiome; feature: rumen; material: RS-attached | host: Bos | place: Iran: Karaj | collected 2018-10
CATTGTCGTTCTGGAAGTGATAGTAAGTGCGCTGCCAGAGGTCGGTCTTTGGTGCGGTGGTGATAAGGATGGTGTCGCCCTTTACCTCATAGCCCTTTGGCTCACGTGTCCACTGCAGGCTGTTTAAATCGATGCGCCCGCTGTCGGCAAGTGCTTCTTTAACCTGATCTGTAAACTCCATTGTCGTTTCCTTTTGTTTAGTCTGTTGTCCGCAAGCCACGAGCATCATGGCGAGACAAAGCATGGTTACGTAGTTTTTTCGCATATTCGATTTATATTTTTCTTGATTTGTAAATATCCCAATGTCACTGCTATTAAACCCCAAAAACACTTCACTTATCACTTCATCAGCATCAGTACACTACCGAGGGTTATTAGCACGGCACCGGCAACAACCTTCATATCGACCTTCTCCTGCAGGAACACGAAGGCGAGGATGATGGTTATGACCACGCTCAGCTTGTCTATCGGGGCTACCCTTGCGACATCGCCCAACTGGATGGCCTTGAAATAGCAGAGCCACGACAGTCCCGTAGCCACGCCTGAGAGAACGAGGAACAGCCATGTATGGCGGCTGACATCACGAATCTCCCGTAGGTGTGAGCCAAATAGCACAATGCCCCAAGTCAGCACGAGAATGACCGTAGTCCTGATGGCCGTGGCGAGATTGGAGTTGACATCCCTGACTCCCACCTTGGCGAAGATGGCTGTCAGGGCGGCGAAGAACGCCGAAAGTAGTGCGTAGGTTTTCCACATCGCTCAATGTACCTCCATTTTTGAAAATAGGTTGATGACTATCACCCCTGCCATAATCAGAGCCAGGCCGATGTAGGCAGGAATGTCGGGCACCTGTTTGAACACGAAGATGCCGATAAGCGTGATGAGCACGATGCCGAGGGCACTCCAGATGGCATAGGCAATGCCGATGGGAACGGTGCGAAGGGCATGGCTCAGCAGATAGAACGACAGGATGTAGCCTGCCAACATGGCGATGGTAGGCAGAGGACGGGTAAACTGCTCTGAGAGTTTGAGCATCGAAGTGGCAAACGTCTCAAAGACGATGGCACCAATAAGGAATAACCATTCTTTCATTACTTGATTTTTTTGCGGAACATTTTATATACGTATTCTTCGTCATCTGTGCTGAACTCTGGAACGGTGCCTTCTCCAATCTGCTCGAAGCCATGCTTCGGGTAGTCCTCCCAGTTGCAGGTGCAGTCTGTCCAGAGGTACAGCCACTCTATGCCACGCTCTCTGAGCCGTTCTATTAGGGCGTTCAGTACAGGTGTACCATAGCCTGGCTTCTGACTGATGAAGAAGGAGAGTTTTGCCGAGTTGGGCAGCATTCTTGACTGTAGTTGTGCATCCGTCCGCGTCAGGTATCGCTCGTTGGTCAAGAGTGTCTGCTGTTCCTCGCCCGTCATATTGGGTAATTGGCTCCGCAACCACGAGGCAGCATCGTTAGTGTCGCCTGGCAACCATGCAAATGCGATGGCCTGCAAACCATCTTCGTCTTCTGCCTGCAGGGCCAAATCAGCAGAATACAGGCTGTAACGGGTCAGATGCTGGCAGAAAAGACTGGCTACTTCTGCGCCATGAGCACCTTGTTCTTTTCCCCAGACTCCCGCTGCCATCTTTGCAACGAGGTCTATTCCGTCTTGTGTAAATTGTTTGATATTCATAAAATGGAGTTTACTTGACCGAATAGCCAGCGGACTGAAGTAATCCGATAGCGCGTTCGAAGTTTTTTGATTTAGTTAGAATATAATCAGTGTTGAATGTGGAAATCGCAAATATGCCTATACCCCCGTCGGCAAGCACTTTGGAAATAGTAGCAAGAACACCAATAAGAGAAAAGTCAAGTATCCCTTCTATACGGAAGGCTTTCCATCCATCATCACGTTCTATGGTGTTATCTGGCACTAACCGAATCGGACATACCAACGATTTTTCTTCGTCTGTTGAACCTATGAAAATATAGGGGGAAGACAAATTGACTCCCTCGTAGTCTGTTACCTTGCAGACGCTAAATTCTTCAGCAATAATATTAATTGTCATATTCGACAAATTCCGATTTAGCTGATTATTATTAATCCGCTTTGAAGAGAATATGCATATAGTTCCCATTCTCATAGCCGAAGCGCTGTATGAGAGTAGAACCGTCGTAGATAGCCTCCAGTTGCAGAGCTATGCCATTTTCTGCAAGTGAGCCGAATGCTTTCGGCTGTTTCAGTTCGTTCACCGTAAACTTGTAATACTGGCTGTTGTTATTAAACTCTATGCGGATATGGTGATCGGTATCGCCGTAGTTTAAATTCAGCAGCATGACATTGGGGATGAAAGCCCATTTTATGTGAGAATAGTCTGTGTCATAGTCGAAGCCATAGCGGGCAGTGATGGCCTGCTGAGAAGTCTCGGCAAGTGCATGGCTGAGTCCTTCGTCTGCATCCACGACCTTTGAAATCAGCGATATGGGGAAGTCTTGAAAGAAAACATGCATCGTCTTATCGTTAGACACATCAACTTGTACGTTGCCGAAGGTTTCACTATGGGCTACCGTTATAGGTCGACCCGCCTCGTCTGTTCCTTCGATACAATCCTTGTTTTTGTAGATAATGACATATCGGCCAGGATATTCGCCCGAAATGTTCTGTGCATAGGTCTCCTTTTGTTTGCTCGTCAACCGCTTCACAACATCGTCTTCGTTACTGCAAGATGCGAGGGGGAACAATGAGAATAATAGTAGGATAAATCCTAAATACTTTAACTGACTTATCATGGCTTTAATTATAATATTACTACTACTAATTAACGTAGGTCAAATGCAATTATTATGGTTCAGCGGAGAAAAGGCGCAGCCATCAATCGGAATTTACTTTTCAAACGTGACAAACATATCGCGGAAGTTGATTATGGTTTTCCTGTGCTGGAGAACGGCAGCAATACCTATATTGCCATGACAATATTCGTCAGCCAGCACGCTTTCTTCGTCAACAACGGCCTCGACAAGCTGAATCGGCATGTTGCCTATGGAAAGACTGAACGGTCGAATGACTTTCATTTCTCTTTCCCCTGCACTTCCATATCCACCACCAGAGATGGTGTCTGTTGTGGCAACTTCATCTATAACTTCACGATGAGAGTTGCAGTATGCAGCATAGAGATAGCAGGCATTATTACTTGCGTTGCCGGTATCGAAGAGGAATCTGAGACATTCGCCGCCTGCTGTTGCTTTTACATGGGAGTTGTACAGCATGTTTCGCCCGTATGCAGGCAATGGCGAAGTTTTAATGGGGAACAGCTATATACTGTCATCCATGCAAATCTGTGTTTCACCGATGGCTGCAATAACGTCACGGCCTAATATAGGTCCGATTCCTACCAGGTCAAACAGCTCGCTCTCCTCCTCCAACCCTACGCCCGCTACGATATTGCGGACAGTTATCTCGCCGATTTGCAAACTGTCGATGACTGTGCGGAGACCTTTGGATTTTCCTGTATAGACCACGGTGTCGCCAATAAGTGGCAGTCCCTTCTCTCTGACGAACTTCTCGTATACAAAAGTCATTCCTGCCCCTGTATCAAAATGAAAAGGAATGGTTTCACCATGAAGCGTTACGGGAATGGTAATCAATACCGACTTGGTATCGGGATTTCTTTCTTCTTTCTTTCTCATCCATGATTCAATCCGCTTAGGTTTCAATTCCTTCAAGATGAAAGGAACTAATACATCATGATTGGGACGTGACAGATCCAGCGCAGGGAAATCACGCAGGGCATTTACATGTAGATAATAATACTCCATGGCATCCAACCCTTGTGTCACGCCTTGCCCTTTCAATTGGTCAAGAACGATTTTTATGAAATCTGCTGCTTCGGCATACCGCCCATTTCTTCGAGCAGTTGGGCCCGTAGTATGATGAAATTGAACACTTCTGCTCCCAGATCAGACTGGTGATTGGACAACAATTCATTCATGCACTCCAGCGCCAGCTCTTTTTGGTTGAAGTTACGGGCAATCATAGCGTCAGCCACTACCTTCAGGAAAGGAGTTTGAATCGAATCCTTTAATAATGGGTACTCCTTATCAAGGCCAAACCAATTTTCGGTATTGATGAGTTCACCGATTCGTTGTTCAGGCTGCTGTGCTGAAATCGCCTGAAAGGATAATAGCGACAACAGGATTATTAAAAATGGTCGTAGCATATAACTTGGAATTCAACGGCATAAACATGTGTACGGGTTCTACTTCTCCTGTGAATTTCAGTTATCAAATGCGCCCAAAAGATCATTAAGCCTGCTGACCAGTTCCTTTTGACTGTCATCGGCATAGATTTCTTCCACCTTATCGGATACCAGCCTGTATTCCTCCTCATTGCGTATAACACCTCTCCTCAAGATGTTTTGAATGCGTCTGTTATTCCGATTGGAAAAATCGTTCAGATCAAATCCGAATTCCTGTCGAAGCTTACGATTCAGCAATTCCAATCCCTGTTGATTCAGTGATTCCATTACCCATTCATTTGTGTCATGAAGTAATTCTTTCCGTGCTTGAAGTCTATATTTGTGTTTCCAATTCACATCACAGGTTTTTAGAACGATTTCTCGCCACATTGCTAAGTCTTCAGCCCAAAATCTCTCCAAGGATTCTATAATAGTCAGGCACCATTTCTCCAGCAATTCGGGATTTTTTGGCAGTTCAAGCTTAATTGGCTTACATTTATCCGTATTATCTGTCATATTGTTCAATAGTAGTTAATAGCTGATTTTAGAAAAATTCCGATTTGTCTGTCGTAATACCTTGCAAAAGTAACACATTTTTTCGGTGAATCCGCTCGGAGGAACACATCTTTGTTTCCGGCAGATCATCTTGCTTGTCTTATTGGATTCCCCATTTGGCCAGCTGGCGTTTCACCTCTGGTGACAGTGTGGCGAGGGGCATGCCGACGGAGCGGGCGTCCTTGTCCATGAGCACCTCGACGCCCTCCAGCTGGTCGTGGGGCACCACCTCGTATCTCACCACCTCGCCGATGCCCTCCTTGTAGAAGCGGTCGCCGGTGCTGTTGAGCGTGCCGTCCTCGAGTTCCGAGAGGCGGTCCATGCGCACCATGAGGCGGCTCTTGTTCTTGGACTCCCGGGAGACGCTGACGATGGCGTCGTCGGCGCCCGCGATGGTCGCAAAGGCCAGTTTCGACTTGGTGTTCCTGGAGTAATCGCGGTAGTCGTCGTATTTGAGCAGCTGTTCGACAGGGACCTTGGCCACCCGTCCGTCCTCGTAGCCCAGGACGAGGTATGCCCGTGACTCCTCGTCGTAGACGGCGAGCGTCAGCATGCACGGGTCGTAGTCGTAGGAGGTCACCTTGGTGAATTTCCCCTTGTCGAGGAACTTGAAGCAGGCGATGTGCGGGCGGTAGTCCTCCTCGTACTCCTCAAAAGTGTTCTTGCGGACCTGGCTGGTCAGTATCGTCTCGTCAGGGTGCGAGGAAGCCACGGTCATCACCTTGTTGCCCGCGGTCTGTGACGCCTGGCTGTTTTGCAGGAGTTGGGACGGCTGCGCCGGGGTGGGGGAGTGTCTCTCCCTCTCCTCCTGCCTGTTGTCGGCAGCCGTCGCCAGGAGCCTGCTGCTGCGGTTGAACTCCTCGAACTTCTCCTTGGTCATCTCCTGTTTCGAGCTACCGATGCGCACCAGCCACTTGCCCTCGAAGGGCACCCCCTCCGGGTAGGGCCTCACGGAGATGACCAGGATGTCTTTTTGCTCGTTTCCATGGTCGAAGGCCACGTCCACGAACGTGGCAGCCAGTTTCCCCCATTCCTTGACCACGGCGTCCGTCACGGCCCTTTGGTACTTGTCCTTGTCGCCGTGGAAGGCAGGGTATGTCAGGTCGTCCTCCACTCCCACTCCCGCTCCCGAGTCGTTCACGCCGATGTAGAGCGTTCCTCCGTTGGTGTTGAGGAACGAGGCGACCACCCGCATGATGTTCCTCATCTGCCGCGGCATGTTCGCCCTCATGTTCTCGTCTGGCGGGAAGACGATGGACGTCTTGTATTCCGTCTTCGCATCCTCCACTCCGCTCCCGTAGATCTTGAGATTGGACTCATATCCTTTGAGCCGCAGGGTCTGCTTGATGCGGTTCTGCAGGTCGATGCACAGGTTGGTCATGTTGTTGCGTCGGACCATGTTGTATGCGATGACCAGCGAGGCGATGTCCCTCACCAGTCCGCCTTGCGAGGCGTAGGTCTCAAACAGTTCCGCCTCCCGTTCCGGCTTCCCCATGTAGCTCACCGTCTGCAGTTGCAGGAGCTTGGAGTGCAGCGTCGCGTTGTTTTTAAAAATGTCCGCGTTGACCCGCTCCATGTTCTCCAGCCTCTCTTGGTTGACCACGTCGTTGATGGCGAAGTCGTGCAGCAGCACCATCAGCTCCATGCGTCCCTGGTAGTATGCCGCCTGCTCCTCCCATCCCGTCATCAGGCAGAGCGCCCTTGCGAATCCCAGGTAGTTGTAGGCGTTGACGTACTCGCTGTCGATGGTCGCCATGCGGTCTATCATGCGGACGATTTCCCTGACGTGCGAGGCGTCCAGTATTTTGTCGCTCTGCTGCAGGTCCTTCTCCTCCACCCCCGCGGTGTCCCCCTCCTCGTAGAGCGCGAAGTCCAGCATCAGCTTGTGGAAGGCCGTGGAGAGGTAGAACTGCGGTCCCCGGAAGTGTTTCAGCACCCTGCCGTTGACGTGGAAGGTGCCCGTCCCCTCGCTGTGCATCTTGGCGATGACCAGGTCCCCTCTCTTGAAGTTCGTCTCCTCAATCTCGTCGAAGCCCCCGAGGGACACGCTGATGCCCTCCTTGGTGATGGCCGGGATCTTCCCCTTGCCCTTGGGCGGTCGGTCCGCGTAGATCACGCACACCATCCTCTCGTTGTCGCCGTAGTATTTCTCCGCCCAGCTCTTCACGTGGTCGAGCATGGAGAAGCGGAAGGTGTCATCCTCCTTGTCGGTGATGGTCGCCTCGAAGACGAGGTTCTTGCCCGTCTCGGAGCGGAAGTGCCTGATTTCCGGCGCCAGTCCGTAGGGCACGATGTCCTGTATGCGTATGGTGCCCTCTCCCCCGATCTCATCGTCGATGCGGCAGTGGAAGAGGTTCTTGTCGTTCTTGTCCTGTTCGGTGACGATGACGTTCACCTTGTCGTCGATCTTGTGCGACTTCCTGTTCTTGGGCTTGTTCGCCGTCTCCGTCTTCGTGGCGAACAGCTCCCGTTCGATGTCCTCCCAGAGGTGCATGCAGTCGAGGATGCCCGCCTTCTCCGGCAGCGCCCTCACCGACCTCTTGTCGGCGAAGACCTGCAGCCGCTGCCACAGTCCCAGGGAGTCGTGTATCATCGGCTTGCTCCCCTCCTCCTGGCCCGCGTAGAGCGCGATGCCGTCCTTGGACACCATGAGTTTCCCCTTTCCGTGGATGAAGCTGTTCGTCGTCTCGATGCTTCTGGGCTGCATCCCGATGATCCGGAAGGGGACCGTCTTGCCCTTGGTGTCGTTGAGGGTGTATGACGGCACCTGGCACGTGCTGTTCAGTAGGTTGGAGAGCGCCAGGTTGAGCGTCTTGGGCGAGTAGTAGTCGTAGAGGTAAGTGGAGATGGCGCACAGCCTTGTCAGGCACAGCCGGTACGCCGGCTCGCCCTCTCTTCCGGCCGTCTTCATGAGGATCTGCTGTATGGTCAGCGCCTGCGCCAGGTTGCTCACCAGTGCGTCGTTGTTCTTGATGCGGTCGACCGACCAGATGTTCTCGCTCACGTAGAGTTCGATGATCTTGGTCATCGTGCTGTTGAACGGCTCCTTCGCCCATATCTCCAGCTTCCATTGCCGGATGATGTCGAAGAGTTTCTCCATCCTGTCCTCCATGAGCTGCTGGTCGGCGAGGAACAGGCACGACATGATGTTGAAGTTCTTCTGCGGGTGGAAGACGTACCCGGAAGACTTGAGTTTCTCGAAGATGTCGTCGATGAAGGCGTTCCCCGTGCCGTCGTCCAGCATCTCGTTGGCCTTGATGCAGTATCCCAGGAGTTCTATCATCACCGTCAGGCGGTCCTGGTAGAACTCCCTCTGCGACGGGTTGCACAGGCTGAGGAAGGGCGACTGTTCCAGGAACCACGTGCAGTCGCCTCTCACCTGCGCCAGGTCGCATCCCGCGTTGTTGAGCGTTCCTATCCACTGCCTGCACTCCTCCTCGAACGGCTTGTCCCGCTCTATCATCAGCAGGAGCCTGGAGAAGTCCCTCGTGTTCCATGTGGTGGCTGTCTCCTTGATGATTTTCTCGACGGCGTTCACGTCGAAGTTCTTCTCCTTCTCCGTCTCCTCCGTCCCGACCAGTTCTATCTTCGGCCTTTTCTGCGTGTTGGCGAGCACCTTGCACGTGATCTTCTGCCCCCTCACCAGCCTGTACCTGTTGGTGTGCTGGAGGTAGACGCTGAAGTTGGACTCGTCGTGCAGTTCGCAGAAGTCGTCGTGGACTGCCGCCACCGTGAAGGGGTATTGTTTTCCCACCACGTAGTTGACATCGGTTTTCTTGAAGGACATATTCGGTGTTTTTTCTGTTTTCGTTGCTTTGAGTGTCGGGGCCTGGAAGCCGGGGAGAGGTCAGGTGCGGAAGGGAGGTGATGGACGATGCTGTTCCGCCACCCTGCATGTTGAGTTGTTCTAAAGCCGGGAGCAGGCCTGGTAGCGCCGCATGATGGCCGTCCCTTGTCAGGTGGCCCTGGGTGTTCCGGGAGGGGAGCCTGCCGCCATTGATTGGCAAAGTTACGGAATGTCGGGCGAAATGTGAAGGGAATGCCCGTTTTTATTTTGGTTTCCGGGACGGGGTGGATGGTCGCCTTGTTGACCACCTTGTCCTCATATTTTGTTGCAAGGGCGGGAAGCCATGGCCGGGACAGGGAAGGCTGTTCCTTTTTCGACGGGGATGGCGTGATGGGGTGGCTCCGCACATTGCCGTAGGGAAGGAAAGCCATGGCTGGGACTGGAAAGACTGCTCCTTTTTCGACGGGATGGGGTTTTTGCCGCGCCTTATTGCAAAGGAAGCATATCTATTGTATACTGAACGGTTCAGGCGAAATATTGAGAGTGTTGCGGAGCTTTAACAATCCACCTGCATGGGCCGCGTTGATGTAGTGTAGCTCCAACTTGTATGCATCACGTCAGGACAGGCTCTATGCAAAAGGTGTTGGGAGGAGTTTGTTGACCTTGAGGAGGGAAGTCCTTTGGACCAGTTAATGCCTAAAAGGTGCAAATGGCATCCCAGCAGACGAGGTCCTCACGCACATAGCCAATTTTCCCGTCAATCTTGATTTTGTACCAGCCATTCACCTTGCCCAAACAGTCATAGGGGTCGGGCATGCCACCACTTGTATCCGGAATCTTTGCCACCACGGCACTCTTTATGGAAGGTCCCTTGCGCACATTGATGTTGCCGTTGCGGTCGGGATGCCGGTAGACTATGCCATTACCATTGACGGCACTGAAGGTGACGACACGGTTGCCTGCCTTTGGGACTTCATAGTCATCCTGTAGGTTGGCAGTATAGGTCGTGGCATTCGTACGTACGTAGCGGCCCAACACCTCGCCATTCTTGTCGAGCACCACTTTCATGCTTTGTGCACCTGCTATCAAACAGCACAGCAGACAGGCCATCAGAGAAATAGTTTTTTTCATATTGGTTGTTTTTTGTGAATTCGAAAAATCCAGTTTTATTTAATTCCATCTGAATGCAAAGGTACGAGAAACCGAGAGCGGAATGAAAGGAACCATTCATTTCACATAGAAGTGAAGGACTTGCCGTGTTCCTTGTCGCAAAGGTACGAAAAATCCATGGTTTCCGAAAGCGGATAAAGGATATTTGTCATATTATAACAATTCCTCACAATGATGTTGGAAAGCCACGCCGGAAGTTCTTGTCGTTGTCGGTGGGAGAAGGGAGCGGATGTTGTCTCGGGGGTATGTTCCTGTCGCTGTGAACGTTAACAAAGCAGTGACAGTTTCTTTTGGTAAGGTGTGTATCAGATTATTGCAAATTAGGAAAAACATGTTCCATGATTTGAGCCATGTTGAATCTATCTTTGGTGTTTATTTGCAAAATCTGATAGGTATGGACACAAGAATTAAAGACAGCATTGACTTAGGTAGAATGATGAGAGATGATCAGCAGAAAAAGAGTTTGAAAGGAATACCCAAAGTAACATATCTCTGAGCTAGAAGATAAATACCTGATAATTGACATACTTGGACAGAGGCAATCCGAAATGCCCCTTACGATTGCTACTATTGCCCATACATCGAGGGATGTGTGGACAGGCTTCGTGCGAAAAAGCCGACAGACATCCTGGCCAATGCCGCGAAGCGTTTCGTCCGCGACCTTGACATGATGCCGCTCTACAGGCCCTGCCGTGTTCCGTCGCTCTTCACGGAGAGGATGACCCGTTCGAAGACCGACAGGAAGTTTTTCCTCAAGCATGCGCACCATGACTATGACGTCACCGCGGCCGTCCACGTATGGAACCATCCCGAGGAGTTGGAGTATGTGTCGCTTGAGTTGATTGAGGACACCCTGGACCTCCATCTTCCGGATGACGTGTGCAAGTTTCTCAGGAAGGCGGACCGCGGGGTCATCGAGTATGTGAGGTACAGGTTCCCGTACGGGGACCGGGTGTTCACGGTCAAGACCGAGATGACCCTGTCCTTTTGGGAGCATTTCTATTCCATCTATGAGGAGAGGGGGTGAGGGATTTGAAGGTTGTCAAGGTCAAAGCATCCATTTTTGCTTCACAGAGGGCTTATTCAGGCCTTCTCTGAGTAACTTCGCGGCCATGAACCGAGAAATAATGGTGAATATTTGTCCTTACTAAGCAAATGCGAACTTAATGCGAACTATATTTCTACTCTATTACGGTCAAAAATGAGTACTTTCGCAAATCAAAAACATATTATTGTATGAAATATTATCACATCATCACATGCTTTCTGTTGCTTCTCACTCTTTCGTCCTGCACCGACTATCAAGAGCATCCTCACGACGGCGTCGACCTCACAGGTGCATGGGTGCTGCAACATGTGAAGTTCCCATCGGGTACGGAGCAAAAATATGCTATGGACAACGACGGTACATCCTGTCTCATCTATGACCATAACAACATGCTCTACGAGTGTAACATATCGACCACCCCCACAGGTTTGATCATCCAACCGACTGCAAAGTCCACCGTCACGCTCATAGACAAGGGTAACGGCGAGTGGCTCTATTTGGAGAATGGCGATCCGCATCCGCTCCATGTCACGGACTCCACCATCACTATTCAGCGCATAGGAATTCTTTATACATGGCATCGCGACAACACCCTCTACAACGAGTGGGGTGCCGACATACGCGACATCATCGTGAGAGAGTACGGAAACCCTGAGGCTGAAAACATAAAATACATGCTCTCGGCCAAGGAACGCCAACTCACCAACTACATCCATTGGCTCATCGTAATCGTCGCTCTCATCGTCTTCTTCGCTGTAGCCAACTACATCGTCTCTCGGCGACGCCGAAAGCAGATGCAACTCCAGCTGCTACAAATTCAGGAAGTACAGGAGAACCGTCCGCTGGCAGTGCGACAAGCCGCCAAGTCGGTCGAAGACACCTTCTTCGCCTCTGAGGAGTATGCCATGCTGCAGAAACGCATGGCTACAGGGAAAATAATGAAAGACGCAGAATGGCTTCAGGTAGAGCACTGTCTGAAGACCGTCTATCCCGGTTTCACCACCCAGCTGCGCAGCCTTTACCCGATGTCCGATGTGGAATATCGCACCTGTCTGCTCGTCAAACTGCGTATCCCCACAAAAGACATTGCCGCTGTGCTTGCTCGTGAAGTGAATACCATAAGTTCTATGCGCAAGCGTCTTTACAAGAAAGTGTTCAACCGCGAAGGTGGTGCTAAGGAATGGGATGACTTTATCCTATCCATAGGCTCCTGAACAGACTTCGCAAAAGGTTCGCAAACGAAATGCGAACTAAATGCGAGCAAGAAAACATTGCCGTGCATTGCAAAGCCCGTAACTTTGCAATTAAAATATAAAGACAGGCTGCGCTTCAGCAAAGAACGAGTTTTCTGCTTTCGGCTTGCGCTGTCATCACAACCGATATCTCACATTATGTATCACTAATTAAATAACTATTATGAAACAAATTCTAATGACTTTGGCTGCAATACTCATGTGCACCGCCAGTATGAAAGCCCAGCGGACGAATGTGACAGAAAAGGATATCGTCGGCGTATGGACGCTCGAATGGATGCAGTATGACGGCGAGAAGAAGATTATGTGTGGAAAAGCCAATGGCTACACCCAGTTCAAGTATTACGGAGCCGATGGCGAATATGCTGCCGCAGGTATTGCTCTATCCAACGATGGCAAAATAGCAGTGATACCTCAAGAGTATGGCAAATATAGCCTGAAGGATGGCTGGTATGTGGAGATGGGCCGTCCGGCCCTGAAGGATGCCGTCATACTGACAGACAGGACTCATTATCGTGGACGCTGGAAGAATCGCACCGACTCGTGGGTGAAGCATCCGTCGATGTCGGACAAGGTGGTCCGCTACATTGTCGAACGCTGCAAGACAAAGGACACACCCACCGAAGTTCAACGGCTCATCAAGCAGGATCTTTTCAAATAACAATTTCATAAAGGTTAAAATACAAGAAAGACCTATAGGCACCTCTCTCCGTTTCATCGGGATGATGCGGCGGAGATTTCCAAAAATTCTAAAGCAACCGTAATTTCTTCAGTAAAATCGGTGCAAAAGGTCATTCTTTCTATTTGTTTTTCGGTTAAGGTCACAATCTGTTTAAGTTCATAGATCATGTGAATAATGCTTTCAAACCTGCCGTTTCTATAAAAAATCCAAGAAACGGCAGAATATAGTGTATTATATTTTGCCGTTTCTATCTATTTTTATATCTTTGCGGCAGATTATAATAAATAATTATGAGTGCAATTATTGGAAGAAAACATGAAATAGAAGAGTTGGAGAGACTCTACCATAGTGACAAGCCAGAGTTTGTCGCTGTCTATGGAAGACGTCGTGTGGGAAAGACATTTCTTGTCAAGCAGGCTCTGAAAGGTAGGATAACCTTTTTGCATACAGGTGTGTCACCCGTCGATCAAGAGGGGGAGAAGAACCGTATGAAAACTCAGCTTGAGAGTTTTTATTATTCCTTGCTCAGTCATGGTCTGGAGGGTTTCAATAGACCCAAGTCCTGGATGGAAGCCTTTTACCAATTGGAACAATTGATCATCCAACTTGACGACGGTGGCCGTCAGGTGATATTCTTCGACGAACTGCCCTGGATGGACACTCCACGTTCAGGTTTTCTTCCGGCTTTTGAGCATTTCTGGAACAATTGGTGCAGTGGTCGGGACAACCTGATGCTTGTCGTGTGTGGAAGTGCCACGTCTTGGATACTGGGCAATCTCTCCCGCAGTCCCGGAGGTCTGTACGGGCGTTTGACCGATGAGATTAAATTGTCGCCATTCACCCTGAAAGAGGTAGAGGATTATTTCACACATGAGGGCATCGAGTTGTCGCGATACGACATCGTTCAGAGCCATATGGTGTTTGGCGGCATTCCGTATTACCTCAGCTACTTTCAAAAAGGGCTTAGCTTTGAGCGTAATGCCGACAGGATGCTTTTCGGTCGCAACCCAAGGCTGAAGGATGAGTTCAACCGGCTTTTCAATGCCATTTTCGGCAATCCTGAGGATTGCAAGAAGATTGTGCGTTTGCTAGTATCACGCCATAGTGGTTTTACACGCGAGGAAATAGCCGCCCAAACAGGTCTTCCCCTTGGCGGTGGACTCACCGATACGTTGAAGGCTTTGGTTGAGAGTGACTTTGTGATGCGCTATATGCCGTACGGAAGGTCTGGCAAGACAGAGTGTTACAAGCTCATAGACAATTTCTGTCTTTTCTGGTTGAAGTATGTGGAGCCAAATACCGAGGATGGCAGTTTTATGACCGACAACACCACTTCTGACTTGATGAAGCACTGGCGTGGAGTAGCCTTTGAAGAAGTATGCTGGCAGCATGTCACCCAAATAAAGAGAGCCTTGGAGATTGGTGGAGTCAAGTCTACCATCTCTGCCTGGAGCGTAGCAGGCGATGGCATCAAGGACGGTGCGCAGATTGACCTGCTCATCCTTCGTGACGACCATGTTGTGAATCTCTGTGAGATGAAGTTTGCTGGAGACGCTTATCATATCACCAAGGACGAAGAAGGCAAGTTGAGAAATCGTATCGAAAGTCTGAAGTCAACGCTTTCCTCCAAACAAACCGTTCATCTTACCATGGTTACCACATACGGGGTAGCCTACGGCAAGCATAGCGGAATTGTCCAAAAACAAGTAACGATGGACGACCTGTTCATTTGAAACCTGCCACATATATTATATTTACGGGTTGTACCATTCCATCTTTGAGGAGAGGAGGTGAGGTAGAGGGAGGAGGTGATGGAAAATCTTGCCTTGTCTGGGAGCGGTAGGGGGAAGGCATAATGGGACTTGCTCACAATTGGGCAAGTCCCGTTTTGTTCTCGAAGTGTACAATAGGGTCTCCGTTGTGCTTCCACTTCCCTGCGTTATTCCCTATTTTGTAGTACCCCCGCCCATATCCAAAATGCCTGACTCGGTATCGCTGTTATTCATTCGCTTCTGGGCTGCACGATAAGCCTTCCCATATTCAACGTTGTAGTTCAGACGGATGACGGCCATTTGGCCAACTTCTTTCGTGTAGTTCCAGGCGGTATAAGGAGCAATCTTCGAGACTCGTTCACGGCCCGTCTTGTAGTTGTTGGTAAAGGGGAACATCATGCCAACACCGATTTGCAACCGCTTATGGGTCCATGTGGCCAGAATAGCTGTCTGGTTCTCACCTTTGACAATGGTCTCGCCAAAGAGGACGTTTCGATTCTTGCTGAACTGACCTGCAAGTCCGAACTCCTTATAACTCATCATGCATTGAGCGTTAAAATAAAAGTTGCTGTAGGTGTGCGTGTAGTTATTTCCGTAACTCCAGTAACGGGAGAAACCGCCTTCAAGACTCAGGGTGAGGAAGTTCTTCAGTTTTCCGAAATCCAGTCCTCGGAGCACAAGCATTGGACCTACTTGTAGCGTCTGGTAGGATTTCTGGTTGTCCTGTCCTATGATTAGGTGACGCCCCTCGGCAGACACACTCTCCATGATGCAGTTGTCATAGTATGAATAGTTGGCATTGAGCATTGCAACCACCTTGCCTTTGCTGTAGGAATAGTTAAATGTGTTGTTATAAATATTATAGGTCAACAGGTTGGGATTGCCTCGCGAAATCTGAATGGTGTCGATAGCCTGTTCTACATCTGTCAAGGCCGAAAGAGACGGAATCTGCGGGTCGGTGGAGAAGCGATAGTTCAGATAGCCATTCTTGTGTGGGGCAAAACTAACCCGGAGCGTTGGTGTAACCGTGTAATAGGTGTGCGACTTGTCCGACTCCTCGAAATATGAACGTGTCATTCCTGCACTCACGCTGTAGTTCAGTTTTCTCCATGCACCTTGCACATCGACGAAAGCAGACGAGCGCATCTGGTTCATTTCCGACGTGACGGGTGATGTGCCATTATACTCGTTTCGGTCGTGCATCTGGTAGTGGCGCACTCCTGCGCTGAGCATGGCGGTTTTGAAACGCTTGTCATAGATAGCCTCGCCGATGATGCTGCGCTTGCTTCCATCCACGTCCATCAGGTAATGGGCAAGCGTAACGCCATTGTCAGCTTCTGCATAGGTACGCATCAGACTGCTGTTGATCAACGTTCCCGTCAGGTTGAGGGTTATCGTTTGCTCATTGGGAAGCACGCGCTGGAAATACAAATCGAGTGCAGGGCTATAACTATTGTCCTGCATACGCTGCCTGGCAGTCAGCGTATGGTTGATCATGTTTGTCTCGTCTTGATGGGGCACACGCTTGATATTATTGCGAAAGACGGCATTGAACGTATATTTTCCCGGCTCTGCATAGTTATATGACAGGTCGATGTTGTGTATAGCCCACTTTT
>JAEEGJ010017636.1_pt1 | contig 16106 bp, 16 predicted proteins | sample 8958761 | NCBI WGS metagenome assembly JAEEGJ01 (sample SAMN16246546, study PRJNA631951) | gut metagenome | biome: gut microbiome; feature: rumen; material: RS-attached | host: Bos | place: Iran: Karaj | collected 2018-10
TACCCTCAAGAGTGGTGATTTCCAGATCATCCGGATTGTCATAATTACTGTGATTGACACCGTTATACAATTCAAGAAGCCGCCGTTTATCATGAAACAGCTTTCTGAACACAGTGTCCTTATACTTCTGGTTGTAAATTTTCATGTTATTACCTTCTTTCATTGCTTTTAGTTACTTCTTTGGAATCTGATGGCGAAAGCCGTGAAAAAATAGAATGTAACTTAGAATTATTTGCTCAGATTCGAGCACAACCATGATTTTAGCACAGGAGTTAACCGTAATAAAGAGAAAAATCCTTAAGATTTGGAGCTGTTCTCTTAAGAATTTAACGTTATTACGTACAGATTTAATTTATCATAAATGCCTAATTCGAAGCAGAGATGATGACTGCCCCAATTGGCACTAAGCCACTATAGTTCTGCCAAAAAACACTGTATTTCAATATGAGGCATAACAATCTCTCTACAAACTTGAATTATTTGTCCTTATTAATACAAACAAACTGCGATTTGTTATCGACTACATATCTGCAAGCCACAAATACTTTGAGATTATAATTTGCGGACAAACTCCTCGTTCATAGCAATGATTTCAGCTAAAGGAACAACTTTTTTTGATGCAGTTTCAATATTACATTCTTTTGCCCATAAATACGGATAAATAAGTATTCCCTCGTCAAATGCTACTGTTTCCGCATCCTTCCGCCAATTATTCCATCTCATTGAGCTGTAATAATCGGATAGGTTTCCCTGCGCAAGCCAAGCAATAAATTCTGAGTATTTCATATCCAGCGATTCCCACTCCAAAGTGTCAGGGGCAAAGTACCATACCAATCCCCGATCGTCTGCAAATCTGCCAAGGTTTAGCGCATATAAACCACCTACAATATCTCTTGCAACCACAATCAAGCCATCGGAATTCAACTTCATTGCGTCACTGAAATTTAATATTCCGTACCGTTCTGAGGTTTGGCCAAGGACAAATACCCATTTATCAAAAACTATCCCGCAGGTGTTGGTAATAATCGCTCCCAAAGCTGAATCCGGGTTGATTCCAAGCTCTTTTACTTCTTTAATACCATGTTCTTTCACACCATCACAGATTTCAACAGAACAATCTGCTTTTTGAAAAAGATTTAAAAGCTGTTCCCACATAGTCAAATGCTCCTGCCTCATTAAATAACTTTGAATCTAGTGCTGCTGTCATCAAATAACTCGACTTATTTGGTGACAGTAGCACTAGCGCCTTACCCCAATTGCTTCAGTCATGGATTCGGTCACAAAATAAGTATCAAACGCCACCGCCATCACATCATCCCGGCAATCATTTATACGTGCCCCTGAACATAAAACAATCGGAAGAGATGCTTCATCCCAAACGATATAGTATTTCTTCTCATCGTCTAAAAGAACTTCATCATTATGCGAATATATCTTGGCATCCTTTTTTGAAGCTATATCTACAACATTATTTATCAAATCCTCATCATCGACGATCATGTATGTTTCCAGTGCTGATAAGCATTCTTGAAGCAGTTCATTCTCCATCCACATACGTCTCTGAGCTTTTATTCGTGCCTGTTCTTTTAAGCTCTCTAACTTTTGTTTTTGAAAATTATCCATGTCTATTATCATTATACAGCATCATACAGCGGGATTTTTAAAATTGCATCTCTTGCTGTCATAATTAAGGCAAATACTTGCTTTTCAACAGCAAGATTCATAAAGCTGTTTATTCCGCTGTCATTACCAAGGCATAAACTGTTTTTTTTCAACAGCGCCTTTTATAAAACTGCATTTTCCGCTGTTATGCTGCAAATACAAACTTTATTTTTGACACCGAAAATCATAGATTCATCTGTTTCCGCTGATTTCCCCAAATTCTTTCCGGAGAATTGGCTCCGTGCTTAATGACGCAGCCTCAAATCCATGATAAAAACGGTCTGCGTTTTTAAACTAATCAAAGAAATACTTCGTGAAGTTTAAAGACAACAAAATCGCCTTCCTCCAACGTAAGCGGAGGATGTGTCAGTTTAAATTTTTCTCTTGCAACAATATATTCTTCAATTTCCTCTCTTGTTTGAAAGAGTCCATATTGATTTAATTGAAATTGCGTAAATACAAACGGAATCTCATTATACACGGCAGAATAGTTGTCGCCCGCAGCATACGCGTAGTCATAGCCTAAGAATATCTTTTTGAAATCAGGACAATCAAACTTCGGATCCGGTATGTCTGTTTCACAAAGTAACAGCCTGTATTTTATATTTCGTTTTTCTGCTTCTGCTACATATTTTCGTATGTAATTCATATCGTTACAGGCCGCTATCCATGTGTGTTCGTCAAAATCATAAAAGGTTTTATCTATATACTCATTATAATAGCACTCAAAAAAAGCCGGCACCTCATCTTCAAAGTTTAAGAACCAATTCTGAGCTGTATTATAGCTAAATCCGCTGCCATCGATTCCCTTATAAGAATTATCAACATATTTTTGAACAACAAGACCATTTACAAACATATCTTCACCATATATTTGCCCCTATTTTCTTTCCTCTTCAGCTCAAGGAAAATTCCTTTCCAAATTGTTGGACACTACCGCCAAAACAACCGAAATAACTGGATTCACTAAATTTAAAGCGAATAAAAAATAATTTCTGCAACGTCTCATAACTAATCTAATAATCATATAAACGTTGAATAATGTGCATATAAAACCAGCGACCGACATAAAGCCAAACGTATTACTCAAAACAAGATCTTGATAATATTTTTCCGTATACCAATTTTCAGGGATACTGCCATCATTTGCATTCAATATATATATTGCACCTATCAATAGAGGAATCAAAAACGTTAAAAATGCGCCCACCATCACTCGCTTATTATTTTCAGAAATCCTTTTGCTATTCATATAATGCCTTTCTTATTTTATCTGCCACATCAATAAACTTCTCCGGATTTATTTCTTCTGCAAAAGCTTTATCCATTATGTTGGCAATCAATCTTGCAATATCTTCGACCGTATCATCACCCCGAATAGAATCCGCCAACTGTTGCGAATAACTATCGAATTCGTCATCAGGTGCATGACAAGCAAGCAACCCATAATAATCATATTCATCGATATATTTCTTAACAATCTCAAATTTATTCATTCCCATAAAACTCTCTCCTTATATCCGTTTTCAATACCCATTCTTTTATCATTTTCTTTTTTCAGCCACCAATCGCTCAAACTCATCCAAATACTTCTGAAAGCGCTCGTCGTCCTTCCCTTTTTCGCACATTCTTTTCCGCTTACATAAAATGTAATACTCATGATAGCCGGCTTTATCCTTCACACCGGTTTTCACATAAGGCTTTGTTATTGTTCCTTTGATAGAAGCAGGGAAAAGAGCCAATAAATCAGCCAATTCTTCCATAGTAAACTGTGTGGGATTAATATCCACTTCTTCAATATTCCCCTTTGAAAGGCATGCAAAATCTTTATCTGCAACCGTTTTCCCACACCACTCAAAGTGAGTAATATTGGTATTTGCAACCGGTTTAAGAGAATGAACCGTCATTGCGGGCGTAACTGCGTCTCCTATTTGGAAGTTTACAAGATTGGCCAAAGTCTCTATTTTACTGATATCATGAAGTTTACTAAAATCATATATGGATAAACCGATCAGATCAGTGTTACCGGACATATCCCATAAATCAACAGCTTTCCGGTTATAGAAGTAATGAATATATTTAATGTTCTTCAAAGAACCTAGAAGCGACAGATCTTCTACATTTTTATTTTTCCAAAAAGAAATGGCTTCAAATTGATTTCCATATTTAGAAATAAAATATTCAAAAGTATCTTGACCAAGTCCGGAGATAATTATTGATCTTGCTTCAGGGTATTTTGCAATTTCATCTATCCGGTCAACAGTGATCACTCCACCATCAACTTCTTTTTGAAGAAGATTAATATCAAAGTTCTCTAATGTATGGCTTGTGTAATTATTTATATCTATCATTTTCCCCGCTTTCTGCGTTACTGCCATATATGCTTCCCATTATTTCTTCAAGTCTACGTTATCATTAACGGTGCTATCTTTTCCGTCACAAGCACATAGCATAAATGTAGAAACGATCAATGTTAGTAAAAACCTTTTTCTCACTCAGACAGTACCCCCAACTTCATTTAATATCATCCCAAACTTTCATATGCTATTATATTAAAGAGAAATAATAATCAGTATCTCTACAAAGAGATTTTAACACAAGCCAAAACATGTATTTAAATCTAAAACAATAATATAAACATTCTTGGATAACTTTCACACGAGATACGCAGCAAATGCGCATTTCTATAATTTCATCAAAGAACACATACATAACTTGGCTTAAGGGAGGAAAGTATTATCATTATGAAAATCAGAAACTTATTGCCGGCATTGGGGATTATGCTGGTTCTTTCAGGTTGCACACCTATATCACCTGGCAATGCGGATTCAAGCACTGCTGCCGAGGCGCAAAGTGGTGTTGCAGCCACTACTTCTACAGTCAGTTCCGGAGAAGCTGTTGATCTGTCTGACTCAGAACTGATGGAATTCACAACTCTTTTTAACACAGCTGAATACAACGGTTTTCTTGTTAACGGCTTTAACAGCCCCGAAGACATAGACTGGGACGCAGTTATCTTAAACGGCGCGGGAGTTGCTACGAAAAATGCCGGAGTCTCTGAGATAAATGACTATCTTGACGCTACAGAAAAGAAGGCTCAATGCAGTGCCATCTCTGCATTGAGCCTTAATATTATTCAAATTCAATTCTCACCGTTCTTCTCATTATATTCCTGAATAGTTGAATATACATCGATACGAGCCTTCATATCTTCGGGCATTCCGACAAACATTGAACCATAGTGGAAAGTATCACCGTTCTTTGATGCTCTTACGATCTGAATGAATACGTGAAGGACCTCTTTTGTCCATATTGTAAGGTTAGCTTCGTAATTAGCGCCGATTGTAAGCTGCTTGTTTGTTGAGAATCCAACGCCGTCTCTTGATGCATCGGTAATTGTGATCTCAACTGTTTCGAAACTTTCACCGCCGATTTCCTTAAGGAGTATTTCGCCTGCCAAATCAAGTCTCTTGGTTCTTCTTCTATTATCCATTATATAACCCCCGAAAAAAAGTGTTACTAATATAATACCTTATTAGAAAAAAATAGCAACTATTTTACACTATATCGGATAACACATGCTTCAAACAACTTAATAATTCAATCGATAACCTTATGTTTCTCGGAAATTTTATCTAGTATAGCATCGATAGCTTCCTCATTTCCGTGACAAAATTCATATCTCTTGCCGTCTTTTAATTGTATCAAAAGTACCGGCTCATTATTCGAAAATTTTTTTCCAATATATGAAAACTCATCATATCCGATAACTATGGGCTCAAAATGCTCCATCGAAACCAAATAATCATTAAGTACATAAATCTTATATTTCTCACTGCGATAAGCATCCACGTCAAGCATCTGTTTTTGCGCATCCATAAGCTTGTCTACGGGTATCTTACGCAAATTATAAAGCAATTTGATCTCACCGGCGGCATAAAGATTCATTACTCCGAATACCGATATCCACAACAAATCTCTCCACTCCGTGAAAAATGATTGGCCGTCTGCTATACCATAAGCCATCATTATATCTATCGCGAGCATACATATGATATAAACAACCGCTCCCCAATAATTCTTCTTAAAGTCTTCTGCAACCAGAAAGCTTGACTTAAAATGCTCAGCTTTTTCCCCACTATTAGCATCTGTTTTTCTGTTATCTTCGCACATAATCTGCTTCTTCCAAGAATTTATGAGCGTCATTACTTCCATTAATGCATCAACAGAATAAATACCAATAAACTGATTTGCTCCATTGTTATAGGTCACCTTCAGTTTAGGCGCTGTATTTTCAGATTCTGTCGCATATTCAATTGAAGCAATATTTTTAAAATGAACAGTACTAAAAATATTATCTTGAACACAGATAAGACATTTTCTGAAAATCCATACTTCGTCATTCATTACACTTACTGCATGACCGTTCTTTATGTCCTTTTTTAATTCCGTTTTCAGAATAAGCTCACACATAAATATAAAGTGACACAATACATAACAAGCACATACTATAAAAACAAACCCCGAAGCAGATATACCAACTAATTCCAAAATAATGAAAAGCCAATTTATCACACGCATAATAATATTTTCTTTTGCCAAACCTGAAAACCAGTTTCCAAACGCAAAACAGCCGGACAAAACGCCAAATGAAATCAGACACACAACACCGCTGACTAAAAAACTAACACGCACACGCGCCCACAGCCCCGATAGACTGTACAACTTTTTTATATAAGAATACTCACCGAAAGAAGCCTTTTCTACAGGCTCCTCTCCCACATTAGTGCTTCCGTTCTCAACAATATGATCTATCAAATACGCGTAGTTCTTATTACCCGGTCTCATTTTCAGGACAACATTATTATCAAGATCATATATTGTCAGCTTCTCCGCCTTTTGATCCACAGAATATGACAGTTCTTCGCAAAAGTAATAACTGACCGATTTTTTATCATAAAAAAGCAGTATATCTTTTATCGGTAATATCTTAGTTCTCCGGTTAAAAGGCGTATCTTTGCCAAAACTGATCCAGCCGCAAATAACAGGAGTCGGGTAATCCAGCAGCCTGCAAAAACATTTTTGCACATCATCTGTTGAAAATTCCGGAGTTCTATCTGAACTACTATTCACCACAGGGCAAATCGATCTGAATCTTGAATGGAGAAGTGCTTTCTGTGAATCGGTTTTATCAGCAAAAAAAATCTTTTCAATAACATTTGCAGCGCCGTTACTGAGTCCGCCGCATTCGCTTATGATATCAAGTGCGCTCTCAATAAAAGCCGGGGTAATCTCCTCTTTATAAGGCGACTTATCCCAATTAAACATAATCGTCTCAATAACTCTCTCATGTCCGAAACGCTTTTGATCGGTATGCACAAAAGACAGCATTCTTCCAAAAAGACTAAGCATTCTCCTTTGCCTGTCTGAAAGCGTAACGTCGTACTTAGCACCGCTAAAGTCATATCCGGAATTATGTGTATTATCTTTTTCCGCATCAGCGCTGTCATTGGCACTATCAAAGTCATTCTTTTTATCAGCTTCAACATCATCTCCATCTGTCATATGTGAAGATTCGCCGTAAACTTCATATATTGCCCGCCCCTGATGGCTCGCATGACTCTTAGCTATCTTTATTGCCATCTTGTACGCATCCCTAAGCTGCTTAAACTCCTCCGGATGCTCAGTCGGGTGATACTTCTTTGCCACTTGTGCATAAGCAGCCTTGATAGCCTCGATATCTGTAGTAGGCTCTGTTTCAAGCCAATCCCAAATACTCTTACCCATATGTTTTCCTTTTAATCTTTGGTATCCATATCCTCAAAATACTCTTTCCACAGGTCTGTAGTCTCGGTCCTAAAACTGAACATGTTCTTCTCGATCTGGTCGAGTTTCATGGAAAAGATAACCGAAGCTTTTTTGCATTCAATTACGGATGCCTTGTCCAAAAATGCGTTAAATGCTGTGATCTCATCTTCAAGAAATCTTCTCTGATTGACATTTCCTTCCTCATACATTCTTTCGGCCTTTTGCAAAAGAAACTGTATCTCGGGAATCTCTCTTGGATCCTGCTTAAGTTCATCCATTCGAAGCTGCAGCTGTTTAAGGCTGTTTTCATCGCTTCCTTCCGTCGCTCCTCTTTTCCTGTGAACCTCCTTGCCGTTGGCAGGACAATAAACATCAATATCAAATATTCCGTTAAGATCATACGAAAAGCGCACATCAGCATACACTTCGCCCTCAGGCTTTGGCGGAACATCAAAAGTAATAGTATCCAGCAAAAGATTGCTTGAAGCCTTCAGCTTTTCGCCCTGGAAAACATTAAACTCAAGCCTGTCCTGCATAGAATGTGCCGTGTAATATCTTCGCTGTATGCTTACAGGAAGTGTCTGATTCTTTGGAATAATAACCGACATCTTGTCACCAACCACATCGATTCCCAGTGAAAACGGACAAATATCCGTCATTACAATGTCTTTTACCTTATCCATTCTAAGAGAAATTCCCGTTGCAACGCCCGTTCCCTTGCATATAGCGCTGTCTCCGTCAATATCTATCCTTATCTTTCCAGGGAAAAGAGATTCCAGATAAGCGCGAACGATCGGCATCTTGGAAGATCCACCGACCATGATCACACTGTCGATATCTTCCTGGGCCAGCATCGCATCATTCATAAGCTTCTTAAGGATAATTGTGAGCTTTCTGAAAATAGGCGAAGAAATATCGATAAGTCCCTGCTGTGTAAGGCTGTACTCGTATTCTTTTCCCTCTAGATTCACCTTTTTATCGATACTGTTTGATTCCGAGAGGCTGATCTTGATGTTCTCGCCGTTCTTTATGAGAATCGCCTTATTCTTGTCACTTATAAGCTTCCATTCAAGTCCGAAACTTCTGCACATATCCATGGCGATAGCCTCATTAAAGTCCTTACCGCCAAGGCAGTTATCGCCCGAAATATTGGCAATCTCAACCATATTTGCAAATGCATCGACCACAGTGACATCGAGCGTACCACCGCCAAAATCGAACACAATGAACTTCTCATCCTGATCGATATGCTCATAGTGATATGACAAAGCTGCTGCCGACGGCTCATTTACAAGCTGTGTCACGGTAATCCCCGCTCCGACACCCGCAAGTCTCGTAGCTTCTCTTTGATGATCGTCAAAGTACGCAGGAACACTTATAACCGCCGATTCAACTTTTTCACCAAGATACTTCTCAGCATCCTCGACAAGTTTCTTTATAATTATCGAAGACAACTTTACAGGGGTAAAAAGATTTCCATTCCCGAGATCATACTTGATATCGCGCCCCATCTGTCTTTTAAACTCCGAAACGGTAGTTCCGGGATGCGTTATAAGCCGCTCTTTGGCTACCTTTCCTACAATAATCTTTTCTCCGTCCAAAGAAATAACGGACGGAGTCAGATATTCTCCGAATTCGTTCGGGATAAGCTCAACGTTTCCGTTTCTGAACACGCTTACCAAACTGTTTGTTGTACCTAAATCTATTCCTACGACCATTTTCTACCCTCCAATTGTCTCATAAGTATATTAGTCATGACCTCTCTGATAGCAGTCTCTGAATTCATGTCACAATAATGTACCTCTCCACTCCTAAGAACCATCTTCAATTTTGCAGATTGTTTTCCCGGAATCGCCTTAATGCATTCGGTTTCTCCGATATCATCCAGTGGAAGGATTATATAACCGGATGTAATCGCATAGATTATATATCTTTTAAATAAAAAGACTTTATTCCCCAATACATACTCTGCTTTTCCGTCCGTAATATCTTTTCTAAATTCCCGCATATGCGTTATGCCTATCCTAAAAATTGAAGTCACTTTCACTATTTGCATAATTACATGCATGAACAAAATAAAAAATATTGCCGAGCCCGCTTCGGACAACAACATAATAATCACCCACAACACTTCGATAAATGGGTGTCTGTCCAAGAAAAATGAATCGTCCAAAAATCCCAACCATGATATGAAAAATCCGCCAAGCAAAATTAATACCCCTATAAGCCAGGCTTTTATTTTCTTTGAATATTTGCCAAAGATCCTCGAATACTTATCAGTATTAGATATGAATCCTGACTTATCAATAACTTTTTCTCCGATATATCTGCTCTTGTTTGTTACAAGCCTGTCCAAAAAATGCATATATTCCAAGGCTCCGCTCTGCACTTCTATAAGCACCGTATTATCGGGAGCATAAATAGTAAGTTTATCCGAAACAGGGTTCACCTCATAAGACAGCTCTTCCCAGATAAAATATTTCAAAGAATATTTTTTTCCAAAAAGTAATACATCATCGGCAAGCACAAAATAATTATTCTTACCTTTCTTTATCCAGTTTCCGTAAGTAATAAACCTGTTTGAAGCGGTCTTAGGGTAAACGTTTCCTCCGCAGAACCACTTTTCAACATCTACTTTAAATACCTGATTTTTGTTATATGAATTATGCCCATTTGGAAATAGTGACTTGAACTTTGAATAGATCACGTCAATCCTGGGGTCCGAAATATCTTTAAACAGTCTGCTTTCAATTATGGTTACCGCATCATTTCCAAGCTTTGGATATTCACTTAAGATATCAACCAGATGATCGACAAATACCGGCGTCAACTCCTCTTTATAAGGCGATATATCCCAATTCCACATGACCGTCTCTATCACACCGCCATGCCCGTAATATGCAGGATCATCCCGGATCTGTAACATGATTCTCGTAAAAAGCTTAAGCATTCTGCTCTGCCTGTCAGAAAGAGAATCCTCACCTGACACTTCGCTGAAATCATAATCATGCTTTTCTGTGTCTTCGTTGTCCGGAGCTTTCTTGCTTATTTGGAAAGAAAGGTCTTCTTGATCTTCGCGGTCTGAGTTGTCTTTGTTTATGTTGAAAGAAAGGTTTTCTTTATCATCTCTTTCCGAGTCATCTTTGTTTATGTTATAAGAAAATGTTTCTTCATTCTCTTTCTGCTTTTCTCCGTCGGAGTCTTGTTTATTTAGGTCAAAAGAGAGTTCTTCTTCATCTTCTCTATCTGACTCTTGTTTGCTTATGTTATAAGCAAATGCTTCTTCATTCTCTTTCTGCTTATCTCCGTCAGAGTCTTGTTTATTTATATCAAAAGAGAGTTTTTCTTCATCTTCCTTCTCTGACTCTTTTTTGCTTATATCATAAGAGAATTTTTCTTCTGTATCTTCCTGATCATCTCCATCAGACTCGTCTTTGTTTATTTCATATGAAATATGCTTAACATCCTCAAAATAATCACCCGAAGTCATCTGCTCCTCATAATCCCCGTTGCCGTGATCATTCTTGGCATAAGCAATTGCAGATTTAAAGCATTCGCGAAGCTTTTTAAACTCCTCGGGATGCTCTGTGGGGTGATATTTTTTTGCCGCCTCGGCATATGCGTTTTTTATGGCGGCAACATCTGTTGTAGGCTCTATTTCAAGCCATTCCCAAATACTCTTTTGCATCTTTATCTAAATATCCTTGTTTGTCTACGCATCGGTCGCATCCTTAGCGGAGCGTTTTTATTGAATAGGGAATTTCAGAGAAATTCAATAACAAAGAGTCGCTCGCGACTCTTTGCGCGCCGATGCGCGCAAGCTTTAGCTTGCATAATTCATCTGCGCATCGGTCGCATCCTTAGCGGAGCGTTTTTATATCATAGGAAAGCAATTTCCTATGATATAAAAAGACTGCAACACCGACGAATTCCTCCGCCAATTTTGCAGTCAAACCATCTTTTCCTAATCTATATCTATAAAAAGATTTACAACTTTGCGCCCATACATCACTGTATGTTTGCCTAATTTCATTATTCATCGATTATTTTTAAACAAATCATTAACATATTATCACGCATCATAAATATTATCAATCGAAAAAAAGATAATAACGCTATTTTTCTATTTTTATCCAACGCAGTTACTATACGTATTTATGCACATTCATGAACTAATATTCATTTTTTATTCTTTTTCATCCACTTTCACGTAACAGTGTGTTATCGTATTAGCGTGATTGGCCAATCATCATACGCTACCGCTATAGTAGCATCAAACATAATCTTAAGGCAGAAAGGTACATTTCATGAAAAAGAAAAATTCTTTATTTGCGTCATGTATATTAAGCGCATTTTTATTCACCGCAGCAACTGCTTCTCTTTCTTTGGAAGTAAATGCTGAAGAACAAAATCCAAAACGTATCGAAGTAACAGCAGACACAGAAAATGCAATCACAAACGCTCTTAAAGACGCTGTCAGCGGAGATACTCTCATAATTCACGCAGGAGAATACAAAGAGCAGATTTGTATCACAACTCCCAATCTTACTATCAAAGCCGAAGAAGGTGCTATCCTTAACGGAGAAGACATCAGTCTGGAAAATGAATCCGAAGTAAAAAGCGACTCAATGGTATATATTGAAGCTGATAATGTATCAATAAGCGGTCTCGAGATTAAAGGACTTAAGCTTCATCATATATCCAAAAAAATTGCCCCTAAGGGAATTTACGTTGCTGAGGGATCCGATGACGTCAGTATAACAAATTGTACTATTCACGACATGGGTATCGCAGAATACGATCCGGCTTTCAACAAAGAAACCGACAGTTACAATGCACACGGTATTCTTGCCGAAGCTCAGCCGTACAATCCGATAAAAAACCTCAATATCAAAAAATGTACGCTCTATAATCTCACACTCGGTAACAGCGAGGCTCTTGTCGTAAACGGCAATGTAGAAAAATTCGAGATTTCAGGCAACTACATCCATAACTGCGACAACATCGGCATTGACGCTATTGGTTATGAGCAAACCACCGACGAAGATTCTGCAGAAAAGGTCGAACTTGACCGTGCTCACGACGGAAGAATTTTTGAAAACATTGTAAAAAATAACTCTTCAGAAACAAATATCACTTATGATTATGAAGGATGCGCTGCCGGAATATATATTGACGGCGGACGCGACATTTGGGTTTTCGATAACTTCGTTTCAAACTGTGATACCGGAATCGAAGTAGCCACCGAGCATTTAGGCAAAACCGTAACAGGCATTAAGGTTACAAATAATACCCTTATCGAAAACAACGGATTAGCCGGTATTATCATCGGCGGCTCCGATCCCAGTGAAAACGGTGATGCCAAAAGCTGCATATTCTTCAACAACACTGTATACAACACCGCAGGAAGCTGTCTCACAGTTCAGCTTGCCAAAGATCCTTTTAATGTCGTCAAAAACAACCTCTTCATTTGCAAAGGTGACGCAGAAATCTATTATGCAGACGAGGAATCTTACGGTACATTAAATAAAGATGTTCCGGACAACTCAATAACCGGCAATATGTTCAACGAGGATATTTCCGAAGAACACGCTGACATAATGGATAATAATAAGACCTTTGAATTAAAAAAGATTTCCGTTCCAAGTAACGAAACCAAAGATACCACTGTCATAATCGAAGCTTCCGAAAACATTCAGAGCTTCGGCTCAACAGGCACACAGATCAAATAACATGCTGTAAGTATATGATAGAAAAGCAATCTTCTGCTTTAGTGCATGTAAACGTCAATGAAAGCTCACTTTTATAACAGCTTTTACATTGGCGCCCATCACTCATGAAGGTTCTTTATCTGGCAACCTTTGAAGCTACCAAGAAATGGACAATGCCAATCCGAAATTGGGGCAAAGTTCGTGGAGAGCTTTCAATCATGTATGCTGGCAGATTAACAGATTAAAAATTATGACCTCAGTCTCTTAAATGAGATTGAGGTCTTTCAATGGTTAAAAATTATGTCCACAAGGATGTTATAAACATAGGAGATGCATCTTTACTTTTTTCAAAGCCACAGTTGTTGTAAAAGTTCATTTCATTGTCATATGCAATTACAGCTATTCTTAGATAGCTTTCGTACTTTTCTTTAATCTTTTCGATTAAAGTTCTGCCAATCTTCTGATCCTGATAATCAGGATTTACCAACAAATAATGGACGTATGCATTCATAACACCATCATCCATGGCACATACCATTCCAACAAGTTTATCCTTATCATAAGCTGAAAAAACGGTATTAAAATTTTTCATTGCTACACAGAGTTTTTCAGGATAATGACCTGAAGACCAATCCACTGATAAAAATAATTCTTCTAGTTCATTTTTATTAAAGTTATGCTTATCTGTATATTTGATGTTCATTGTTGTCTCCTTAAACTTCAATACGAGATGTAGTCAATAGATCAAGATCATTCAATGTTGCAATTCTAAATTCCATTTTTTATGCCCTCCTATGATTGTATATGTTTTCAAAAGCATACACTAAGAAGTTGAATAAAACAAATATTTCTTGCCTTGTCTTCCAAGGAACTGTATAGTCTAAAAAAGGATGTAGCCAATCTGACTACACCCATCATAAATCTAAATTATCATAGAAGTTCCATATTTACAGAAAAAATTTCATAGGCTCCCCATCGTCCAGACCGGAAGATTGCTTTTATTCTCCCACTATTTTACACGTTGGATTCTACCATGCTCTTATACCATCCACTCTTATCAGGGAGTATCTTCTTTAAACCACCTTTCAATATGGCTCGCTAATTCAGGTATATCGCTTACAGCCTTATCACATATTTTAATGTATTCATCGCCAAAATAATCTTTCTGAGTCATTAATTTCTCTTTTTCTCCTTGATACATTTGTTTTACTTCAGAAACAGTTAAAAGGTAATTATCTTTACGAGTATAAGGATTTCTAAAAATCTCCCAATTTGCATTTCCTTTAAAATTTTCTATGCACTTTAACAACGTATCAAATTTTTCATCTTTTTTCTTTAACCGAAAAACCAGCATTGGTATCCTTGAGTACACATCACTTATATGAAACATCGTATATCTCATCCATTCTATCGGAAGGTAATTTTTAAGCATTATGCCTATCATAGTTTCATATTCTTTATCCATATTAAAATCAGTATCTTCCTCTATCTGCTTCAACTACACTTAACTAAATCTCACATCTATCGCAGAATCATATAATGGACATTCATAGCTCAGCATGATATCAATGATCTTATTCATATCTGCTTCCGTTACGCTGTAACAGTCAAATCTGAAGATCTGATCATTTGCAAAAATCTCAATCGCGGCATCATCTTTTTCATAATTGTATGCGTCAATCTGATTCCAATCGCTAAATTCTTTCTTCACATCGCTAAGTATCTGCTCTGTAGGCAGCTCACATACAAAATCCAACTTTTCTCCATCAAGAAGCGCTTTATAAACATCAGACGCTTTAATTTCAGATGATTCCTTTTCCTTCCAGAAGCTTAAGTCTCTAGCCATTCCACTTCCTCCAAACAATATGTTTCCTTCAAATTTCTTTTAGTTTCTTCAGACATGTTTTTTATAAAAAAATCCTTGTACTTTTCCAGTACTTCCCTTAGTTTTGATTGATCTGTCAAACACGCCAAAGCCAAACTCGTCCAAGAAGGGCGCCATAGTCCTGCTGTGCAGGAACGAACATCTTCATCATCATCCAGAAGACCCTGCATAAATTTATCCATTGTATCTGTCTTGGCCCAGAATTGTGAAGCATTAGCCTCAATTCTATAAAAGATTTCTTCGCATAACGCATCTATATCCGTATCCAATACGAGGTATCTGCTAAAGTTTTCAACAGGAACACTAAGCGAACCTAAATCAACGCCTCCCGTAGCCCATTTAGAATCATATTTTCTCACTCTAAGTTCTGCTACCTTCTTATTTACTTCAACATAAGTTATACCGACAGATATTCGTATATTTATAGCTTGCTGCCCTCTTATCTTGGTATCCAATATATTAATATGCTGAATACATTGTCCAACACGTCTTACGTACTTACATTTGCGAGCCTTTGTAAATCCAATCTCCTCTGCACGTCTTCTAAAACATTCTTCAAAAGATTTAAAAACATCTTTAATATCATTCATTTATGTTCCCTATCAAAATCCTATTCCCAAATCTTTTCATACCATTCTGTGGGCACAACATGTTTGGGCAACTCAATTTCTAATCCCTTAGTATCCTCCGCTCTCCATACAAATGGTTCCGTCAAATCATTTGAATCCACTACGTACTCAATAAGAAAATCACAATTCTCATCTTCAGTAAGCGTGTATATTCTTACCTTATCGTTTCCATCCGGCTGAACTATGTAGCCGATACATCGATCAATGTATTTCTTTATCAGCAGTCCATTAAAAGATCCATATTCAAGATATTTCCTGCCATTGTACTCAAAACTGTAAAAAAAATCATCGATACTATCATCAACTGAATAATCCTCAGTGTTAAAAGCTATAGCATCTTCTTTGAGCTCCGGATATGCACTATCACCGCATCCCGTCATCATTAGTGTAATCAGTGCTCCAAATAGCACT
>JAEEGJ010017641.1_pt1 | contig 16105 bp, 26 predicted proteins | sample 8958761 | NCBI WGS metagenome assembly JAEEGJ01 (sample SAMN16246546, study PRJNA631951) | gut metagenome | biome: gut microbiome; feature: rumen; material: RS-attached | host: Bos | place: Iran: Karaj | collected 2018-10
TATGGCGAAATTGTATAATGAATGAATAATAAGTAATACAGATCCAAGTATGGCAGAGAGAAGATGATATGTAATGATAATGCTTATGAGAAGCGCTAAATAATATTTCAGTAAATATAAATCCTCCATTATGGAGGATTTTTTTAATTAGAAGTATACTTGTCGTCTAAAGTACAGCTTAAAATTTTTCTTATAATAAAAAGCGACTAGAAACCTAGCCGCTTAATTATTTGAGAAAATCGACCTAATTTTTCTGGTGTAGAAAGCGCAATTTCATCGCCATAATAGGGGTTAATTTTAATTTTTATGAGATAGACCTGAGGTTTATCTTCTTCTACTTCTTCAAGAATCTCTTTACTTACAGAGAAGACTCTTTCCCAGTCTCCACACGATTCTTTTCGGTCAATTCTATACCCTAAGGCTATGAAAGTAATACAATAGTTCTTTATCCAGATTGTTGGTTTTTTTTCGATGGCTGTTATGATTAATACCATGGTATTATCCTCTACCAAGCCTGTACCTAACTTAATTTTCCATTTTCTTTTCATAATACATTCTCCTTTTTTTATTTTGTTTAATTTTTATATCTATATTATATTTATTTTGTATGTATTTGTCAATAAAAAGTAAAAATATAATTATTTCATACTTTAAATTATAGAAATAAAATGTCCTCGTTTCTACCTGTTTTTTCATGGGAAAGTGAAAAAACTCTTGATTTTAAATATCAGATTATTATAAGATTACTTGCAAATAAAAAATGAAGCAATCGGGGATTAGCTCAGATGGCTAGAGCGCTTGGTTTGGGACCAAGAGGTCGCGAGTTCGAGTCCCGCATCCCCGAATCTATATGTGTTTCCTTTGTGGTTGCTTGGAGATAAAACGATTCTTAAAATAAAGAATTAGCTATCTCTAGCAAGATTTCTCTCCGTGATTTCTTGGCGTTTGAGACCAAGAAGGGCGAGGAAATCAGATTTTTTTTGGCTCTGAAATAGTCAATTCAAAAATCACTTGCATTTTACGGGGAGATTCATATAAGTTTGAGTACGTATTTTTAACTATTAATTTTAATGAGTATGGCAACTAAACCACACGTTAATGTTGGTACAATTGGTCACGTTGATCACTGAAAGACAACATTGACAGCAGCTATTACAACGGTTTGTGCAACCAAAGGATTTGCTCAAGCTACTGCTTATGATCAAATCGATAATGCACCAGAAGAAAAAGCAAGATGAATAACTATCGCTACTAGACACGTTGAATATGAAACTGAAACTAGACACTATGCTCATATCGATTGTCCAGGTCACGCCGATTATGTAAAGAACATGATCGTTGGAGCTGCTCAGATGGATGGAGCTATTCTTGTTGTAGCAGGAACTGATGGACCTATGCCTCAGACAAGAGAACACGTTCTTTTGGCTAAACAGGTTAACGTTCCAAAAATCTTGGTTTTCCTTAACAAATGTGATATGGTTGATGATCCTGATATGTTGGATCTAGTAGAAGAGGAAATTAGAGATTTGTTAGCAGCTAACGGATTCGATAAAGATTGTCCAATCATTAGAGGATCTGCTCTTAAAGCTGTAGAAAATCCTACAGATGCAGAAGGTGCTGCTAAATGTATTTGGGAATTATTAGCTGCTCTTGATAGCTATATTCCTGTTCCTGAAAGAGATAATGACAAACCTTTCTTGATGCCAGTTGAAGATGTATTCTCTATTAAAGGTAGAGGAACTGTTGCAACAGGTAGAATTGAAAGAGGAATTGTTAAGATGAATGACGAACTTGAATTATTAGGACTTGGAGCTGATCCACTTAAGACAGTTGTTACTGGAATCGAAATGTTCCACAAACAATTCCCAGAAGCTGAATCAGGAATGAATGTTGGACTTCTTCTTAGATGAGTTGATAAAGAACAAATTGAGAGAGGACAAGTTCTTTGTGTTCCAGGATCAGTTAAGACTTATAAAAAATTCGAGGCTCAAGTATATGTATTAAAGAAGGAAGAATGAGGAAGACATACTCCGTTCATGACTGGTTATAGACCACAGTTCTTCTTGAGGACTACAGATGTTACTGGAAATATCGAATTAGCTAATGGTGTAGAAATGATTATGCCATGAGATAATGCTCAAATTACAGTTGAATTAATCTATCCAGTTGCTATGGAAGAAGGATTAAGATTTGCTATCCGTGAAGGAGGTAGAACTGTTGGAGCTGGAAGTGTAACAAAACTTCTTGGATAATTAGTTAAGTAACTTAGTAAATTAAATATATTTCTTTCGAGGATTTCTCATCCGAGTGGTGGGAAATCCTTTGAGAGAAAATAGATGCTCTTTATTAAAGTTGTTCTTTATTTATTATTGTTTGTTTTAGAAAGATGGCTGTAAAAAAAGATCAAAATCCAAAACTTAGAATTAAACTTAAGAGTTATGATGTAAGAATGTTGGAGTCTGCTGTTGGAAAAGTAATAAGTCTTTTGATTAAATCAGGTGCTCAGGTTAAAGGACCTATTCCTTTGCCAAAAAAAAGAAAGGTCTATACAGTTTTAAGATCTAACTTTAAATTTAAGTCTTCTAGAGAGCAGTTCGAGAGGATCTCTTATACTAGAATAATTGATGTTACTGAAATGTGAGCTAAAACTGTAGAATATTTGCAAAATCTTTCTATTCCTGTAGGAATTTTGGTAGATGTTAAGATGTTCTAATTAGAATAATCGATATATAATATATAATAATAAATAAATTTGTAGAAATTCAGACTTTTAATTGATTTCAATTTGTGAAACCATGCATACTAAATGAGGACTTGTTGTTGCAAAAAAAGAAATGACAAGGTTATGGATTGATGGTAAAATGGTCCCAGTTACAATGGTTGAAATTTTGCCTCAAAAAATCGTAAGATATAAGACTGTAGAAAAAGATGGATATCAAGCTGCTGTAATCGGAGTTGATGAAGTAGAGACTAAAAAAGAAAAAGGTCAAAAATTAGCTTATGATATGCAAGCAGAATTTGATGTAGATGACGCATATGTATCATCTCATGAAGCTGGATCTGTATTGGATTTAAGCAGTATGGATGGTGTTAAGACTGTAGAAGTAAAATGAACTTCAAAGTGAAAATGATATCAATGAGCAATGAAAAGATTTCATCTTCAAGGAGGTCCTGAAACTCACGGTTCTAAATTCCACAGACATATCTGATCTATGGGAAACAGAAAACCTAGAAGAACTATGAAAAATCATCCTCATGCAGGACATATGTGAGATGAAACTATCACATTAAAGCATGTTCAGATTATTGATAGTATGAAAAGAGATAATGAACAAATACTTCTAGTTAAAGGATCATTGCCAGGAGCTAGAAATGGAAAATTAAAGTTCATTATTGAGTAATTTTATCTACGTATTAATGGTAGCAATGGGATATTCAGTTGATGTATATAATACTGAAGGGAAGGTAGTATCAAAAGTTGATCTAAATTCAGAATTGTTTGCTGATGAGAAGGTAAATAAGACATTGATTCAAGAATACTTACTTCTTCAACAGGCTAACGGACGTGTAGCAATTGCAGATACAAAAGATCGTTCAGAAGTTTCTGGATCTGGAAAGAAATTATACAGACAAAAAGGTACTGGAAATGGTAGAGTTTGAGATAAAAATTCTCCACTTCGTAGACATGGATGAATTGCTTTTGGACCTACATCTGCTAGAAATTTTGAAAAGTTTATGACTAAGAAAGCTAGGAAGAAGGCTATGAATGGTATTATTACTATGAAAGCTCAAGAATCTGCTTTGTGTGGTTTGGCTTTGGAGAAGATGGAACCAAAAACTAAAGAAGCTGTATCTATAGTTGAAAAATTATGATTAGCTAATCAAAAAGTTCTTTTGGTTCTGGATTCGAAGAATGAATGAATTGAAAAATCTTTCAGAAATATAGCTAAAGTAAAATATATCCTTGTAGATTATCTTAATCCTCGTGATGTATTACATGCAGATAAAGTTGTATTCTTAGAAAAGGCTTTGGCTAAAATTAATCAAGCTTAGTAAAAATCAGACTTAAATTTATGTTGTATTATATAATTAAACATGACGTTTAGACAAAAACTTCAGCAGAGAGCAATCAAAAACGCATCTCCAAAAGCATTGAAACGTTTTGCTCCTCATGATATCATTCTTGCTCCTGTGTTAACTGAAAAGACACATGGTCAACAAGAAGAGCATAAATATGTGTTTAAGGTACATAAAGATGCAAATAAGAACGATGTAAAATTAGCTATTGCTTATTTATATCATGTGAATCCAATTAAAATCAATATCGTGAATGTTCCTTATAAAGGAAGATCTCAGAGAAAATTGGTTCGTGCTGATTACAAGAAAGCAATCGTTACTCTTTCAGAAAATGAAAAGATTGAAGTTGGTGTATAATTTGTATTAAATATGTGTTAAGATAAACATTCCTTTATTATTACTATTTTGATAGGATGGCGTTAAAAAAATATAAGCCCTATACTCCTTCCAGAAGGTTTATGCTTGGATATGATTTCTCAGACATTACTACTAATAAACCTGAAAAATCATTAACAAAGTTTATAGGAAGTACAGGATGAAGAAATAATCAATGAAGAACTACTTCAAGATTTATGTGAGGATGACACAAGAGACTTTACAGAATAGTTGATTTCAAGTGATATGATAAATGTGATATTCCTGCTAAAGTAGCTAGTATTGAATATGATCCTTACAGAACTCCAAGAATTGCTTTATTAAACTATGCTGATTGAGAAAAGAGATATGTATTAGCATGGAAAGGAATTCAGGTTGGAGATGAAGTAATGACTTGAGATAAAGCTCCAATTGCTATGTGAAATAGAAAGCAATTGAAAGATATTCCTGAAGGTATGACTGTATACAATTTGGAAGTTACGCCTTTCTCAACAGGTAAAATTATTAAAACTGCTGGTTCTTCTGCTTTGATTTCAGGTAGAGATGAAGCAACAGGTTTAGTATTTATCAAGATGCCTAGTGGAGAAGTTCGTAAGTTTAATAAAAATTGTTGGGCTACTATCGGACAGCTTGGAAATGAACAGCATAAGAATGTTGTAATTGGAAAAGCAGGAAGACAAAGATGGAAAGGTAAGAGACCTCATATATTGTGAAAGAATATGAACCCAGTTGACCATCCACATGGAGGTTGAGAAGCTCACTCTCCAATTGGATCTAAGAGATGACAAAAATCATTCTCTGGTAAAAGAGTTGCAGCTGGAATGAAGACTAGAAGTCAAAAGAAATGGTCTACTAAGTTTATCGTTTCTGGTAGAACAAAGTAGTCTAAGTGGAACAGTGATTGAAGTTCAGATTAAAAATTTTATCTGTGTTAATTCGCTATTAAATGGCAAGATCTCTCAAAAAAGGATTTTATGTGAATGAAAAGATCCTCCAAAAATGTACTAAGATGAACGCTAGTGGTGATAAAAAAATCATTAAGGTATGGGATAGAGCATGTCAAATCGTTCCTGAAATGGTAGGATTCACATTTGCAGTACATAACGGAAAACAATTTGTAAGTGTTTATGTTACTGAAGATATGCTTGGACATAGATTAGGTGAGTTTGTTCCTACGAGAACATTTAAGTGACACCCATTCTAGTATAAATTGTTGAAAATGTTCATTAGTAATTATTTACCTCTTTAAGGAGTATTAAATTATGGATAATCAAGTAAGTGCAACATTAAAATATGCGTTGCTATCAGACAAAAAAATGAATCTGATTGCAGATCTCGTAAGAGGAAAGAAGGCAACAGAAGCTCTAGCTGATTTGGAGTTCCTTCCAAAGAAGGGGGCTAGAATATTGCATAAGCTTATTAAATCAGCTGTAGCAAATGCTTCTGCTAAATGACTTCCTGTAGATCAATTAGTTGTAGATAGAATCGAAGTTTGAAGATGACCAAAAATCAAAAGAATCAGATTCACTTCAAGATCTAGAATCAGTCATTATGAAAAATATAGATGTTATGTAAAAGTTGTTTTAGCTGTTAAATAATTCTTCCTAATGTGACAAAAAGTAAATCCAGTTGGAATGAGAGTTGGAACTATGAAGTCTTGGCCTTCTGAATGGTATGCTAAGTCAAAGAGAATGGGTTCTGATTTCTTTATTGAAGATATTCAAATTAGAAAATTTATCGATAAAGCTTTTCCTAGGGCAGGAATTTCTAAGGTGATAGTTAGAAAGACACAGAAGGAAGGAGAAATAATTCTTTTTGCTTCAAAGGTTTGAGCTCTTATGGGAAAGAATGGAGAAAAGATTAAGTCTGTTGAACAACAGCTTAAAGATAAATTCCATAAAGATTTCAAAATCAACGTAAAAGAAGTTAGAGTTCCTGAACTTTCTGCTAGAGTTATGGCTGAATATATTGCTACTCAAATCGAGGCCAGAATGCCATATCGTAAAGTTATTAAGCAGACTGTATCTAAGATAATGGAAAAATGAGCTGATGGAGTAAAGATTCAAATCGGATGAAGATTGAATGGAGCTGATATCGCTAGAAGCGAGCACTTCATTGAAGGAAGAGTATCACTTCAAACTTTCAGATCTGATATTGATTATCATTATCTTCAGGCTATGACTAAATACTGAGTATTATGAATCAAAGTTCGAATTCAGAAAGGTACTCAATATACAGCAAAAAAGAAAACTAAGAAAGATATGATGTCATTAGTAACGAACTAGGAATTAGAAAAATTGATTTTTACCTCTTTGTATCTTGTTAAAATGTTATTGACTCCAAAAAGATGGAAACATAGAAAGCAATTTAGACCTTCTCTAAAGTGAGCATCTACTAGATGAAATACTATCGCTTTCGGAGATTATGGTTTAAAAGCTACAACAAGTGGTGTAGTTACAGCTAGACAGCTTGAGGCAGCCAGAAAGGTTATCGTTAGACATACAAGAAAAACTGGACAGCTTTGGGTTAGAGTATTTCCTGATACTCCTATTACTAAGAAAGGTCTAGAAATGCCGATGGGATCTGGAAAATCTGATGTAGATGAATACGGAACTCCAGTAAGGAAGTGAAAGATTCTCTTTGAGTTTACTGGATTGGATCCAGAACTCGCAGAGAAGGTTGTAGTAAGTGCATCTAAGAAACTTCCTATAAAGGCTAGATTTGTAGCTAAAGGAGATGTTAGATAGTTAAAGTGTTTCAGATTTCAATTTATTTCTAAAATCTTGTTCAATTATGAAAGGTAAGCAATCATTCATGAATGAGCTAAAAGACAAGTCTCCAAAAGAGCTTGTAGCGCTCAGAAAAAAATATAGAGAGGAACTTTTTGCCCTCAAAATGAAAAATGAAATTCGTGGTCTTAAAGAAACTCACCAAATTGGTGATTTAAGAGTGAAGATCGCTAGAATTAATACAGTTTTACACGCTAAACTTGCAAAATAATGACTATCATTGGAGATAAAAACATTAAAGAGCTTATCGGAGAAGTAGTTAGCGATAAAATGCTAAAAACTCGTGTAGTTCTTGTAAAGAGTGTAAAAGTTCACCCTTTGTATAAAAAGAGATTTGTGGTTAAAAAGAAGTATTATGCTCATGATGAAAATAATATTTCAAAGGTTGGAGATACTGTAAAAATTAGATCTATGAAACCAATGTCAAAATTAAAAAGATGGTTGGTTGTGGAAAAAATGTAAGATCTAAGATATTGTATGAAAATCTTTTACTTTGTTCGTATTGATTAGAATGTTAAAGCAAGAATCACTGGTAGTTGTTGCTGACAATACACAGGCTAAGAAAGCAAAAATTATCAGAATAGTGAAATGATCTACAGCAAAAACTGCAGGTATTGGAGATAGAGTTGTAGTTGCTATCAAAGATGCAACTCCTACAGCTTCTGTTAAAAAATGACAAGTTGTTCCTGCTGTAATCGTTAGAGTTCGTAAAGAAATCTCTAGACCAGATGGAACTTATGTTAGATTTGGTGATAATGCAGTTGTTCTTCTTACTAAAGATGCAAAATGAAATATGAACCCTATTGGAAAGAGAGTTTTTGGACCAGTAGCTAGAGAACTTAGAGATTTAGGATGGAGAAATATTACAAATATGGCTGAAGAAGTTGTATAGTAATTAGTTCTTCATAGGTGTATTATTTATCTTTCAATTAGTATTTCGGATGAAAAAACTTAGAAAAGGAGATCCTGTTATAGTTATTGCAGGTAAAAATAAGGGAGCTATATCTAGTATTGCTTCTACATCTGGAGATTTCGTTTATCTTAAAGATGTAAATGTTGTAAAAAGAGCTACTAAAGGTCAAGGATTTGTAGAAAAGACTCTTCCATTACATCATTCAAATGTTGCATATTATTTAGCAGATCAGAAATCAGCTACTAAGATTTGAATTAAAGTTAATTCAAAATGAAAAAGAGTTAGATTTGCTAAGAAAACAGGAAAAGATATTGATTAATTTTTAACCGGTTTGTTATTCTCGTGATGAAAAAATCAGAATTATTTGAGCAGATGAAAGATCAGCTCCAACTGAAAAACATCAATGAAACTCCAAAAGTTGACAAGGTTGTTGTTTCAATGGGGATTGGATCTATCGTTACTAGGAAATGACATAAAGATTTCGAAGAATTTGAGAAAAATCTAAAGACTATTACAGGTCAGAAACCTCAACTTTGTAAATCTAAGAAGTCAATTTCAAACTTCAAACTTCGTGAAGGAATGCCTGTAATGCTTAGAGTTACTCTTCGTAAGTCTAGAGCTACAGATTTCTTAGATAGAGTTACAAAATTGGTTTTGCCAAGAATTAGAGATTTTGCATGAGTGTCTAAGAAAAGCTTTGATCCACAGGGAAATTTGAATTTTGGAATTGCTAATTATGCAATCTTTCCAGAATTAGCAGTTGATGCTGTAACTATTCCTATGGGAATCCAAATTACAGTAGTTACTACTGCTGGTACTCCTGAGAAAGCTCAAATCTTTCTTCAAGATTTAGGATTTATATTCAAATAATATTTATTTATTTTTACTGAATTTACAGTATGGCAAGAGCAGCATTAAAGTCAAAGCAAGCTAAAATGTATGAAAAGAGATTTTCTGAGTGAAAAGCTCTTAAGCAACCTACAAAATTCTACAATAGATGTAGACTTTGTGGAAGATCTAAAGCATACGTAAGAGATTTTGGAATTTGTAGAGTTTGTTTGAGAAGATATGCAAGAGAAGGTTTGATTATGGGGCTTAAGAAAGCTAGTTGGTAATTAGACTTGTTGGTTCCTTTTTATTTCATGAACATTATGTGATAATGAGTTATGTGAATGCACCTATCCATGATCTATTGATTAGGGTTAAAAATGCATATATGGCTAGAAAAACAGCTGTTGATTGAGTTGTTTTCTCTAAATTTAAGGTAGAGGTATTATCTTTATTGAAAGAATATCATTTTATTAAAGATTTCGAAATAGTTGAAGACTGAAAGAAAAAGTTGATCAACGTTCAATTGAATGTAGTTCGTGATCCTGTTAATGATATTCCTGAAGTAAAATTCTATTCGAAACCATCTAGACCTTGGTATGTAGGTTATAAAGACTTACATTCTGTAGCTGGTGGAAAAGGTATCGGAATTATTTCAACAAATCAAGGATTGATGCCTACTCACATTGCTAAGCAAAAGAAATTAGGTGGAGAACTTATTGCTGAAATCTACTAATCTTTGGATTAGATAGAATATCTAAGCATTTTATTTATTGATTTGGATAAGAGAATGTCAAAAATTGGAAAGAAACCTGTAGTTATCCCAGCTGGAGTTGAAGTTCAGTTGAATGGAAACCACATTCAGGTTAAAGGACCAAAAGGAACTCTTGAATGGGATATTCCTACTGCAGTTACTGCAAAGATTGAGTGAACTGAAATTCAATTTACAATTGATTCAGATGAACACAAAAATCTATGGGGATTATCAAGAACTATAGTTAATAATATGTGTGTAGGAGTATCTACATGATATGAAAAAAGATTACTTATTATTTGAGTATGATATGGAGCTCAAGTTCAAGGTCAGAAAGTTATTTTCTCTCTTGGATATGCTCACAAAGTAGAATTCCCTATTCCACAAGGAATAGAAGTAAAAGCAGAACAAGATCCAAAATGAAACACTATTCTTAGTATTTCATGATACGATAAAGAAGTAGTTGGAGAGGTGGCTGCTAAGATGAGACAGCTAAAGAAACCTGAGCCATATAAAGGAAAAGGAATTAGATATATTGATGAAGTTGTTAAGCTTAAGGCTGGAAAATCTGCTAAGAAATAGTCTTAGATATTGGTTTTCAGATTTATCTTCTATTTGTTCATTACTATGGCATATTTGAAAAATAAATTGCTTGAGAAGCAAAGAAAATATCTCAGAAGAAAGCAGAGAGTTAATACTCAAGTTAAAGGAACTAATCCTGAATATAGAGTTATTATAACTAGATCATTAATGCATATAACAGCTGATGTAGTTGCTGCTGATGGTAAAGTTGTAGCTACTTGCACAGATAAATGAGTGAGTGGAGCAACTAAAACTGAAAGAGCATGAAATGCTGGTGTTGCATTTGCGGATGTTCTTAAGTCAAAGAAAATTACGGCAGTTGCATTTGATAGAAATGGATATTTATATCACGGAAGAGTAAAAGCATTTGCTGAATGATTAAGAAAAGGATGAATTCAATTGTAAGATAAACTTTATTCTATAAATTATTATTGGGTATGAAACCAGAAAGAGCACAAAGGGATAGAAACCGTAGAGAGAAGCCAAAGAAGGAATTCGATGAACTTTTGTTAGAAGTTCGTAGAGTTACAAGGGTTACTACTTGAGGTAGAAGAATGTCTTTTAGAGCTACTATTCTTGTATGAAATAGAAAGGGTAAGATTTGATTAGGATCTGCTAAAGGAAATGATGTTGCAGGTGCTGTTTCAAAGGCTACTAATGAGGCTTATAAAGCATTATTTCAGGTTCCTGTTACAAAAGGAGATACGGTTCCTTATGCTATAACATATAAGTATAAGACTTGTAAAGTAAGATTACTTCCTGCATCTGAGGGTACTTGACTTAAGGCTGGATCTTCAATTAGATCTGTTCTAGAATTGGCTGGATATTCAAATATCCTTTCAAAGATGATTGGATCTAACAACAAGTTGAATAATGCTTTGGCTACTATCTTAGCTTTAGCTTCATATAAACATGCTGATTATTTCTCATCATTACGTGCAGTAAAAGCTAAGGAAGGAAAAGATGAAGCAGAGGTAAAAGAAGAAAAACTTGCTAAAAAACCAGCTGCAAAAAAAGCTGAAAAAGCAGAGAAATCTGAAGAGAAAAAAGTAGCAAAGAAAACTGCTCCAAAGGCTGAAAAGGCAGAAGTAAAAGAAGAAAAACCTGCTAAAAAACCAGCTGCAAAAAAAGCTACAAAAAAAGAGGAAAAATAGTTTAGATTTTTATTCCTGTTAATTGGTATTGATCATGAAATTGCATCAATTAGAAAAAAGTAAGTGATTTAAGGATAAGGCTCGCAGACTTGGAAGATGAAATGCTTCTAAGGGAAATTATTCTGGAAAATGACTTAAAGGTCAAAAAGCTAGAAGTGGAAAATCTGTTAGACCATTCTTTGAATGAGGACAAACTCCTGTAGTTATGAGAATGCCTAAGGCAAAAGGATTTAAGAGGTGTGATAAATGGATAGATAAATATACTATCATTAATGTAGCAGCTATTGAACAGGATCCTGCTTTTACAACAGAAGTTAATAAAGCGGTTCTTAAGGATGCTGGGTATATTAAGAGTATATCTGATTTGGTTAAGATTCTTTGAAATTGAGAACTTAAGAAATCTCTTGAGTTTACGGGGATTGAGAAATTTACTAAATCTGCAGTAGAAAAAATAGAAAAAGCAGGAGGAAAGATTTCATAGTCTTTCTTTCTTTGTTTTTATGTTATCACTTATTATACTGATGAAAAAATTTATGAGAAAGGTAAAGGAGATAGTTTCTAATAAAACTATTATGAGGAAAATATATTTTACGTTAGGAATTTTGGCGGTGTATAGATTGTTGGTGTTTATTCCTGTTCCTTTTGTAGATATATCATCATTGATGAATCAAACTGTAGATGCTTGAGCTGCTGGTGGATTTGGATATTTGGTGATGTTGATGTGAGGAGCGTTGGAAAATTTTGCAATTATTGCAATCTGAGTGTCACCATATATCACGGCATCGATCATACTTCAGCTTTTAACATCTGTTGTTCCATCATTGGAGGAATTGACGGAACAATGAGAAGTTGGTCAAAATAAAATAAATCAATATACAAGATTATTGACTGTGCCAATGGCATTCTTACAGTGAATTTGAATGACATATTTAATGAATTCAATGCTTGGAGGAAATGCTGTTTCTACTGATATTGTAACTGTGTTATTGGTTGCTTTTGTACTTACAGTTGGTTGAGTTTGATTAATGTGGCTTTGAGAATTAATTACTGAGAAGTGAGTTTCAAATGGAATATCTTTGTTAATCTTTGCCTCAATCGTTTCAGGAATATTCCAAAAATGATATAATAGTTTAACATGATGAACGGATTGGTTCTATGTATTGTTGTTTATGATAGCTATTGTATTGGTTCTTATTTTGCTTTCAGTATTTATTCTAAAATCAACAAAGGAAATACCTGTGATTTATACTAGAAGTGGTAAAGTTCAGCAATCAAGTATTCTTCCAATTCCTATGAATCCAGTATGAATGGTGCCAATTATCTTTGCTATGGCCTTTGTTTCATTCCCATATTTGTGTTTCCAATTATTACACAACTTTATGCCAATGAACGAAAAGGTTGCGGCTATATCTAATTGGATAGAATTGCATTTGAATATTTATTCATCTCAGCCAGGATGGTTGGCGATATTGTGTTATGTAATATTGATTGTAGCATTCACGTTCTTGTATGCGATGATTACATTCTCTCCAGATAGAATATCAGATAATATCCAAAAGAGATGAGGATATATCCCATGAATTAGACCATGAAAGGCAACTGCGAAATATATTAATGGAGTATTAATGCATTTGTGTTTGTGGTGAGGTTTAGGATTAGCATTGATTGCTTGTTATACATATATATTCAATTGGGTTCCATTCCTTCAAAATATTTCAACAGCACTTGGAGGATTGCCTACAGTGGTTACAGGATCTGGAATAATCATTATCGTTTGAGTTGTTCAGGAATTGATTAATAAAATTTCAACGGATATGGTTATGAAGAGATATGAAAAATACTAAAATTCTGAAATAAAAATCTCTCCAATTTTGGAGAGATTTTTTAATATTGATAGATTATGCTGCTTTGCTTTGATCTGTGATATCAGACATAGCGATAAATAATTCTTTATTAGTTTGGGCTTTAATATCGGATTCTTTTTTGCTATTTAATCTTTCTATTACATAATCAGCTCATTCCTTTTTATATCGTTTTATATAATGTTTAGCTATTCAGATAAGTGGAAGTGCTTCTTGAGCACCAGGTATAACTGTACAAGCAGCTTTTGCTACTCATAAATAAGTATTCATATTTTTTGCGTCTTTTTTTATATCTTTAGATAATTGTGTATCTGTTAATTTTTCTGGCTTATCAAGAATACATAATTGTACTAAAAATCTGCATGGTATTTGTTCTAATAGTGCATACTTACTAGCATGCTTAAATCAATTATTTTTTGTATTAATAATCATATTTTTTTCACTTCTTGCAATACAATAAATTGGAGATTTACTTAAAACAAAATGACCAATGTCATTTGCATCTTTTTTATATAGTTTTAATTTTTGTTCTTCTGTCATCGTATTCCGAATATCTTTTAATTTTGTTATAGATTTATTTTCTTCTATTTGATCAATTAGATTATTAAATCATTCTTTTTTTTCTTCATTATCTATATTATCAAAGGCCTTGGTTGCTGTGTCTCAGATTACTTGGGCTGTTTCTAGTCCTTCCATTTTTGAAATATTTAGAAAATAAAATTTCATTTATATATTATAAATAAAATTTCTTAATTGTCAAAAATAGAGGGTACTTTTTTAATTTATTACAATATTTAAAATAGTCCTAATTGTTGAGGTTTTTCAAACTTTTTTTTCATTTCAGTCAAAGGTTTTTCTAGTCATCTGATTCAGTTTTGATTACAGATGATATCGATGTATTTACTTCAATCAAAATTGAATTTAAAATCATCTAGCTTAGTTTGCGATAAATCTATATTAGCAAGTTGAATCATTTTTTTAGAAAAAAATGCATTATCTTTTTGGCTCTCTAAGACAGAAGATACAGATTTTTCTATTTCATTTAAATTGTTGTAAATATTTTCTATAGTACCGTAATGTTGGACTAAACTTTGAGCTTTTTTCTCACCAATTCAAGTTACTCATTTGATATTGTCAGCACTATCTCCAAGTAGAGCGAGATAGTCCACAATGTATTGAGGTTCGAATCAAAATTCCGATAAAAAATCTTTTTTTTGGTATGGTAAATCTTTAACGGGATCTACGATAAATACTCAATCACTTAATAATTGTTTTAAATCTTTATCTGCTGAATAAATATACATGGATAAATCTCAATCTGATTGATATTGTTTTACGAAACTAGCAATTACGTCATCAGCTTCATATCAAGGAGCTATTTGTGAAGTGATTCAGAGTTCTTGGATGATTTTTTGGATGATTGGAATTTGTGAAATGAAATCATGATCCATTTTTTTCCTAGTGGCTTTGTACTCCGGAGCTAATTCATGACGAAATGTTTTTTGTGGAGCATCTCGTGCAATAGTAATATATTCAGGTTTTTTAGATAAGCGTTTTAATATCATACGAAGAAATCAATAAACTGCATTTATATTTTGTCATTCGGAGTTAATCATCTCAGGGAATGCATAATATGCACGATATAGGAATGCGAATCAGTCAAAGAGGAAGAAATTTTTCATATTTTATGATACTGTAATAAAAATTTATTTTATTGATTGGAAATGTGTCTGAAATGTGGCTTAGTACCGTTGTGCATATACAAATAAACGAAGAAATAATCAAAATATGATTAACCGATTATTTCATCAAGTTGTTTGTGTAATTCTTTAATATTTCAATTATTGTAAACTATAAAATCTGCCATATTCATACAAGCGTTGATATTTTGTTTAGAAGGGTCAGAATTTTCACTTTCTAAACGCTCTTGTTCTTGGAATTTTTCAAAAGTCACAAAATCTGATGCACTTTTTCTAGCAACGGCTCTTTCGAATCTTAATTTTTGGTCAGCATTGATTCATAGTAAAATGAAATCAGAATTCTTTTTTAATGATTCAACTTCTCAGATAGCACGAATAGATTCGATAATAGAATCATTCCCTGACTGCTGGGCTTGTAAAAATAGTTGGTCAGTGATGTATGACGGTCAATATTTTGCACGTAAGTCATTGGCTACTTCACGCATACTATCCCTATCAAGAGGGAGTCATCTTTTTTCAATTTCTTCAGTCAAAAATCAGCGTACTGAGTAATGAGAAAATCATTTTTTTTCAACTAAATAATTTACAATTTCTCATTTTCATGCTGCTTGTGGACCAGTAATTCAGATAATTTTCATTTGATGTTTATTGGATAAAATTTTTCTAAATGAAGGATATTGATTTGATTGTGATTATAAAGGAATTTTTTAAAAAGGAAGATAAACATGAAATATAAATAATTGATATTGTTGATATTCGTGGCTATTTTCCTAACTAAAGTACATTAGTTGATGTGGAACTTTTAGGTTGTTTTGTTTAAAAAATGAATTATGATGAGAATAAATTAATGAATTTTTTGATTAAAATTACAAAATTAATTTTAAGATATTTTAAGCAAAAAGTCAACTCTAAATAAGCAAAAAACCTATTGAATTTTTGTAAAAATTAGAGGTTAGGAGTATAATTATAATGAGCCGTACCCCGGCTATTTTGAGCATACACAGATTTGAAATGGTAAAGAGAATCTGCAGTTTACTTACGTTATTGGTATTGGTGTTAACAGAATGTTTT
>JAEEGJ010017645.1_pt1 | contig 16101 bp, 18 predicted proteins | sample 8958761 | NCBI WGS metagenome assembly JAEEGJ01 (sample SAMN16246546, study PRJNA631951) | gut metagenome | biome: gut microbiome; feature: rumen; material: RS-attached | host: Bos | place: Iran: Karaj | collected 2018-10
TGTTGAACGCCGCGGCGAAACAGCCAATGCCGACGCCCCACACGAGAATGCTCGCGAAGAAGGCGCCCGCCCCGCTTCCCGGACGGCATACGGCTTGGTAGGAGGAAAACGGGTTGGTTGCCGCCTCAACCTTGGAGTGCTTGCGGCGTTCGTCACCTTCCTTCTTATCGCTATTTGCCATTCTGTTCTTTTGCTCCCTTACCTGTCGTTTAGGTTTTGGACAGGATTAACAAGATTAACATGATTGTTCGTCAACGTTCTCAATCTTGTAAATCCTGTTAATCCTGTCTAAAACACCTAGCGCAGATGCAATACTCATGCGGCAAGCCTTGTGGCGAAAACTAAGGTGCCGACCAACGCGAACACGGCCAAAGTCTCAATCGACCCAAGCATCGCCATCTTGAACGGGAATGTTCCAAGCAAGCCCTCTTTGGCCGTAGGCGTGTTTATCAGTTTTGCTGCCCATGCGCCCTGAACAACGGCAATCAAAGCAAAGGCTCCGCCTGCGAAGGTTGCCACTATCGAAAGCTCGGAATTCGCAAGGTTTCGCTGCGCCAAGACCGAAGCGGCGATAAAGGCATATAACACCTTGGTGATGGGCGCGAAGGCCATCACAATCGCGGGGAGCAACTCCGCCTTGGGTACGGTGACGGCATCGCGTTTGTATTTCCAAATAAGTGTGTTAAGCCCACTGCCAATCGAAAACAGAAAACCTATCACGACACCTGCTGCGGCAATCGTGAGCACCCTTGTCAATGCCGGGTTGTCGAAAATAGTCATCATTATAGACCTCCGTGTCTTCTCAGGTTTCTTTGATGAGATGGCCAAGATTCATCTCATAGAGGAATCCGATAATGTCCTGTTCCGTCACATTCCTAGTCGGGAGCAGGGCGCGTCGTTCGTAGGGAATCCCCTTGGAATTTGTCGCATGGACAACAAAGTACCTCTTGCCATCATGCGTCTCGAATGAAAGTGTGGCGATGTTCTTTATGTCGATACGGGAACAGATGTTGCCAACTTGAAACGCAACACCAGATGCGAATATGTGAATGCCTGTCGGGAAAACGGATATCAAAAAAGGAAGGGCAAAGAATGCAACGGGCAGCACAAGGATAACACGCAATAACGTACGCCATTCAAGGGTCGGCAGAAAAGCCTTTGCCACGGACATGACAACGGTCGGCAAAACAACGCAATATGTCGCCATCCGCCATGTTGATGGCAGCTCCTTTCTGCACTGGCGCAATCGCTCCTTGACGTATTCGACACTCCAAGGTTCGGTCCACATAATTTGTTTTGGAAGCAAACTCATCTGTTGTTCATTCCCCTTCCAAGAGTTTTAGACATGATTTACAGAATTTACAGGATTAAGCGCTTGCGGTTGACGATACACACGGTATTTGTGCTTGCGTTGAAGTGAAGCTGCTCCGAAATTGATCTCAGCCGTCCGCATAGATGCTCCTGTCGATTGGCACAGGACCCATGCGGGAACTGAAAAGATCCAGCACCTGGTTCACCTTGTCCAGACGCAGCGAAGGCTTGCCCTGCTCCAGTTCGCGCACAAACCGCAAACCGACACCGGCATAGTCCGCAAGCTGGACCTGCGTCCAGCCCTGCTCGCGGCGTTTCGCCTTCACGAAAGAGGCAAGACTATCCCCTTTCGGGTATGATTCATTGTCTGTCATGTGATTTCACCCCTTTCGGGTATAATTCGAGTTTATTGATAAGAATTATACCATATCGGGTATATGGCGTCAATAATGCGGCAGTCTCCCCAAAGCCTACGGCACCTTTTGAGCTACAGGGTTTCAACGAGCGGGAGCACATTCTTTTCAATAAAGTCGACGCGGTCGAAGATCCTTGGTCTGAAGGTTCCTGTCACGCCGACTGAGACGCCCTTTTCCGGGTTCGCGTATATCACGTTGCCGCCGTCGCCGATCGCGGCGAAAACGGGACTCCCCCTGCGTGGCCGGTACCAGAGATAGCCGAAATGCATGTTGCCGAACTCTTTGCCAAGCGCGATGAGCGGCGAGGTCATTCTCGTGATCCATTCCCTGGAGAGAACCCGCTTGCCACCGTAAATGCCGCCGTTTAGGAGCATCCAGCCAATTCTCGCCATATCGCGTGCCGACAGTGTCAGCCCCCAGCCGGCCGTGACAGTGCCAGCCGGTTCGGAATACCATTCGTTCCCGCGCGGGGCCTTGCCCATGAGGAACTCAAACTGATCTTCCTTGGAGCTGTCCCCGTGAACCACATGGGCAGGTATGCCCAGAGGTGCGAAAAGGCGTTCGTTCGCGAAATCGACGCACTTCCGGCCTGTCGCGTTTTCGATGACCCCGGAAAGGATCTGGATGCCGAGCGTCGCGTACTTGAACTCGCCCGTTATGCCCTGGCGACCGCCGAGCAAGTCAAGCGCGGCCTTAGTCCAGTCGGCGGAGGTGCAAACCTTCTTCCAAGGCTCCGAGCGGTACTTGTACGGCGCCGTCATGGTCAGGAGATGCTCCAGCGTCACGTCCTGGATTGTCCTTTCGCCGCGCTTCACGGTGTAGCCGGGAAAGAAATCGAGCACACCCCGCCTTGTGTCCGTGATGAACCCGTCGTCAACCGCAATTCCCACAAGCAGGGCCATGACGCTTTTCGTGACGGACATGACGTGGACCGCGCTATCAGTCGTGAACCCGTGCCAGTTGTCGGCAAACACCACCCTGCCGTTCCTAATCGCGTAAATCTGGCAGATGTTGCCTTCGTTGCCGGTGCTTCTGGCCACTAAATCATGAAGCCTTTTACCCATAGATGCCCCCGCAATCTCCGCAAAAGTCAATGAGGGTGTGCAAGCAAGTCCGATAGAGGCCGTTGGGGCCGACGACGCCGAAGGACTTGCCAGCAGGACAGGGCTTGCGGTTCTTGTCGCCCCATTCGTCGAGCAGCTGCCTTGGCGTGTCGGGGCGGCACGCGCAGATGAACTCTTCGCAAAAGGTGTAGGGGACGCGCGCGTCCGGCAGCGCCCGTATGCGCGCCTTCACGGACTCCCATTCGTCGCGCGAAAGCATCAGCTCGGAATGAGACATGGCGCGTCCGCCGAGCATCATCGGGCCGACCTGTATCGCCTTCGCGCCCGAAAGCGCGGCGGCGGCGAACATGTCCGCAGCCTCGTGCGCGTTCGCCTTCGTGATCGTCATCGAGACGGACATCGGCCACTTGAGTTCCGCCGCCCGGGCGATGACTGTGAGAAGCCGCCGGTAGCTGCGGCGAGTCCCCGTCATCCCGCCGTATGTGGCAAGTCCCTGGAGCGACGTGGCGAGCTGGACGCGCCGCCGCCTGAACCGCACAATCAGCGCCTCGTCGAGACGGCTCGCGTTCGTGAAGAGAGAAAGGGACGCCTTGGGCAGAAGCCGCCGTGCATGGCCGAGAATTTCGAAGAGGTCGGGACGCAACAGCGCTTCGCCACCCGTGAAGAGAATGTCTTCGACTCCGTCCGCCGCGCATTTTTCGAGAACCGTCCTCCAGCCCGCCGTATCAAGTTCCGGCTTTGCAAGAGCGGGGTATTCATGCCACACGCAGTAGCAATAGGGACAGCGGAAGTTGCACTTCGCCGTCAGTTCCAGCGTCATGTGGCGAGGATAGCGCATGACGGGCTTTCACTTCCTTACTGGCAATTCCCCCCTCACCATAAGCGCACTGTCGCGGGTCTCGTTCACGGCGTTGGTGTTCGGCACTGGAACCTGGATGACTTCCTTGACCTTGGGGCTGTCTGTGGTGCCTTCCGTCTCGTTCACGGCATTGGTTGCTGCGGGTTCCTGTAGCTCCGGCACCTCTCCTTCGGTCACGAACACATCGGGTTCTTCGTTGTGGAAGTTCGCCGGAATACCCGCCGTGGCGAAAGGAGGTCTATCACATCCCCCCACGACCGTCGCGGCGGCGAGGCCGACGAGCAGCCCGCCGAGTCCCTTGCCCGAGGCAAGCGCCTTCTGAATCGCCTTCAGGCGTCTAGCATTCTTCTTGGTCAACTTCATATTCGTCTTGTCCTAAGTGTTGGAAGCGTTAGTCGATGCGCTTTGTGCGAAATGCGGGTCATCTGATGTTGATTGTCGCCTGGTTGTCGGGCGACGGCTGTCGGATGCTGTCATTCCGTGTCGAAAATAATACCAAGGAACACGATATTTGTCAAAACAAGTTTCACTTGGACAGCCATGGCGGCAAGTGGTAGAATTAGACCATGGACATCTCGTGATTGTCCGTTTTGTCTTTTGAATCTTTCACCTGACTCCCATGAATAGCAAAGCCCAGATTCTTCTCCCGCAGTCGGTCGCTTCCGAACGCTGGGGCTATCTCCGGCCAGACGGTTCCTGGGCGATGGCGCCGCAGTTCGAGTTCGCACGACCATTTGCCGAAGGTGTCGCCTCCGTCCGCCGGAACGGCCTCATGGGCTACATACGTCCCGACGGCTCCGACGCCCTGCCTTTCCGCTACTTTCGTGCGGGCGAATTCGAGAAAGGGCGTTCCGAGGTCGAGACCGAGACGGGGATGGGTGTCGTCAGGGGTGATGGTTCATTCGTCATCGAACCACGATTCGAATTCATCTGGCGCCAGGAATGGAAGGGGCGCGACATGTTCAAAACCGATGGCAAAGACGGACGCCATGCCCTCTTCGACTTCGACGGGAACATGCTGCTGCCACCCCGTGACGGCGACTTCCTCATGCTCGATTTCGGCCTCATCGCCGTGGAGAAGGATGGTCGATGGGGCATCGCCGCCGAAGACGGCCATTTCATCGTGCCGCCCGAATACAGCGACGTAGCCGGCTTCGACGAGCGCGGATGGGCTTGCGTGAATCGCGGCAGGGATGGGCCAACGGTCTTCTTCGACCACGAAGGCCGGATTGCGCTAGCACCTGACGTCGAGTGCGCCAGGCCATTCTTCAACGGTTTCGCCGCTGCCCGCCGCAATGGAAAGTGGGGCGCGATTGACCGCGAGGGGTGGACGGCGCTGCCGTTCCGCTTTGGCTCCGTGGAGGCCTTCGCGGAGGGGTTGTTCCCCGTTTTCATGGGCAAATGCGATGAAGACGGTTTCCTGTCGGATGGCGACTGGCTCTTCGTCCGCCCCGACGGCGAAGAGGCCTTCCCCGACCGCTTCGACGCCGTCACGCCGTTCGAAAACGGCATCGCGTGGTGCGAGGCGAAGCACGGTCGCTGGGCACCGTTCCTACGCGAGGGAGGTTTTCTCGTGTCTCCTGTCTACGAGGACATCGGCTGGGAGTGCGGTTCCTTCATGAGCGGCTGGAAGAACGACGACGAGCTGATGAACTGGTTCGACCGCTCTGGACGAATCATCGTCTCGGCCGCGTTGTGAAAACACTCGTCACTCTTCGAAAAGCTGCCCAGGTAGCCTCAGCTTTTCCTTTGGCGGAAACTGGGCCTCGAAGGCGGCGAAGCCCTCGGGGTCTTCCTGGCAGACGAAGTATTCGCGCGGCGTTGCGTATTCGCCGCGGACGCCTTTTAGATAGCCGGGAATGAGCTCTCTGCAGAGGAAGAAGGAGTCGTCGGCCCCTTCGGGAAGTCCGTGATAGCGTATTCCGAATTCCCTGGCGTAAGTGAAGCCGCTCTTCCCGTAGAAGGCGATATTTCCCTCAAAGCAAAGGGCGCCAATGCCGATTTCGGCGGCGCGTTCGAGCGAGTAGTCCAGCAGTATTTTGCCGTATCCCTGCCGCTTGAATTCCGGCGCAATGCAAATTGGCCCCATGGTGGCGATGGGCAGCGATTGCCCGCCATCGGTTTTGATTTCCGCCCGCACGAAGACATTCTGCCCGATGATCCGGCCGTCCCTTTCCATCACGAAGTCCAGTTCGCGTATGAAGTTCGGACCGGTGCGAAGGCTGTGAAGGAGGTAGTGCTCCATGCACCCTGGACGGTAGACGTTCCAGAAGGCCTCGCGAACGAGGTTCTCGACTTCGCGCCAGTCTTCCTGCTTCTCGCGGCGGATGACGATGCCGTTGTCCATGATTTTCATGGTTGAATTGTCCATTGATTGTTCACAGTCAAGAGATGGCTTTTTCAAGCGCGGTGAAATAGGGCGTCATGCCACGTCCGGCGTAGAATGCCGCAGCGGCGGGATTGCATTCCCAGACATGAAGAGTGATGCGTCGGCAACCCTGCCTGCGGGCAAAATCCTCGACCCACGCAAAGAGTTCCTTCGCTAATCCCCTTCCCCGAAAGTTCTCGTCAAAGCAGATGTCGTCGACATACAAGTCCTTGCCGGGCACAAGGTTGCCCTCGCCCTTTTCGACCTCAAACCGGCAAAAGGCATAGCCCAGCACTAGTCCCTTGTCATCGGCCGAAACGAAAATCGGCTTGTCATCATCCGCCACAAGCGTTTGAAGTTCATCGACGGAGTATTTGGTCCGATCGCGTTTGAAGAGATCCGGACGTCCATCCGCATGGACATTGTTTACCTGTAGAAGAAGTTCAAAAAGCCTCGGAACGTCATTCTTGTTTGCGCGGCGTATGTTCATGGTTGTCCTCTCCGGCCATGTTAGAAGTCACGTTTTTCACACCGATTATTCTATCACAATCTCCTGTTATGCACATGAGATCGCCGTTGCGCGAGAAAGTCGTTTCATGTATAATTTTCTCCAACGATGTGAACTCAAATGAATGGCGGGTACAATGCCAGCATGGAAGACGCAGCACAGGAAAAGGCCGCAATCAGGCGGCAGATGCGCGCGCTGAGAAGGGCGCTGTCGCCAGAGGAGCGTCTGCGCGCATCGAAGATTGTCTGCGCCAAGCTGAACCTCGACGAGGGAATCGCCGTAGCAACCGATCCGTTCGACGGTGGCGGCGCAGTCGCGGTCTACCTCGCCTCGCCGGACGAAATCGACCTTTCGGACTTCATCCGCGAAATGCTGGACCGCGGCGTCGAAGTCGCCTCTCCGAGATGGAATGGCGAGACCTACGAACTTGCAAGACTCAAGGGGCTTTCCGACGAAGACCTCCGGTGCGGACCGATGAACATTCTGGAACCGGCCGAAGCGGAGATCGTCAAGCCGCAGGACGTCTCGGTGTGGATTGTCCCGGGACTCGCCTTCACGAAGGACGGTAAACGCCTCGGCTACGGCGGCGGCTGGTACGACCGCCTGCTCGCCGCAGCCGCCAAAGACTCGCTCAAGATCGGAGTCGCCCACGAATTCCAGATAGTCGACGACCTCCCCAGCGAGCAGCACGACATCCTCCTCGACCACGTCGTGACTGCGACGCTCTCCGACAGACATCTTGAGTTTACCGAAACGCCGGACGGCTTCCGCGCGTCCGTGAGTGTGGATTCGCTGCCGAAACGGCGCGCCTTTTTTGCTGTCTCGCTCGTGGGCCTTTGCCTGTTCCCCGTGCTGCTCTGGTTCGCCGAGGCCTTCACAAATGGAAGAACCACGCTCCCTGCCTGGGCAGGGACAACGGTGCTCGTCGCGCTGGCGCTGGCGATTCTCGCCTCCGCCATCTCGCTGATTCACATCGTAAGTGGCCCGGAGGTGGCGGACATCGAAGTCAAGGGCGAGGAAGGCGTCTGCCGCAGGTGGTTTCTCGGCCGTTTCCAACGACGCCCCATCCGTTTTCGTTGGAGTCCATGGTCAAAGGCGCAACCTTTCGGACGTTGCCATTACTCGGCACCGACGAACAAATTGCTAGCCGTCTTGGAAGGCGGCGTTGAACAATCTCTGTTCAGAACATACGCCAGTACCGAAATCGAGCTGGAAATCCGCATGAACCTCGCGCATCAGGTTGCCCCGGAAAAGCGACGCGCCTCTGCGGAGGCAATCCTTGCCGTACTCCCGCGCGGGATGCGCATCATTCGTGACGGATTATCCGAAACGATTGACGTCAAGGTTCATTCGCTTACAAATTTGTGGGGCGCCATTGAACACTGTGGAATACTGGGAATCGTTGTCTCAATCGTCATTCTTTGGCTGGCGGCATGGAAGTTCTTTTTCATCGTGCTACTGCCGATTGTGTGGGGCGGGGTCCTTCTTTTCGTCGCCTACCATGCGCTATGGACGCTTTTCGGCAGGCACAGGCTGACAATAACCGGCAAAAACTGCGACTATGAGGCGCGACTAGGCCCGCGCATCAATCGGGAACACTTTCCGCTGGGCGAAGGCTCGCGGGGAATTTGTTTCCCTGTCAATTTGCTCAGCATCATCGCGGCGGACGGTACAATCCATGACTGTTTCCACAACCTTCCGCCCCGCTACTACCTTCCACTGATCGCCTTCATCTGGAAGCATGCATCCCCACCCCCCTGATTACATCGGGTTCATCTTTTTCCTCAATAGCTGGACGGCGGCGCAATTGGACCTGTCAGACGTCCAAGTCGAACCAGTTGCAGCCGGCGCCGCCGCAGCAGCGCAAAAGCGCCTACGCGAGCGGAAGGCCCGATTCGCACAAGGTCCTTTCATCATGCAGGAAGATCGCCGAGCCATCAAGTCGGCGTCCTTTCGCGCAAATGAACTGGCAGACCGCATAGTCCCGCCGACGGCGGTCATACTCTTCAACCCAGGAAGCCTCGTCCTGGTAGCGGCCCATGCGAATGCGGCTTGGCTTCGGCGTCAACCGCGCCCGGTAACACTTCTGGGTGACGCATAGGTGCTCATAAAGGCGGTCGGCGTTGAAGAAGTCCATGAGTTTCCGCGCCCGTGGGCCATCCGGCTCCAAGTGACGACCTTCGACCGCCAGTCGGAAACCGGCCGAAGTCCTGTAGAGTCTGAATCCCAGATCTGCGTTTTCGGGAAAAGCCAGTGCCGCCTCCATTCGGGCGGCCAGGATGTCTTCCGCCAATCGCGCCCCGCCGAACAGCGCCCGCCAGAACTCACCAATGGTCCGGCGCACATGGTCAATGTCGATGAAGCAAGTCTCCTCGCTGTTCAGGACTTCAGCGCCGTAGCGGTTGCGCGTCACGACATTGCGGGAATCCAATTCACGAACGACAGGCTCGCAGACGGGACGCGCGTACTCGCCATCCTCGAACCAGCCATGCAATTCGCACAAACGCCGACGATGCGCCACAATCTCCTCGTCGTCGCGTGGTTCGACCTTCGCATTCCATTCTGCGAGTTCGGCGAAGACCGCCTCCAGCCGTCTCTTGGCGTCTTCCTCGGAAACACGTGAACCGGCGGTCACGCGAAAGTTCATCTCCAATGGTTTTCCGTTCGCGCCAACGCAGCGCAAAACGCGGGTCTCCGTCAACCAGTGCGGCCATATTTTCATCGGGAGTTCCTATCGTATCGATTTCAAGTGTTGCCTAGTTGCCTAAGGGTAAGTCAGCGAAGCTCCGGCACCGGCTTGCGGCACAGGTACAAAATGAATTCGTCGCGGAACTCGATTCTGTTCCCGTGGCGGAGGATTGCGTCGCGGATGCCGCCGTAAAAGGCCTCCTTGCATTCCTCCCTGAGCATGATGTGGTCGGAATGGGTGTGGATGTATTCGACGTATTCGTCGGCGGTGTAGCTGCGCGTAGACGGAAATGAAAAACGCTCCTCCTTCTCGAAGCCGTACTTGGGGGCGTCGAGATACGGGAAGCGCTGCTTGTAGGGGGCTTGGGTGTGATAGTGCTCGTCGTAGACCTTCTGGATGTCACGGTACAGAGCGGGGTTCGGCGACTGGTAGTCGCCGTGCAGGAGGAACATCGCAAGATATCCGCCTGGCCGAAGGATGTCGAAGCACTTGGAAAAGGCGACCGTCGGCTCAATCCACTGGATTGTGGCGGCGGAATAGACGAAATCGAAGCTCTCGGGCGCAAAGGGGTGAAGTTCGAAATCGCCGTTGATGAGCTTGAAGTTTGGCCGGTCCCCGTACTTGCCGCGCATGACTGCGGAAAAATGCTCTCCGAGTTCGATGGCCGTGTAGTCGCAGCCCGCGTCCAATGCGAAATCGGTGGCCTGGCCTGTTCCCGGGCCGATCTCCAGGCAGCGGGTCCCCTGCCCCAGCGAACATCGCGAAACGAGGAACTCGAACAGTTCCGGCGTGTACTTGAGCCGCCATCGGTCGAACTGCTCCGGAATGGTGTCGAACACTTTCCGTTCGTCAAACTTTTCCATTGCGGCCGGCATTTTCCTAATTAAAGCGTCGTCACCAGGAGCTTCGTGGCGGAGATGCGCGCCTTGAGGTGGCATGATTCCGCAGCTGCGGGGACAAGTGCGCTGGCACCGCGCATCGCCTCCACGGACTCGCCCCCCGAAGTGATTTTCACGCCTCCCTCGAGAACGAAGAACGAAATAAAAGTGGAGCCGTCCAGCTTGAGTTCGATTTCGTCCTTGAGCTCCAGCTCGCGGATCGTGAAGAAGGGTGAGTGGACGTATGTGCGCCAGGTGTTGTTTCCCTGCGCCTCGGGGTCGCGGGCGCGGTGGAGGTGTACCGGCGGGAAGCCGAGGTCGAGCGACTTGAAGGCCTGCTCGATGTGAAGCGGGCGTCTGTTGCCGAGGGCGTCGACGCGGTCCCAGTCGTAGAAGCGGTACGTCGTGTTCGAGCTCTGCTGCACTTCGTAGACGAGGCATCCGGCGCCAATCGCGTGGACGACGCCGCCAGGGATGTAGAGCGCGTCGCCGTCCTTCACCGAGTGGCGGGCCAACGTTCCGACCATGGCCTCGCCGTGAGCGGCGGCCGCGCGGAACGACTCCTCCGTGGTCCCCGGTTCGGCTCCGGCGTAGAGTGTCGCGCCCGGTGCCGCGGCAAGGACAATCCATGCCTCGGTCTTTGGCTCGCCGCCCGTCAGCGCGGCATTCGTGGTGCTTGGGTGGACCTGGACGCTCAGCGAACGGCGCGCGTCCAGCAGCTTGATCAGCAGCGGGAAGCGGTCGGGGTCCGGGGCCTTCGTGCCGACAAGCGCCACGCCGAACTTCTTCGTAAGGTCGGCGAGGCTGCACCCGGCGTACGGGCCGGTTTTCATAAGACTCATCCCGAACGGATGTCCCGAAATCTCCCAGGACTCTGAACAGATGTCCGGCGCGTCGGTGCGCCCGAAGAGCGTGCGAATCCATCCCCCGCCCCACGGCGCGGATGAATAGACATGGTTGAATGTCAGCGGCGTTTTGAGTTCCATAACTGACGAAAATTATACCATAATTCCGTCAGGACGCCTCCTCCTTCGCGAATCGCACGACCTGCCCCCAACTCGCGGGGGGCTTGCCGTCCGATGTCAGAAGCCACAGCACCGGATACTTTGGCGCCTTTTCCGGGGCGTTGCCAAAGCCGTCCGTGAAGAAGACGAGAAGCGAAGGCTCCAACTCGCCGTGTTCGCCCACGTACTTGAACACCGGCCTGAAATCCGTCCCGCCAAGCCCCTTGGCCTTCCATTGGGCGTCTTGCGGCAACGGCCCTTCGTACGGGGAGAACTTCCTGACTTCCTGGATTTCGGCGTCGCACTGGATCACGGTGAGCTCGTAGTCGCCGAAGGACTTGAGAAGCGAGGTGAGCTCCGTGAAGAACCGCGGCAGATCCCCCTGCGTGCTTCCGCTCGTGTCGAGCGCGACTATCGCCCGCAGCCTTTCATGGCGCGAACTTGGCAGATAGAGCCCGCGGTGGACGTAGCGGCGGTTCGGCGGCAGCCAGCGTCGGCTCCCGCCGTAGCAGGACGTCACGAATTGCGCGAGCAACTCCTGCCAGCGCAACTGGGGGCGAAGCGCGGCCTCGACTATGGCGGTGACATGGGCGGGAAGCTTCCCCTGCGTCCGCTCGATGGTCTGCGCCGCTGAAATGACGATCTGGCGGACTTCCTCCGCCGCGCCCTCGTCGACCGGCAGCGCCGGAAGGTCGTGCTGGTCGAAGCCGCCCCCGTCGCGCGAGCGGATGTGGTCGGACTCCGTGAGCGGCACAATCTTGACTTTGACGCCGCCATCGCCTTTGGGCTTCGGCAGCCTTTCGTAGATTTCCTCCGCGGAAAGCCCGTTCCAGCCCGGGTCGTGCGGAAGGACGAATGGGGCTGTGAGGCCCTCCTTTTTGAGCAGGAAGTGGATCTCGAGGTCGGCCGCGATGTTGAAGAGCGAGCGGATGCGGCTTCTGCGGCGCGCGAAGTGCATGAGGATGCAGTGCCACGCCTCATGCGCGATTACGAAGAGTCGCTCCTCCGCGTTGAGCGAGGCGTAGAACTCAGGGTTCACCCAGATGGCGCGTCCGTCCGTCGCGGCCGTCTCCAGTTCCGGGACGTTCTCCACGCAAAGCTCGAGCCGCATCACCACCGCCCCCGTGAACGGGAATCGGAGAAGGAGCTTGTGGCGGTCCTGCGCCAATAGTTCGGCAATGGCGCCGAGGTCCCCGCCGCCACCGCTCTTTTGAGCCTGCTTTGGTGCCTTGCGCGCCATGCTACTCCCCTCCGAGCTTTATGTGCTTGCGGTACGAGGCGCCATACTTTTTCTTCCACTCGCCGTACTTCGGATGCGACAGCAGCTTTCCCGCGTGCAATTCCGAGACCGGGGACTCGCGCGGCCCGATTGCGTCGGTCATCGCCAGGCATGCGAAGTCGGCGGAAAGCTCAAGGCAGATTCGGAAGAAGCCGTCGAGACGTTTCTTGTCGTCCGCCTCGTCCTTGCCGCGCCAGAGATGGTAGACCATGGCCGACACGAGCGCGTACTTGCGGTCCGCGCGGTCGGGTATGACAACGGGCAGCGACGGGCTGAGCATCAGGTTCAGCACATCGTCGAAATGCTCGCTGATCTTGTAGAAGGCCATGAACTCGACGCCGGCGCGGTTGCCGACAAGGCCGTAGACCACCTTGCGGATCATATCGTCCCCCTTGCCGCGCATGACCATGAGCATGCGGGCGACGCGCTCCCACGAGCGAGGCGTCGGCCAGCCGCGCTCGAGATTCTCCTCCTTCTGTCGGAACAGGTGGTCCGGGCGGAAGCGGATGAAGCCCGTCACGGACGGATGGAGTCCCTGCGCAACGGCCCAGGCTATCCAGTCCTCGGCGTCGCTCTGGAGCTCGACGTGGAGGAAGCGGTTCGCCAGGGCGCTCGACATCGTCGTCGAGACGGCCTGGTCCTCCACGCGGTTCCCCGCCGCGCAGATGTACCATCCGTCGGGGACGCTGTAGAGCGTTCCCAGGCGGCGGTCGAGAATGAACTCGTAGGCCGCGACCTGGAGCGAGCGGTCCGCCGCCGTGATCTCGTCGAACAGGATGATGCCGCGGCTTGACGGATCGCGCGGCCACTCGGCGGAGACCTGCCACTCCACGCCGTTCTCGGTCGGCACCGGCAGGCCGCGGATGTCGACAGGTTCGCGCTGGGCGAGCCTTACGTCTATGAACCCGATTCCGTAGTCCTCCGCGATGGAGCGGATAATGCTCGACTTTCCGACTCCCGGCGGTCCCCAGATCATGAGGGGCGGCAGGAACTTGGCCTGCGCCGGGTTCTCCTTGAGCGCATCAAGCTGGGTGCGCAGCAAACTGTCAAGCTGCGTCGCGCTCATGCGGTTGTGCAAATCCACCAATCCTTCAACTTTCGGCATGTCTTGTCCCTTTCAGATTATTGTTGATTCCACTTGTGACTTTCCCGGGCCTAAACCGCCAGCGTCAGCTGCCTGCTGACAGGCGTGTAGCTGGGAATGCCCAATGACGATCTCGCATCGTCCCAGCTCACGCCAAACGCATTGCGCTCGTCCGGGTCGCACCCCGCATTGAGCAGGAAGTCACGGACGCGTGAGATGTCGCAGGGAAGGTACGATCTGCATGCGCGGTGCGAATCGTCGTAGACCCAGATGCGGTTCCGCAACGCCAGATACCAGAGCAGGTTGTTGCCCGCGCCGTCCTTCACCGAGCTGACGAATCCCGGCGTGACTTCCTCCAAGGCGCCCAGGATTGACAAAGCGGTGTCGCCGTTGCGGCTGAAAACCGCCAACGCTGCAAGCGAATCCCTTGTCCCTTCGGAGTCCGCCAGGGTCTCCGGATCCGCGAGGTACCTCAAGCATTTCGGGCCGCCGTGGCGGAACAACAAGGAAAAGAAGGTCCGCGTCTTACGGCGGAGATGGAGATCCATCGTCAGTCGCACGCGCGCCACGAGGTCTTCCTTCACGGACGGGACGATGTCGCGGTAATTGCGGCCGATGGACTGGCTTACGCTTCCGTTGTATTCGGGTCTGAACGACGTTCGGAGCCGGACCGGATAGAACCCGAAATCCCGCATGGAGCGCAACATGAACTCAGGGACTTTCTCTATCGTATCGCACGGCCCCTCGCGCGCCGGGTTGAAGCCGAAGACGAGCTGCGGGAAGACGAACGGAACGGAGAGCAATGCGGCGCGCGTCTCGCGTGGAAGCAGACCTGGCGACGCCAGCGCTTTGCGGAGCAGGTTCATCGCGATCGCCGGCTGAAGCGGCCCCAACCATTTTACGAGCGCCTTTACATCGTTCCTGGAGAATGTCGCCAGTCTTGACGGACTGTAGAGCTCGGGAGCCGCAGACGAGTTTTCAAGGAAGCTTGTCCTTAGCGGTGTCGTCTGCTTCCTCAACATCTTGAGGCACGCCCCAAAACTGCCTTTCCCTATGAGGATGTCCATCTGGTGCCATACCCACGTTGGGGTCTGGTTCTGATATGTCGGTGCAATGTAAATGTGTTCGTCGTAGTAGTTTCCCATCGTCTCTCCTTTCAATGGAAGTTATTATATGCGGCCAAATTCAAAACTTAAGGTCCGCGCCAATCGGCGCGGACCTTGCATTGCCACCCAAAACTAACAGCCAGAAGCTAAAAGCCAAAAGCTAACAGCTACCCACTAACAGCCATTCGCTTCCGGAGTCCTAAAAACATCCCTGAAAGGCGGGAGGTTGCCCGCGCCGCGGGAGTTGTGGTTTTCGATTATGGCGAAGACAATACGGTCGAAAGCGCCGGCGAACTCCGCGGAGTCGATGATTTCCTTGAACAATTCCGCGACATGGCGTGGCGGATTGCGGAAAGCGCCGCACCCGAACGCCCCGAGGACGAGGACGCGCTGCCCATTCTCCCGCGCGATGCGGAGAATCGTGCGGATTTTATTGCGCGTGCCATTGGCCATTGGCGGTGTCAGGCGCTCTTCGCCGTTGGCGTCCTGGAATGTGTCCGGCCCCGAAATCGCCGGAACCGCGACAAAGTTGCACCGCCACGGCTGCGCAAGCAGCGGATATCCCTCGGTTTCGGGACCGCGGAAGACGGTCACGTCACGCGAGAAGGCGCCGCCGAAGTTTCGATCGAGGGGATAGGACTCCGGGGCTTGCGCCACGCCGTACTGCCCCCCGAAAGGCGCATATTGGTAGAGTGAACGGAAGTAGTCGCTGCTTCGGAAAAGGTGTTCCTCCTGCGCCCCCGCTCCGCCATAGACGCCGCCGCCAGGCGTTCGCCGGTTCGCCATGTTGAGGACGCAGACCTCCGCGACCCCCTCTTTGTCGATCAAGTCGCGGGCGACAACGAGACAGTCTCCTTCCCGGACTTCCACTTTCGCCGGAGCCGCGCCGGGAAGCCCCTGGCCGGCCGGGAGTTCGCTGGAGTAGAAGCGCGTGTCCTGCGCAATCGTCGGCGAAAGCGGCAAGACGACGCGAGTCCCGTCCGGCAAAGTGTAGCCACCGCTGCGGACGCAGGCAACCGTGTTACGGAAGACATCGGCGCGAATCGTGTGGATGTTCGTTTCCGCCACGCCATCGAATGTATTTTTTGCCTTGGCGTCGTAGAGGCGCCTTGATGTATCATTGAACTCCGTCAACCATCCGGCTGCATCCCATGCTGGCATGTCCGTTCTCCATTCTTTGAGGGTAGTCAAAACAACTCTTTATATTCTACGCGAACTCCACAAAAAGTTAAGAACCACTACTAACCCCTCATAACGGCGCACAGCGCACAATCTACCAACGGTAGTAGCGATACGGATCGTCGTCGGCGATTGATTGGTCGACGTAGAGAGAGACAGGCTCCACTCCGCCCGCGTGGTCAAGGAAGCCGTCATTCGGCAATGTGCCGAGGTTGCACAGGAGGCGCGTGACGAGCGCGAAGGCGCGGCGGCGGTGATGGCGGAGCGCGATTTCGTTTTCGTCGTAGACCCACGGCACGATGGAGCTGAAGACGATGTGGCCGCTTCGAATCGCCCGCCTTTTGATCGGATAGTCG
>JAEEGJ010017646.1_pt1 | contig 16101 bp, 16 predicted proteins | sample 8958761 | NCBI WGS metagenome assembly JAEEGJ01 (sample SAMN16246546, study PRJNA631951) | gut metagenome | biome: gut microbiome; feature: rumen; material: RS-attached | host: Bos | place: Iran: Karaj | collected 2018-10
ATCGAATTACCATTCCGATATCAAATTATGATGAAATTGTCCGATTCTGTGCTATCCCGACAGTTGCAGGTGACTTTGCCCCAAGTGCATTCGTCAAGTTCAAGCTTAGAGGCAAGAGTGGCTACGTCACCCAACCCATCGGAGCCGCCAGATACACCGCAGACGCCCTGTCAATCAATGTGCCTGTAAAGGTAGCAACAACAGATATTACAGTTACAGGAACCGCAATTGGCGTGTGCGAAATCGACATCTTTGATAATGACGTGTTGATTGGACATACCACATCGCTCGCCAATGGTGCTTGGTCATCAGAATGTGAACTCAATAATCCATACAACTTGTCATTACATAACATATATGCAAAGGTGAAGACTGCCCAAGGAATTGAACTGAGGACAGAAACCGCTAGTTGCTTGTATGATAAGAATTTCATTATGGTCAATAATGTTTCGATGCTATATGATAATCCTGAAATGGGCCCATATAATATTGTGTTCGATTTTATTAATGGAACCGTCTCACCTTCCTCCTATTATTTCTTCCCATACAAGAGTTGGCCAAATTGGTGGGGCTCTGGAACAGAGCCAAAGGAATTTACTTTTGTCGCCGAATTCACCAATAACAATCCTGAAATTATTTCAAATGTTGTTATCAATGTATTCACAGATCATGGTACTGTTCGACATATGGCTGCTATATATGATACTGCTAAGGATCGATGGGTTGCTACTGGTTATTTCGAAAGTAATAATTTGCCCATAAATGTTAGTGTCTCATATTATGCAAACACTGTAAGAATGCCAGACGCAGAACTAATTAATAATAACTTGTCTATATCCGTAATCACTCAGATGCAGGACGATATGGAGAGAGAGATTAATGAAGGGACATCTCTGCTTGATCAATTGCTTGAATTATATGTCGCTGATGATTATGATGAGGCAAGAATAACAGAATTAGAGAATGAAGTATATGAGTATTTTGGCATAACAGAAATAACACCTGTATCAATCAGCAATCAGGAAGAAGGTCAACAACTCATTGATGAATTGCAGCAGGAATTGTCTGACCCCAATTTCTTGATTGCCGATAATTTCATAAACACCAATATTCATGATCTGATTAACAGTACAGAGTATAATGAAGGCATTGATTTTAAGACATGCGATGAATATGATGAAACATCCATGGTTGACAATGGGTTTGAGAAAGTAATTTTGACCGACTCAACATGCGTGTATTACAAACAAACTGAGACAGAGTTCATTATTGTTAGCTTCCCTAATAACATTGCTGTTAGCATTAGCCTAGAGACGCTTTCTAGTATTAAAATGAAGTCTCTGTCGACCGATGATTTCATACAAAAAGCAAGCGTCTTTATTGAGGAAGCTTCTGCTAATTTGAACAAAGTAACTGATGGCTTGTGTAAAATCAAGGATTTCATCGACACTTTCTCAAATGTGGTGGGATTTGTTTATGGCAAATCAAAAGAAATTTTCTCTAAAGCATTGGGCACTTTAAAGTGGATGGCTGCTGATAGAAGGGCTGGTATGGCATTCCCAGGACAGCGAATTATCGAAGGTGGGCTTAAAGACCAAGCTCGAACGAGTGGAAAAGTCATGCTCGGTACCCAGAGGATGGGTAATTCGATATCAAAGGCTATGAATAGCCCCATTGGCAAGGCCGCCCAAAAGGTTCTTGCAGCATTTGACATTATTTCTCAGATTGCTCAGGGTATTGAAGATGTGAAGAATGCCGTTTCAATTTATAGAGCAGTACCTGATCCATGCGAAAATGATCAGGTTGAGGCTAATAATATAAAGGGACGAACTGCATATATTGGTCTTGGCGCCATCGCTTTCTATGGTCTAAATATTGCTGCTGATGTTATTGCTATCAAGGCTGCTATTGCAGCGGCAGCAGGTTTGGCACCCTCTGCTGGTGTTTCTGCTTCAGTTTTGATTATTGACTTAGGATTAATCATAGCTAAAGCTAAAGCATGCGATGAATATCACAAGGTATTTGAAGGGAGTGCTTTAGAACTTCAAGGGCGAATAAGGAATCTTAAATGTAAAGAGGATGATGACGATGATTATATTGATGTGCCTACTCCTCCTTGTCCTCCTTCTACTCCAATTCATGATCCGTCGGGATTTGTTTATGAGGGTGTGCCGTCGAATAGGTTGCAGGGAGTGACTGCGACTTGTTACTATAAGGAGACGGTAGAGGATATGTATGGTGACACGCATGAGGAGGTTGTGCTGTGGGATGCTGAGCAGTATGGCCAGGAGAACCCGCTGTTGACTGACGAGAATGGTTACTATCGTTGGGATGTGCCCATTGGCATGTGGCAGGTGAAGTATGAGAAGGTTGGCTATGAGACCACCTACAGCGATTGGTTGCCCGTTCCGCCTCCTCAATTGGATGTGAACATCGGTATGGTGCAGATGCGTCAACCCGAGGTGATTAAGGCGCACGCTTATCCTAAGGCCGTTGAACTGGAGTTTGATAAATTCATGATTCCTGAGACGCTGACGACAGACAACATCACTGTGAGCGTGAATGGCACAGCGGTCAGTGGCAATATTGAGCTGCTGAATGCTGAAAAAGACGATCCGTTGGCCATCACGTCCATCCGCCGCGCTCCTGGCACGGGGCTGACCTTTGCATCGCGTGTGCGCTTCAACGCTGACCAGCCTTTCAATGCCGATCAGGTGACGCTTCATGTGAAGCAAGACGTGAAGAGTTATGCCGACTTGCAGATGAACGAGGATTATGAGGTGACATTGCCCATAGAATATGAGATGGAGAAGATTGTGGCCGACTCAACTCTCATCGTTCCCTACAGCGATAGCCGCACATTGACTGTAACGGTTATGCCTGCTATGTCTAGCAAGGGTAAGACCTTGAATGTGCGCACCACTTCGTCGATGATTATCAGCACCGATGCCGAGACATATACCCTCGATAGCAATGGTCAGGCAGTTGTTACCGTTTTTGGTGACCTACCTGGCATGGGTTCGCTGTTGTTTGGTGTTGACGGCTACGACCTGAGTGCAGCTACCCTCGTCAATGTGAAGATGGAGAGCGAACTGACTGTTGCCACACCTACCGCCTCGATTGCCAGTGGCAGTGAAGTGGAGAAGGGCACTGCGGTTTACCTGAGTTGTTCGACTGAGGGAGCGACAATCTATTACACTCTTGACGGAAGTTGCCCGTGCGACAACACGCCCGCGCGTAAGGTCTATGATGGTACACCTATTATCATCAACACTACCACAACCATCAAGGCGATGGCAACGGCACCCGACTTGTTTGACAGTGATGTGGCTACCTTTATTTACCGTGTGAGCAGTGGTTTGCGTGGTGATGTGAATGGTGATGGCGAGGTGAATATTGCCGATGTTAATGCTTTGATTGACATCATCTTGGGTGGTGCAGTAGATGAGGATACCCGCAGCCGTGCCGACGTGAACGGTGACAGCGAGGTGAATATTGCAGATATTAATGCACTCATTGATATCATTTTGAGCCCCAGTAATCGCATGAGGATGAAGGTGAACAGCAGTGACCTGCTTCACATGGATGATGTGGCCATGCTACCTGGCGATGTGAGAACCATAAATGTGACGTTAGATGATGCTAACAGCTATAGTGCTATGCAGTGTGATGTTGTTTTGCCTGCAGGTCTCACACTCATTGATATCTCATCAGTGGATGGTCACATCAGCAAGACCGATGTGTTAGATGAAAGCACCATGCGTGCCGTGAGCTACTCGATGGACAAGCGTTCCTTCTTGGGCGACGAATTCCCCGTGATGTCGTTGACTGTGCGCGCCAATGCTGCTTTAGGCACCGAGAGCGAGATTAAGTTGACCAATGTCGTCCTTGCCGATGCCACTAACAAGGCATGGCGTGTGGAAGATTGCACTGCCCAGGTAAGCAACGCCACTGGCATCAATGATTTGACCGCATGTGTAGACCGCGTCTGGGTCGAGGGTGAAACCCTGTGTATCGAGACACGTCAAGATGGTGCAGCTCGCATTGCTACCATCAATGGTGTAACATATGACCTTGATGTCAAGGCTGGAGTAAATCGCTATGTCCTTGACGCTGGCCTCTATGTGGTGGTCATCAATGGTAGAGGTCATAAGATTGCAGTGAGATAGGCAATTGACTTCAATCTTTGAATCATAGTTAGGCGCTAGGGGCATCCGCTTCCTAGCGCCTATTTTTTGGGATAGTTAGGAATTGACATATCATTTAATAACTAGAGACTGAAATATTAATTTGTTAATAACTTTATTTCAATGAATTTTGAAAATCGTGTTTGTAACCTGCTGAGAGGCAGGTTTTTTTGTTTGTGGTGGTGTGTAGTGGAGAGAGGTCGCGACAATAATTCGGCAACAAACCGTCAATTCCAGCCGGAAACCTTGCCGTTCTTGAAGTACACACAACTTATATGGGTTTCACCATAAACCCATTGCTCGCTATAGCTTGAGTCATTTATTCTATCAGGTTCTCCCCAAGCCACTTTGACAAGTTCTTTTGGCATTCCAATCTTTATTTCGCCTGCAAGAGCGGTATTGCACATAGCTTGACCATATTTCTTAATAAGTTGATCCATTCTTGACTTTGGGAAGATGAAGTGGTCCATATCGAGTTTAGTGAGCGCTACTGTTTCTCCCTTTGAGTTTTGGAAAAGATAGCCAATTTCACCCCTGTCTTCAAGTGCGATTATCTCCTGGAATGTCCATACCGAACCTCTGCTTTTTTCAATCTTATCTCCTGTGTCGAAATTTCTTAAGTGGCTCAATAGGACGTGGAATTTCTTACCTTTGTTTTCTGCTTCAAACTTTGCCTTATATCCGAGTATAAGGTACGGCCACAGGCTTTCTCTTTTCTCATATTTTATATAGTAAATAGAGTCAGTCTTGAGATCTCGTAGTTTGAGTACATCTTTTGAACTAAATCTGGACTCTTGCTTTATCACTTCTACTACTTCAAACGTGTGCATGGCAACACTCTCGTAAGACGGTTTTTTCCCGGTAAGTTGGTCCGATGGGTAAATGTCATATTCAAATTGTCTCAACTGCTCAGGTTTCGGAAGAAGAAACAATTCTTGTCCAACAAGCCCGTAAGGATCCTTTGGATTGTTGCTAATGCTGTCGTATGGGACCACCTTTTTCTCTGTCTTTGCCGCAGATGCCACCCTCACTTGCGACATAGCAATGATTGGTAGCAGTGTGATGAGAATTGCTAATACTCGTTTCATTATGCTTATTGGTTTTGAAGTTGTTTGATTTTCTCTTGCAGGTTGCGGATGGTCTCCTGCTGCATGGAGATCACGTCCACGAGGTTGTCGAGCCTTCTGTCGTTCTCGGCTTGTGTTTCGCCTTTCAGCATATTGCCGTCGCCACGCATGAGCCATTCTGCTGAGATGTCATTGAAGTTAATCAAAATTGAATTGATTATATTCAATGTGATACCAGTCGCGCCACGGATAACGCGATTGAATGCGCTTTGGGTGACGCCAATTTTCTTTGCAAATTGCGTCTCGGTCATGTTACTATAGGCCAAGACAGTTTTAATCCTCGTAATCATAATTTCAATGGTAAATAAAAGCTGCTTTCGTTAAATATCGTTAAAATTGAGCAAAAATAAATCAAAAATGCTTTGAATTAAATCAAATGTGATTATCTTTGCATCAATCAATCATCAACGATGCAAATTTACATCATTGATTTGGATTTACAAAACATTTATAACTAAAACTTTAGAGACATGGAAGAGAAAAATTTGAAAGAGGGACAGGTCGCAGAGCAGACCACCTCACAGCAGGACGAGAACATGAACATGAGTGATGTGGATGCGCTCAAGGCTGAAATCAAGAAACTCAATGAGACGATTGATTACCTGCGCACCTCGAACAACAGGGAGTACCGCAAGGTGGATATCCTCAAGGGCGCATTGAAGATGCTCAAGGACAAGTACAGCGTCTCGGATAGTGACTACTATGGTGCCCTGCTTTGCGGAGGCGACGGAGAGATCGACATCGACAACATCCTCTACCAGTTATCGAAGTAAACGTCAAACCACAAAAACGACACAGCTATGAATTTCTTCAAGGTAACAGTCGTGTACAATGAGCGACACATGACAGAGGACATCTTCAACGATGAGAGAGCCGCCAGGAAGGCTTTTGCGGAAGCTGACCGCAATCCCCATGTATGGGGCGCGAAACTCTACAACTGCGAGTTCGTGAACGGCAGGCTGGAGACGAAAGACTGCATCGTAAGGGTGTAACAAACATCTAAGCACATTCCGAAGTTTGGTCAACTTCATGGCCTCTCGCGATGAGGGCCACCGCAGTAGCATAAGAGCAGTGCCGCCCATGCCCGGGCAAGATGGAGAGTGCGAGTCCTCCCTGCGGAACACAGCAGAGTTCCTTGACATGTTGGCAGCAGGATAGTCGAAGGCGACAGACCTGCAACAAATCCCGCATCGCCAATGCGGGTGGTGTGACCAGGCACCGGGAACCTGGCGGGGACAATCGTAACTGGCCCCGAGAACCCAGTGACGAGTAAGAACGAAAACGACAATGGTATCTGCCATACAACATATACGATTGAGATTTGCTCATAAGGTCCAGAAATGGGCACTCCGCTAAGCCGATGGGGGTACGATCCACAATCCTTGAGGGATGTGGTGGGCCAAAGGAACTGGCGGTTTTTGGGGTAGTAGTTCAAGGGACAGAACGCCCGCCTGGGACGGGAGATGCTGGTTCGAGTCCAGCCGACTCCACCTAATTTGTGTGTTTTTCATGGTATTATAAAAGCTGCCCCTCCCTGTCGGGAGACACGGAGGGTTTTTACTGACATCATCAATCATCATTTTATATATGGAGAATTTGACAACCACGGATGCAATCCGTAAGATGAAAGTCGGGGATGAGCTTTCGTTCCCCGCAAAGCGTGCCGAGTACATCCGCACGATCACCGGATCTCGACTCATTCCTGAGCGTAAGTCCGGTATGCGTTGGTCAACGGTCGTTGACATGGAAGAGGGTACAATCACCGTCAAGCGTATCGCATGACACGCGAGGAGATTGAGACCCGTTTGCTTGAGAACATCCTGTCGGTAACGTCAGGGATGACCATCGGCAAGCGTGCCGCCGCCCGCATTGTGGGAGGCGAGAAGAAACTGGAGCTGCTGCACGTCTCGGGTGCCGTCGAGTGCCAGGGAAAGGGTAGCGGCCAAAACGGAAAATGGAGGTATAACCTCTCACAAGTCCTGCAGCATTGCAGGCATATATAGTAGCCACAAAAGTCAAACATCTAATTTTTACACGGAAATGAAGAAGTATTTTTTAATCATGTCGGCGTGTCTGCTCTTGGTGTTCTATCACCTTATCCCGGCAGACGCGCCCAGTTCTGATGTGTGGGAGTGGCTGGCCTCATCGGTCGGTGCACTCGCATTGCTTTACTACCTGTTCCATTCGTTGGGCTGGAAGGAGAGCAATCGTTAAACAATGTTGGTGGGTTGCATTTTTTGCAAATTGCATTGCCCGTAATCCGCCAATAATCACTATCTTTACAATGCTTTAATTACTATAAGTCAAACATTTAATTCTTACGAAACATGGAAGAGAAAAAAGGTAAGAAAGAGCAAGAGTTGACCGCTGAAGAACTGGTCAAGAAAAACCTTGCAATCTATGAACAGGCGAGAGAGGTGCCACCATCCGCCATCAAAGAAATCGTCAATGGTCGCCTCAAAGGAAAGAGCGACATCAACCCTGTTTACCGCATCAAGCGCATGACTGAAATTTTCGGTCCCTGCGGTATTGGCTGGCGGTACGAAATCACCAAGCAGTGGCTTGAACCATTCGGCAACGAGGTCAAGGCATTCACGTCAATCAATCTCTACATCAAATGGGAGGGCGAATGGTCTGAACCAATACCCGGCATCGGAGGCGCGTCTTTCGTGTCGCAAGAGAGCAAAGGCCCGTATGTTAATGATGAGTGTTACAAGATGAGCCTCACCGATGCGCTGAGCGTCGCTATGAAGGCTCTCGGCATTGCTGCTGACATCTACTACTCGAAGGATGGCAAGAACGCCAACCCAGGCGACTCCAAGTATCGTGACGGCACCATCAGCGATGCTGCCGATGACCTGCCCGCAGCGATTAATGAGATGAGAGCCTGCAAGAGCAGCAACGAGAGGGACGCATTGTGGTCCAAATGGACTTCCAAGCATCCCGAGTATGCCACACAGGGACATGAGTTCTACAAAGCCACCGTAGAAGTCGGTCAGATGCTCCAACACATGAGCACAGGCAGGAAGGCTGAACAATCAATCCAAAAATAACTCTACGTTCCATGATAAAATTTGAAGATCTAAAGCAGTCGGCGGTAGTGTTTAATGAGGAAGCTCATACCTACCGCCGAGGCGATGAGGCGTTAAGCGGTATCACCAGCCTCATCCATGAGGTGTTGCAGTTGGGAGTTTATCCTGATGCAAACGAGTTTGTGAGAAATGTACAGATCCCGAAAGCCGGTTACTACGGCACCTGCATCCATAAGGCCATACAGATTTACGAAGACCTCGGCATCGAGCAGACCCAGTTCCCCGAGAAATCGCATCCCACGGCAGGCATGTTGCCCGCTCAGGAGGTGTCCCAGGAACTCGCCACTTATCTGCGGCTGAAACCCAAAAAGGTGCGCACGATTGCTTGTGAGTTCACCGTGTCGTATGGCAATTTCGCCACTCAGATTGACACGGTATGGGCTGATGACGATGACGGCATCTACCTCGACGACCACAAGTCAAACAACCTGGACTACTACCCCGGTGGGGCTGCAGGACTCAAGGAGTATCTCTCGTGGCAGTTGAGCATTTGTGCCGTAATGTTTGAGGCACAAACTGGCCTCAAGGTCAAAGGTCTTTATGCCGACTGGCTCCGCAAGGATGCGGGCAAGTTGTGGAAGATTGACAGGGTGCCCGATGAGAAGGTGCTGAAACTCCTTCAGACGGAGATTTTGCCGAAGCCTGAAGGCGGTTTCATCTACATCAATCCCGATATGCAGGTAGAGGCCGCAAAGGTCGAGGAGGTCAAGCCCGTTGTCTCCAACTCCAAAGACCTCACCGTCCCTGTCGAAATCACCACGGCAATCGCCAACCTGGTGAGGGCAGAGAAAGCCGCCAAGGACATGAAGGAGCAGTTGCGTGCTCTCATGGAGGCCCATAACATTACCAAGTGGGAGTGTGACGAGTTTGTGGCATCAATCAGTGCAGCTTCAACCGCCACTCAACTTGACACGGCGAAGTTCAAGGCTGAACATGCCGACCTGTTCCAGAAGTATGCAAAAACCGTTACCCGCAAGGGTGCATTCAAAATCACAGCGAAATGAGCGTTAATAAAGTCATTCTCTTGGGCAATCTTGGCCGCGATCCCGAGATTAGAGACACCCAAAGCGGCAAGCTGGCCACCTTCTCGCTGGCCACTACCGACCGCGCATATACCAATGCCAACGGAGTGCAGGTTCCCGAGCGCACCGAGTGGCACAATGTTGTCGCCTTCGGCAAGGTTGTGCAGGTCATTGAGCAGTACGTCCACAAAGGCAGTCAGGTTTACATCGAGGGCAAGTTGAGAACTCGCAAGTACACCGACCGCAACAATGTGGAGCGTTACACCACCGAGGTGGTAGTTGATAACCTGGAACTGTTGAGCAAGCCTCAGCAGGTCGCTGCACCGTATGCACCGGCCCCCGCGCCTTACGTTCCGTAATGATATGGCACGCAAGGTTGACTGCGGGAAATTCCTCGTCATCGAGGCTACCCGCGATGAGATGCACCGCGCATGCGGCTCCCCTGGTATCTGCGACTACTGCGGCAAAGTCTCCGACAATGGTTACTACATCGCAGTCCTCAACCAATGGTTCTGCCCCAAGTGTTACGAGGAGTGGAAAAAGGATGCGAGGTATTATCCCGAGGATAGACCTGTCGAAGAGCGGAATTATCAGTATTACTCCAAACTGCTTGGCGTATGATAATCCACCTGCGAAAAGACCAGGGCCACGTCACCGACCAAAGGACGCTCGACCAGTGCATGGGCTTCCTGCCCAACGGTGACTATGTGGCAACCATAGAGACCAGGGCGCAATGGGAGAAGCGGCAACCCCGCACACTCAACCAGAACGCCCTGTTCTATGTGTGGTGCCATCACATAGCCGCGTTCTTCAACGCGACCTATGGCGATGACTCGTGGAACAAGGACAACGTGCATGACCTGTTCTGCGAGATGTTCAAGCAGCCGTTCGTGCTGCCTAACGGTCAAGTGATTGATAAGTGGGTGGAGACATCGAAGCTCACCAAAAAGCAGATGACCGAGTTTATGAACAAGATCCAGTCGTACATGGCCACCGAGCACGGTGCAACCGTCCCGCTGCCTGATGACGACAAATACAAGGATTTTCAACTGGAATACTCATAAATTTCTTTAAGCATTTTAGAACAATTTTCCTTCCCGGCCAGCAGCGATGCTCGTCGGGATTTTCACACGGGGCTTACGGGTGCTTGGCTGCAAACAACCATTAGTTAAATCGGTATGTTAAATGTTTGATTTCTCAAAAAGCGGCGGTCAGGTGTGGTTCAACTCCACGAGCCTCCCAAGCAGAAGTACTGAAAGTAATACTTTTTCATCGGCATTTGTCAAGTAGGCGGGAAACACGCCCTAACCCTTGAGGGGGACCGGCACCAAATAAACTGGCAGATGTCGTCAACAAGGAAAACTGCTTTTTCCGCTCCGTCGTGAGACGTGGCGGACTCATCACCTGGCCCGGGTAGGGCACAAAGTAAATTTCTTTTTCATAACTTACAGTATTTGATGTTTAATCGGCCCCGCTTACCTGCGAAGGCGAGCGGGCAATCATCACCCGTCCTGTTCGGGTACAAGCAGGAAACCTCGTCGCGTTGGTTAGCGTCGGAGCGATCACGCTATGGTATAAGAGCCTAGGAGGCCAGCGCGACACCGTATCACAGCAGGGAGGTGGGAGCGGTAACGCCTCACACGGAATTAAAGGCCTCGGCAACCCCTGCTGAACGCATAACATCGTAGTTTTTCATGGTAATAGTTTTAAGTTTAAAGGTTATGTTAATGGTATTACAAGTTAATTAGTTACAATCCCGCTGACCTGGGAAGGCAAAGCGGGTAAACATCACCCAGCTGCGGGCAGCAGCGCAATTCACACCGGGAACGGCAGCGAGTCGTGGAAGATCCCCGCCGACGAGTCGGTGCTGAGATAAACAACTATAATTATTAATTCGTGGGACGAAAGACCGCGACCTTACCATAGTTGCTTTTTCACAGGGATGACGAATATTTACTTTTTCTAATTTTCCACATGTTTTTGCTCGCCTTATCAATGAGGTGAGCAAACCCATCACAGCAGGGTGGTTGGTGCAGTAATGCCCGACTGGAATTAAAAGTCTCGCACACCCTGCTGACGGCATCCTGGCCAGGATGGTCAAGCTGACGACCTAAACATCAGCACCGAGTTGCCGGTATAGCAGCGAAAATGAACTGTTTTGTTTGTTGTTTATAAAAGATTGGAGTCACGGCGAGTGACGGAAGACCCGCTTGGTCGTGTACCAGGCCGCGTAACATAAACGGTATTATTCCACATCTAATGTGGTGCGTTATCGCAGGGTTACGCTACAAGTTACCTAAAGGTATGATTGAAAGAATTGACATTTTAATTCACTTAATCCACCCTCCCTGCTGTGAAGCGTTGGAGGGTACACCGGGACGAAGAGCCGCACCATGGGCAAGGCGGATGATAATACCGTAAATGAGCAGCTGCGTTCAATTCCAGCCGTCCCGGCACGACACATTTTCTTTCCGTGTTTCGGGTCCAGACCGTCACACCGTTGGCGGCTGGACTTTTTCAAGTCAAACATTTAATCAATGAAATATCAACTCCGTGACTATCAACAACGGGCAAGCGACGCAGCGGTGCGCTTCCTGACCACCAAGACAAGCCATCGTGGCGGGCTGCTGATCCTGCCGACTGGCGCCGGAAAAAGCCTCGTGATTGCCGAAATCGCATCACGCATCGACGAGCCGCTGATAGTGCTGCAGCCGAACAAGGAAATATTGGAGCAGAACTATAATAAGCTGCTATCATACGACGTGTTCGACTGCTCAATCTATTCCGCGTCGTTGCGCCGCAAGGACATCAACCGCATCACATTCGCCACCATCCGAAGCGTGATGAACCACATGCACGACTTCGATGCGTTCCACAAGATCATCATCGACGAGTGTCACCTGGTCAACCCAGGCGAAGGGCAATACAAAGAGTTTCTTGATGCAGTTGAAGGCCGCAAGGTGGTCGGGCTCACCGCCACTCCTTACAGGCTCGAACAGCAGATAGACCCTAAAACTATCGAGTGGCCTAACCCTCAGTACGGAAGTATTCTCAAGTTCTTAACAAGAACCCGCCCCCGCGTCTTCGAGCGAGTGCTTTACTTCGCCCAGGTCAAGGAGCTGCTTGACAAAGGGTACCTCGCCCCCATGCGCTACTTCGACATGAACAAGTTGGAAATGAAGAATGTGAAGCTCAACACAAAAGGGTCCGACTACGACGAGAATAGCCTGAAGGCCGAGATGGAACGCGCCGACCTCTACGAATACACCCTGCAGATCGTCAACAGGGTGCTTCACCCGAAGGATGGCAAGCCGAGGAACGGCATACTGGTGTTCACCAAGTTTGTAGCCGACGCCGAGCGCCTCACATGGGACCTCGACGGCATCTGCGAGATGGTGTCGGGAGATACGCCCATGAAGGAGCGAACGGCGATACTTGAACGCTTCAAGAGTGGCGAGACAAAGGTTGTGGCCAATGTGGGAGTTCTTACCACGGGCTTCGATTATCCGGCACTCGATACGATCATCCTTGCGAGGCCCACGATGAGCCTTGCTCTCTATTACCAGATGGTAGGCCGTGCAATTAGACCTTACCCTGGTAAAGTTGGGTGGGTTATTGACCTATGCGGCTCCTGCGCTAAGTTCGGCGAGGTGGCAGATTTGGAGGTTGACCAGCTGGAGCGGAACAAATGGATCATCACCGGTGCCAAGGATAAGAAACAACTGACTAACATAATAATGAGAAAGTGACATGGCAATGAAATTCTTTAACAAAAAGGTCTATATCGTGCCCGGCAACGCCCACAGGTTCCGCACGGAGCATGATGCTATTTATTACTGCAATCAGCACGGCATAGACACCTCCACGATTGAGAAGTACGACTCAATCAAGGAATATGACCGATGGATTGAGCTCCAGAAGATGCAGGCTGATGGCCGAATCAGCGACCTTCGCCGCCAGGTCGAGTACGAAATCATCCCCGAGCAGTTCGAGATGGCGCATGTGCGTGACCGTGTCATCAATGACTGGATGGTGGAGAATGAACATTACCACACGAGGCGGGAGGCCGAGGCTTACTGCCGTGAGCATGGCCTCCAGTTCGCATCCATCACCAAGAGCCACCGCACTGAGCCGGTGTATAAGAAGGTGGTTTACGAGCAGAATGCGGTATATACCGCCGACTTCGTCTTTGTAGAGAATGGCGTGACGGTTGTTGAGGACTGCAAGAGCGAGTACACCAGGAAGGAAAAGGACTACGTCTTGCGACGCAAGCTGATGCTCCATGTTCATGGCATCCGCATCGTCGAGACATAACACCAACAGCACTATGGAGGACGGATGGATTAAGTTGCACCGCAAAATGCGGGAATGGCAACATTATCAAAATCCTTCTGTGAGGATGGTGTTTGAAGACCTACTTTTCGCCGCCAATAGCAAGAAACGCTTTTTTCATGGTACCGAAGTAAAGCGGGGTGAAACTATGATTTCCGTTTCCTCTCTTGAGTATAATACTGGATTGTCCCGAAAAACGGTCATCCGTGCGTTGCAAATTCTTGAAAAGACTGGAGAAATCAAGAGAGAGAGATTGCCACATGGCATTAAGACCATCATTACCGGATATGACTCGTATCAAGGGGAAAAGAAAGGCAGAAAAGATGGTGCAGGAGATAGTGTAGTTAATGGTGTAGGGGATAGTGGAATTATTCCACCACCAATTCCACCAGTCACTCCACCACCAATTCCACCCGAACAAGAAGTAGAGAATGAAAGAATTAAAGAAAACAATAATAATTCTTCACTTTCTAACGAAAGTGTGTCGGGCGACCAGTCACCCGACCCGCAAGATCCATCTCCAGTGAGGTTAGATTTTGTTGGGTTAATGAAATTCTTCAACCGCACTATGAGCGAGGCTAACGCAACTATTCCACACGTTGTTTCCATCAAAGGGAAGCGCGAGGGCAACGTGAAAGCCAGAATACGAGAGTACGGCATTGACAAAGTATATGAGATGATCACAAAAGCGAGTCAAAGCGATTTTCTCAACGGGAAAAATAAAAGGGGCTGGCGTGCTGACTTCTCATGGCTGTTCTTGCCGACGAATTTTCAAAAGGTTCTTGAAGGAAACTACGATAACGATAACAGCAATGGAATTTCAAACAACTACAAGTCTGATAGAGAAATCGAACGAGAAAAACTTACCCACGGCTACGCAGCCACTATCGCACGCCGACTTGCAGAAGGTGACAAAAGTGATGAGCCGTTATGGTAATGGTGCGAATTTTCTAAACATGCTCAATCCAGATGCCCAGCTTGCCGCAGGGCGAAACCCAGAAAAGGCTATCTTCAGTGAAGACGCCCCAACACTGGTCATCATGCGTAAGGCATACGGAGATGCCTTCCCCGCGACATGGCTCTTGCCGCAGATCCTCAACCTGGTTATATTCTCCAACTCCAAAAGTACATTGGACGACAAACAGGCCGAATTCCTCGCCGAGGTCATCGCCAACGAGTACGGCTTCTTGAAGGCCTCCGAGCTGCTGCTGTTCTTTTACAACTTCAAGACTGGTAAGTACGGACGTTTCTACGGAGTGGTTGACCCGATGCGCATTATGGAGGCGTTGGGCGAGTTCAAGGATGAGCGAGACCGCGTCATTGAGCAACACAGGCGAGAAGAAGAGAAACGGCTGGAGGCGCAGACGCCCAAACTGCCGACGATGTCACCCGAGGAATGGTGCAGGCAAAACGGCATGCCCGAGTGTCACACCATGATCGAGGCGTGGCAGATGGGCAACCGCATCCAGGACATCATTGAAGCCGTCCTGTGGGGCATCAACATCATGTGGACTTTGGTTAATGCGCCAAGTGCTTACGCCAAACCACGTTAAAAAGAGTTGGTGCGAAGCAAAAAGGGCGAAAATCAGAACCGCCCAACGCCTGCCCGGTATTAACTTTACTGTTGATAAGATTTCAAAGTCAAACATTTAATTCTTATGAGCGAGACAACTAAAAAACAATTTGACGAGCTGAAAGCAAAGCATCCTGACGCTGTTCTGCTCTTCCGTGTCGGTGACTTCTACGAGTGCTACATGGAAGATGCGAAGACGGTGTCTGATGTGTTGGGGTTGACGCTCACCAGGGTGGACTCCACATTCCACTATAAGGAGCCTGCCTATATGTGCGGTTTTCCCAATCATGCGCTCGACTCGTACTTGCCCAAACTTGTCCGTGCGGGCGTCCGCGTCGCTTTGTGCGACCAACTGAAGGAACCACCGGCCAAAGAGCCGACAACAAGTCAAACATTTAATTCAAAACGAAACATGGAAAAGAAAAAGAAAGCAGAAATCATTAACATTCCCATCGGGGCCATTCAGCCGAGCCCCAGGAACCCTCGCAAGACCTTTGACGAAGCAGATCTGAAGGAACTTGCGGACAACATCAAGCAGCAGGGCCTCCTGCAGCCAATCACCGTCAGACCAACGCTTGACGGCTGTTATGAAATCGTTTGTGGTGAGCGTCGCTATCGCGCATGGTGTCTCCTCGTCAAAGATGGGGGCCAGGTTTCAGTGGAAATTCCAAGCATCGTGCGGGAGATGACCGATGAACAAGCATTCGAGGCGATGGTCACAGAGAACCTGCAGCGCAAGGACGTTGACCCTATGGAGGAGGCCTTCGC
>JAEEGJ010017647.1_pt1 | contig 16101 bp, 20 predicted proteins | sample 8958761 | NCBI WGS metagenome assembly JAEEGJ01 (sample SAMN16246546, study PRJNA631951) | gut metagenome | biome: gut microbiome; feature: rumen; material: RS-attached | host: Bos | place: Iran: Karaj | collected 2018-10
GGGCGATACCGCCGCATGTCAACATTCAGCCTATCAACTATATCAATGGAAACCCGCCGGTATTTCTGCTATAATCTTTTTTGAATTATTGAGGTGTTTATGAACAAAAAAATCGGAATGATCGGCTCTGCTATAAACGCTTTTACCGTTCTGGCTTTTGCAATCTGCATGCTTATAAATTTTACATTCGGCAGCTATTTTGTCTGCATAATTTTGGCACTAAGCTTTGTTATGATGATTTGTGCCTTTGAAACAGAATGCAGGACTGAATGCAAAGCCGCAGGAAAAGCAGCGCTTGTTTTTTCCGCAATTTATGCTACTTTAATTGTCATTGTCTATTACACACAATGCACAAGCGTAATAAACGACAACTTAGGCGAAAGCGCTATGAAAATTTTAGCCTACAAATATATGGGTTTAATGTTCAATCTTGATATGCTCGGCTACGGAATTATGGCTTTATCTACTTTTTTTATCGGTCTGACGATAAACGCGGAAACAAAAGCAGACAAGGCATTAAAAGCTCTGCTTCTGATTCACGGCGTTTTCTTTTTAAGCTGCTTTCTAATGCCCATGACCGGCATTTTTGCCGGCAGCAATGGCTCAACTTCAAACGGCGGAGTGATTGCGCTTGAAATTTGGTGCCTTTATTTTCTGCCAATCGGGATTCTGTCTTTTCTGCATTTCAGGCGGAGCTAAAAAAGGCTGTCCAAGTGGAGAAAATCCAATGAATAAAACGAAGCACAAACGAATAGGAATATATATTTTAGCAGCTATTGTGTTGTTTGTATCCTGTTATCTTATCATTCAGAGAATACACTGCCACATTGCAGTCAAAAGCGCAGAAGCACGGCTTGCTTCTTATAATGCAAAAACTGCCGACTTAAGCTATGGCAAAATGACTTATGTTGACAAAGGATCTGGTGACGTAATTCTTTCTGTCCACGGAATCTTCGGCGGCTATGATCAGGCATATGAAACTTGCGAAAATTTTGCCACAGACTACAGGATAATCGCACCTTCCCGTTTCGGCTATTTAGGAAGTGAAATTATGGGTGACGGCACACCCGCTGAACAGGCAAAAGCCTATGTGGAACTATTGGACAAACTGGGTATTGATAAAGTCTATGCACTTGCCACTTCTGCAGGCGGAAGTGTTGCCATACGCTTTGTACTTGACTATCCGGAACGGACAAAAGGGTTGATATTATATTGTTCCGGCATGCCACATACCGAAAAACCTGAAAAAGATCCTGGATATGCTGGTCCTCCGGCATTTTTGTGCGGAGATTTTCCGATGTTTTTGCTGAGCCCTCTTTTTGAGCCGATTATGGGAATGACACCTTCCACAATTTACAGTATGCTGCCATGCAACGCGAGAAAGGCCGGAGTTGTACTTGACGCATCCGTTACCAACGGCGATATGGCACGCAATTATGACAGTTATCACGTTGAAGACATGCAGGTACCGGTGTTGATTTTTCATGCCAAGGACGACAAGCTTGCTGACTATAATGACACGGTAAAAGCTGTTCCACGATTTCCGAACTGCACTTTTATCAGCTTTGAAGACGGCGGACATCTTATGGCTGGTCATGAGACTGAAATCAAAAAGGCAGTTGCTGAGTTTACCAGTAAAAAATAATTAATAACAATAAAACCTGACACACTGTTGTCTTATTTTGTATGCTATACTCTCATCATGCATTTTGTAAACGCAAAATCGATTTTGACACCTCACAGCATGAACATTTACCGCGGCTGTTCGCACGGCTGCATTTACTGCGATGCGCGGAGCAAGTGCTATCAGTTTACGCACGAATTCGAGGATATCGAAGTGAAGCAGAATGCGCCGGAACTTTTGGAGCAGACTTTGCGCAAAAAACGGAAACGCTGCATGGTTGGAACCGGCGCAATGTGTGACCCGTACATTCCGCTTGAAAAAGATTTGCGCCTTATGCGCAGCTGTCTTGAAATAATCGAAAAACACAACTTTGGCGCGGCGGTTCAGACAAAATCAGACCTTGTGCTCCGCGACCTAGACATCTTAGAGCGCATAAACCGAAAGTCAAAAGCCGTAGTTCAAATGACGCTGACTACCGCAGACGACAGCTTGTGCCGCATTGTAGAGCCGGGTGTCTGCCCGACAAGCCGTCGCTTTGAAGTACTCTCGGCCTTCCGTGATGCCGGCATTCCGACCGTAGTCTGGTTCAGTCCGCTTTTGCCGTTCATAAACGACACAAAAGAGAATATCGACGGTATTATGGACTACTGCCTCCGTGCGGGCGTAAAGGCTGTTATTTGTTTTGGAATCGGACTGACTCTGCGCGACGGCAACCGCGAGTATTTTTATGCCGCGCTCGACCGCGCAGCTAAAGCAGACAATCGGTTTTCAGGTTTCAAGGAACAATATATACGAACTTTCGGCAACAGCTACGTTGTTTCAAGCCCGCGTGAACACGAGCTAATGCAGCATCTCGCACAACAATGCCGCAAGAACGGCATAATGCTCGGCACAGATTCGGTCTTTAAGTGGATGGAAGAATTTCCCGAAGGCAACCCCGATCAGCCGGAGTTGTTTTAGAACAACACATCTGGCGGATTTTTCTTATATTTTTAGCAAAACTTTTTCCTGCTTTTTTGAAACTGCCATTTTTGGATATGTTATTATTTCCAGGCCCATTCCCAGGCTGTCAAGATAATCTATCAATGTTGAAATTTTTATATCTTTTCTTTTTTCGATTTTCGAAACTGATGACTGGGTAAAATTTGCCATCTCAGATTGCTTAATCTTCTGTTCTTCGCGGAGCTGGGCAAGGCGGATTGTCATAATATCCTGCTCAGCTTTTATGTGAGCCCGGCGAACTGCTTCTTGAGACATATTACTTTCCATCATTTTGATTGCGTCTTTCATTTTCCAACTCCTTCTCATGTCTTTCAGCAATTACTTCGGATTCGGCTATTAAATCCTTGTAAAAATTATCTTGATCTTTGCCTTTTTTATCTCCGCCGGTAAGCAGAAAGGCATTTCTTTTGGAATCAAAGTAATAGGAAACTCTCAAAAGATGTTGATGCGTCTGATTTCTAAATTCTTTTAGATTTTTAAGTTTTTTTGAACCATGAAGAACGTCAGCGTATGGACGGGGAAGACTTGGACCATATTGTCTTAGTAAAAGAACCCTCTGCAATACGGCTTCTTTGCTTTCTTCGTCCAATGCTAGAAACCATGCATCATATTCATCTGATGAATCTACATTCCACATGGTTAATTATATGAACTAAAGTGAATATTTGTCAATAGAAAAAAGGCGGATTTACCCCGCCTTTTTTCTAATATACTATTCAACTATTTATTTGAAAAATACTTTCTCTGGAATTCTTCGTCACTCATACATAAAATCCGAATTCCTTCAATAAGTCCAAGAATCTCTGGTATTACAGTCCAACAAAAAAGAATGCACACAATTCCTTTTCCAATTTGGCCTAAATAAAACTTATGAACTCCAAGACCACCTAATAAGAGTGCAAGAACACCTGCAGTCACTCTGTTCTTATCTGAACCCATTGATGAAAGAGTTGATGACACTACATTCATTTGTCTACAACCACACTTTGGACATATTTCTGCTTTTTTTGCAATCTTAGCTCCGCAATCTTTACAGAATTTTGTTTCGTTTTCCTGCATCTGTCTTACACCACATTTTGGGCAAATTTCCGCATTTACAGAAATTTCTTCACCACATTCAATACATTTTTTCGTTTCTGGCATTAATTCCTCCGAAGTTTTTATTCTCTAGGCGAAGAAATGCTGAAAGGTTTTTATTAACAATAAATGACAAGCCCATCTTCAACCTAACAATTATTCGCCATATTCACAGAAAAGTTTATACAGCAAAAAAAGTGTATAATTTTCCATAATTTACCGATATATCGGTATTTACTATAGTATACCTACTATTCGGTAATTGTCAACGAAATAATCCCAAAATGTCGGTATTATAGTTTTATGTTCAGAGACAACTTAAAGGAACAGATTGAATATAAAGGAATGATTATCAAGGAACTTGCTGCTAAAACTGGGATAAGCAAACGTACGATTGACACTTATGTAGACAGCCGTGCAGTGATTCCGAATGCAGAAATAGCAGTTAAACTTGCCGAGGCTCTGGACACAAGCGTTGAATATCTGGTCAAAGGAACTGAATCAGAGCGGAAACTCGATGTTTTCCCACAAAAGCAAAAAAACTACGAGAAATATAAGAAAATACTACACGATTTAGACTTAATTCCAGAAAACTTTCTGCCGGTTATTGAGGCTATACTTCATGTAACTGCAAAAAAGCTTTCTGAACAAACAGAAAACTAAAAGCCACCCCGAACCAGCCGGAACTGTTCTAAAGTATTTTTTTTAATGTGACCTTCATTTAATGCTATATCTTAAAGATGTGAAGCTTTTAGAGTAATTGTTTTTCCATAAGGAAGAACAAGCCGTCCCTGAGGTGTAAACTTGTCCGATTTTTTTTCAGTTCCCTGGTCAAGTTCATGAATAGGGATATTAAATTTTGCATCAATAATAGTTGCAACTTCAGTGGCTTCTACAGCATCCATATTGTAAATTCCATCGATTGGATACATTGCATAATCAATATTTCGTGATTTTAAATCATTCATCTGGTCAATTCTTGAAGTATCTCCTGCATGATAAACCGTTACACCGTCAACAGTTACAAGATAACCTACACAATATCTGACATCATGATTTTTATTTCCACCTGCAGCAACTGCTTTAACTGTAAAAGGTCCAAGATTCATTGTTTCGTAAGTTCCATCATGAAGAAAATCTCTATTATCCAATTTTTTTCCGGATTCTTTAAGTTTTACTTTGTTGCATGGTTTGTGATCATCGTGTTGATGTGTGACGATTATGTAGTCTGCTTCCATAGAGTAATCACCGTCAGAATAATTAGGATCTATGTAAAGAACAGCACCGTCTTTTGCAACAATCTTTACAGAAGCATGACCGATATAAGTCAGAGTTGTTTTTCCTTTTCCGCATGAAAAGATAAGAACAGAACTAAATCCGATGATAAGTGCGCATAAAAATTTGATATTCTTCATAGTTATCTCCTTATGATTTTAAAAAACAATATTCTTATCCAATTTTTCCAGATTTTTTTTGTGAATAAGAATCAGAAGGGGAGCATCAGCTTTTAGAGGCAAATCAGGATCCACAAAATCTTTTACAATCCCATTTTTAATTGCAATAATATTTGCTCCGTACTTCTTTCTAAGATCCAGTTCTTTTAATGTTTTTCCAATCCATTTTTCTTTGGGTTCCATTTCTACAAGGCAGAGATCTTCGTTAATTTCAAAATATTCAAGAAAGTTACTTACAATAAGACTTTTTGCTGTTCGAATCCCACTTTCTTCTTCCGGAAAAATAATCTGGTCAGCTCCTATTTTTTTCAGGATTTGCCCCATCCTTTTATTACCAGCTTTGGCAACAACCAATTTAATGCCGCTTTCTTTTGCAATCATAGTACACATAATGCTGGCTTCGAGACTACTCCCCATTGCAACAACAGCACATTCAACATGAGAAATACCAATTGCTTTTATGGCAGAAGTGTCTGTCAAATCTGCAACAATTGCGGTGGTTGCTTTTGAAGAATAGGCTTCAATAATATCTTCACTATTATCAACAACCATTACCTGTGCGCCACTTTCTATAAGTTTGTCTGCCACTGCCTGACCAAATTTTCCTAGTCCAAAAACTACAAAAGAATTGTATTTCAACTTAAGCTCCTTTGTAAAAAATAGCTATAACGTTTATATTCAATAACATTTTATCCAACTATAAAATGTCCGTTTGAATATTTAATCTCATTTTTATCTGAATGATTCGTGCTAAAGAAAAAGGCCATGGAAATCGGTCCAATTCTTCCCGCATACATTCCAATCATTACTATAACCATTCCAGTTTTGTTAAGACAGGAAGTTAATCCTCTTGAAAGTCCTACTGTTCCGGTCGCACTAAAAATTTCGTAAGCAGCAGAGAGAGCAGGAACATTAGAATTGTGTATAAGTGCAAGGATTAAAACAATTGTAAGCAAAAGATTTGACATAAGGATTGCATTTGCCTTGTTAATAAGTTTTTCTGATACTGCTCTGTCAAATACAACAAGTTCCTTTCTGCTTCGGATAAATGACATTACATTCAGAAGAACAACAAAGGCCGTTACAGTCTTTACACCACCTGCAGTACCAACAGGAGAACCTCCGATAAACATATAAATACATCCAACAAGACAGCTTGCCGGAGTCAGACCTTCCTGTGGAATCGTTGCAAAGCCCGCAGTCCTGAATGTAACAGACTGAAAAAAACTTGCCAAAATCTTATTTTCCGTAGAAAGTTTTCCAATTGTCAGGTCGTTATTCCATTCAAAAAACATAACTAAAAGTGTTCCTGAAATTAAAAAAAACAATGTCAGATTAATAACAAGCTTTGTATGTTCTCCAAGTCTGCGCCAGAAAATTTTAAGACCATATTTTTGTTTCCAGGCCTTTTTAATATTTTCAATACAATCAAACCAAACTACATAACCAAGTCCTCCTGAAACAATCAGAAAGATCGTGATAAGATTCATGGGAATGTTTGTCTGATATTCAATAAGAGAATTCTTTCCTATAATATCCATTCCTGCGTTACAAAAAGCAGAGACTGAATTAAAAATAGAAATCCAGATTCCTTTAAGAAAACCAAATCGTGGAATAAAAACAAATAAATACAAAACAGCACCAAGTCCTTCTATAAAAAAAGAACTTTTTATTACTTTAATTAAAAATCTGATAAGCCCTTGTATTGAATCAAGATTATAATAATCCTGAATTAAAAGTCTGGTACGAAGTGAAAAGCTCTTCTTTAAAAGCATCGTCAAAGCGGAATATATAGTGATTACACCAAAACCACCAATTTGAACCAAAAGGAGTATGATGAATTGTCCAAAAAAACTCCAGTGAGAAAAAGTATCTACAACAACAAGCCCTGTAACGCAGATTGAAGTTGTCGCTGTAAATAACGCAGTAAGAAAATTTGTTTGCTGGCCTTGTGCTGTTGCAGCCGGAATCATTAAAAGCAGACTGCCTGCTAAAACTGCGAAAAGGAAACCCAGTACGATTATTTGACTAGATGACAAGCGCCTTTTTTTAATTTGTTTTTCATTGACTAATTGCATCTATGTCTCTTTATAACCACTGTATACAAAGAAAATAATTTTAAATCTTTTTTACATTATATATGGCTATATTTAACTTGTCAAAGTTCTATTAATTATTTTCTCCCGAAAACCACATCATATCCAGCTCTTTTGAACAAATTACTGCTTATTCAATATCGGGCGGGCGCAATGAACGTTGAAGAATTCGATGAGCGGACCCATGAAAAACGCCGTGATAATTGTGCCTGCACCTGCGATTGTGATTATGGCTCGGGCAGCACCGCCAGAAAGCAGAAACAGCGCGACTCCGAGAATTACGCATACAAGGTCAGTGATGATGCGCACATATTGGAACTTGCCTTTATGCCATGTATTCACAATAATAAGCGCAACTGCGTCATAGGTTGAAACACCGAGATCGGCTGTCATATAAAAAGCAGAACCGAAACAAATGATTACAACACCGACAACAAGGCAGACAATCCGTACAATCAAGGAAGGATCAACAATCACTGTCTGCAAAAACTCATAAGTGAACTGCGTAATGTAGCCGAGCAAAAACAGATTTATGAAAGTTGCAATACCGATATAATGGCGGTCAAAAACCAGCATGAAAATAAAGAGCACAGCGTTAGCAATCACATAAAGAGTGCCGAACTTAATCGGTACAAGCGCATCAAGACCAGCCATAAACGATTGGAACGGGTCAACGCCGAGAGCCGCAATCTTAAAGATGCCCACGCTGATTGCGCAGATAATAACGCCAAACAGCGACATCAATATACGCTTTACAAGATTTTTCTTATCCATAATTTTCCTCACCTTATCTAATAATAACGTACTGCTGGGACTCCGACAGCTAACGATACCTGTATGTTGGCTATTCCGCTTGTGAATAATAATCCTCAAGCAGGGGACGGGCGGCATCGTAGTATTTTTCCAGCCGCTTGTCAAAATGCTTTCCGAAGCTTTCGGTCATAATCGTGTCTGCCTGTGCAAAACTCATCGCTTCTTTATAAACACGCTTGCTTACAAGCGCGTCATACACATCCGCAATAGCCATAATGCGCGCTTCAAGCGGGATTATTTCGCCTTTCAAGCCTTCAGGGTAACCGGAACCGTCCCAGCGTTCGTGGTGATAATGCGCTACATTTTCTGCAATAAGGTGGAATGCCAAATCATCTGTTCCCTTAAGAATTTCGTGAACAATACGCGCGCCCTCCGCTGCATGAGTTTTCATCGTTTCAAATTCCGCAACCGTGAATTTACCGGGCTTGCGCAGAATAGCGTCATCTACGGCGATTTTTCCCAAATCATGCATAGGAGCGGCCTTTATCAGATTATGGCAGAATTCGGGCGTGAGCTTGAGTGCGCTATCATCTTCGTCTTTCAGTATCTCATCAATCAAAATCTTTACTACATCGCTGGTACGCTTAATGTGCCCGCCTGTGGAATTATCGCGGCTTTCTACCATTGTTGCCATTGACATAACAAGATTGTCGTGCATCTGCACAATATGCTCGGTTTTTTGTGCAACTTCATCGCGCAGCCTGTCATTGAATTTGTTAAGCAGCGAAATATATTTCTGGTCTTTAGTGTCATCCTGAATGTAAAGAATATAGCCACGCTTTTTCTTTCCGTCTAAAAGCGAATCTATATCTATCTGATAAATTTTATCCCTGTAATTCTTAAAAAAGGTCTTCTTATTTTCATCAGAAATAAACAGTTTGATTCTATTGATTATCTGCTCATTAATCTCCGTGTTTTTTACCGCGGAATCATCAACCCGCAGTTCCACAAGCTTTGGAAAAATCTCCTTTGCAACACTGTTACTGCCTAAATAATTGAACTTGTTGTCAAAGGAAACAAAGCCCGTTTCACCATCCTTTGCAATGGTATCAATAACCGTGTCCGTAACGTCATAAAGCATAATCCGCCTGATTATCAACAGAAGAACAATCTCAAAAACAATAAATGCAAGCGGAATAAGGTCATATTTCAGAGGGAAGATTCTTCCGCAAAAATACAAAAAAACTGTTATTGATTCTGAATGCAAAAGATGATGAAGAATATGCCGCGAAACATCATTTTTTTTACGGATGGCATAAAACGTAAAGGCAAACATAGTAAGCATAAATGCTGCCAGCTGGATATAATAATAGGCATGAGCCGGTCCATAAACCTTGTTCAGTACAAGGTGCCCGTCTATTTTTTTTGCACTAATACTTCTGTAAAAAAAATCCGAATGTCCGATTGTAAGCGCTGAAATAAAAACTACTATTGTAAGCGCAAGAAATATAAGCCTGATCCACTTTTTTACATTCAGATTACACAGGTTGATAATGGTATATAATAAAAAAAGGTTGATACAACAGGCACCGAAATATGTAAGCTTTATTCCTATTATGGCTTCTGACAGAGTTTCTGAATTATAAACAAAAAGATAACCAAGGTTTGCAATTACAACAAGCAGAAAAATAAGAGTTATAAAACCGGAAAACCTTTTTCGCCACATAATCGCGTAAATTCCGGCCAGAACGAGAGAAAGAACAAAAAGAATTATGTAATACGCTTCTATTAAATCCATGAGCAATGAAAGTATAGGTCAGAATAAGCCCATTGTAAATAAAGATATAATTTTATTTCTACAATCTTGACAGTGTAAAGATAATCTGCTAATCTTACCAGTGTAAAGATTGTAGGAGCTATTCATGGAAAAACAGGACACATATCACCACAAAAACCTGAAAAACGACCTGATTGAAGCAGGTATTTCGCTTGTTGCAAAAGAAGGTCTTGAAGGCTTTTCACTAAGAAAAGTTGCCGGTTGTTGCGGAGTTTCACATGCCGCTCCGTATTCGCATTTTGAAAACAAAGATGTACTTCTTGAAGAAATGCAGAACTACATAACCGAAAACTTTTCAAATGAATTGGAAAAAGCTGTCTTTGAATGCAAAAAGCAGGAACAAATCCTTATGGCTCTCGGCAAAGCTTATCTTCATTTTTTTATTGCCCATCCCAATTACTTTATCTTTTTGTTCGGGAAGTCCCGCATTAGCCTGGATTTGACGCCAAATGCAAATTCTGAAAAAAACTACAAACCCTTTGAAATTTTCAAATCTGTTGTAATCCAGATTTTGTCGCAGAAAAACTATCCGACCGAAAAACGGAATGATGCAATCATCGCATTATGGGCTTTTATACATGGAATAACATCCCTGGCAACGATGGACAACATCATATACGAGCAAAAATGGGAAGATAAACTTTTTGACTTTATGCAGGTATTTAACTGCGAATTTTTACAGGAGGAAGTATGAACGGAATTTATTTCAGCGGAAATGGAAACACCAAACACTGTATGGAACTTTTTGCAGAGGCAACAGGCGGCAAAGCCGTGTCAATTGAAAGCCCTGATGCACTTGACGTTTTGAAAAGCGAAACGGAAATCGCTCTGGGTTATCCAACCCACTACAGCAATATTCCGGTAATCGTAAAGAAGTTCATTCAGAATAACGCATCGCTCTTTAAGGGTAAAAAGGTTTTTATAATTGTAACAATGGGTTTGTTCAGCGGCGACGGTGCAGGTCTTGGTGCAAGACTTTTGAAAAAGTATGGTGCTCAAATTCTTGGCGGGCTTCATCTGCGGATGCCGGATGCCATTGGCGATGTAAAAATGCTGAAAAAGGCGGCGAATGAAAACATCAACATAATAAAAGCGGCTGAATCAAAAATTACACAAACTGCATCACAGGTTAAAACAGGGAATTATCCCAAAGACGGGCTTTTTTTCTGGAACCGGCTTGCAGGGCTCTTTGGACAGCGGCTCTGGTTCATACCTACGGCAAACAAACTGCGGACAAAACTTCATATTAATACTGAAAAATGCACAGGCTGCGGGAAATGCGCCGCAAACTGCCCTACAAGATCAATCACAATTCAAGGTGGAAAAGCGGTGTTCAGTGTCGGTAATTGTACCATCTGCTACCGCTGTGTAAATTCCTGCCCGGCAAAAGCCATTACACTGCTTGGAAAGGAAGTGTTGGAACAGTGCCGTTTTGAGCTGTATCAAAAAAAGATGCAGGCTATGTAAAATGAAAAAACTGCTGTCGTTTTTTACAATTCTTGTGCTGAGTGCAGTCTGTTTTGCAGAACCGCAGGATGCCGGGGTCTGTGAAGTCCGTCTTATTATAAAAAACGTTCAGACTACAAACGGAACTATTGTAGTAAGCATTCACGATTCGGAAAAAAGTTTCAGCAAAAGAATTCCGCTGCAAACTCTGCGTCTGGAACCGGAACTACCGTCCGTTTTGTACACGGTAAAACTGCCTTGCAGAGAATACGCTTTCTGTGTATATCACGACACAAACGGTGACGGTGAACTGAATACAAACCTTGTCGGCATCCCTAAAGAACCGTTCGGTTTTTCAAACTACGAAGGGAAAAGCGCCCCGGGCAATTTTAAAAGGCACAAGGTTGTAATCTCAACGGACTGTGATATTGAAATCCCGCTCGTGGTGTTCTGAATTATACGACAATATTATCTCTTTCTGTCAGTAATTTGCTTTATTCTTGCTGAAAAAGGTTGAAAATTTTTATGATTTGACTTTGATTTAATATAGGATTTGAGAGGTTGCGACGGCCCTATCATTAATCAGGAGAAATATGCCATTTTTTTCTATCTGAAAGATAGTAGAATTCAGGACCGAAAAAATATTCAAACCTAAAACAATAATATTGTGAAAATTCAGTTTCATCATATTTTAATGGATCCTGATAATTATACAGAATATTTACATGATCAATATACATTTCTCCATTAGCCAAATATCTAGGTTCTAGAGTTGTTGGTAAAGCCTCTAAATATTCAGGGACAACGTCGATCAATTTTTCCGGGTATTTTTTATCCTTTTGTCCAGTCCTCAACTTTAATCCACGGAATTCTTGAAAATTCATCGTAGTTGTTTGTGATAACTATAAGGTTTCTTGTCATTGCTTGTGCTGCAATCTGCATATCATAGGGACCAATTGGTTTTCCTTCTTTTTCAAGATAAGCTCTGATTAAACCATAGGCTTCTGTATCTTCCGCCGTAAAATCGAGAATATTGCCAAAGTCTGTGCAAAAATCCAATAAAGCCTGTCTGTTCTTTTCACGGTTCTGGCTTTTTGAAGCGCCGTATTCCATTTCTGCAACAGAAACAGCCGACAAGAAAAGTTCTTCGCTTTTTGACGCAAGAATTTTTTCTGTGAGTGCCGGAAATTTATGCTTTATCAAGAAAATACAAATGTTCGTGTCTAAAAGATACATCAAAAAGCTTCTCGTTGTTGAATTTCCGGTTGTTTTCTGCCTTCTGTCATAAAGTCGTCTGTAAATTCGGCAAGGCTTTTCTTTAAGTTTTCCCAAGGCTTGCTTTGCGGAAAAAGGATTATCGTTGAGCCGATTTTTTTTATGTACAGTTCGGAACTATCTATGTGAAACTCTTTGGGAATTCTTACAGCTTGACTGTTGCCGCTTGTGAATACTTTCGTACAAACCATAATTCAGCCTCCACTACAATCAGTATATACACAAGTAAATACATCTGTCAAACAGTCTGCCAGGCCATAAAAAAAGCTCCGCAGTTTTGCGGAGCTTTTCAAGCTTTTTTACAAGCGCTTATGCCTTATTCAAGCGAGCTTCCAAATCGTTCAAGCAATCGTTGAGTTCTTTTGGCAGGTGCTTACCGAACTTAGGATAGTGATTTTCACGGATATCCTTAACTTCTTTCAGCCAGCCTTCTTTGTCGACTTTTGTGATTTCAGGAAGTGTTTTCTTGTAGTAGTCAGCAAGACCGTCTGTGTTGATAGCACCGTCTTTCGGCATGTATCCGATAGGTGTATCAATGTAGTTGTCTTTGCCGTCGCAGCGGTCAAAAATCCATGCGAGAACACGTGAGTTGTCGCCGTATCCCGGCCACATGAATCCGCCGGGGAGGTCTTTGTTGTTCTCGTCCTTGCGGAACCAGTTAACGTAGAAAATCTTAGGCAGTTTGTCCTGATCTTTTGCAGCCTTGCCGATGTTAATCCAGTGCTGGAAGTAGTCACCCATGTTGTAACCGCAGAACGGCAGAATTGCGAACGGGTCACGGCGGATTTTTCCAACTTCAGCAGCGTTGATTGTTGAAGCAGCTGTAATTTCTGAACCTACGATAGAGCCAAGGAATACACCGTGGTTCCAGTTGCGGCTCTGGTGTACCAGTGGAACAGTTGAAGGACGGCGTCCACCAAAAAGGATTGCAGAAATCGGAACACCGTTTGGATCTTCCCATTCCTTTGCAATACACGGGCATTGTGAAGCAGGTGCTGTAAAGCGTGCGTTCGGGTGAGCGAACTCTTCGCCCTTTGGTGACTTGTCCTTTGGAAGAGCGTCGCGTGTCTGGCCTTTCCAGTCAACAAGCTTGCCCTTTGCCGGGTAACCAATCTGCTCCCACCAAACGTCTCCGTCTTCTGTGAGCGCGCAGTTTGTGAAGATTGTATTCTTTGAAGCTGCAATAAGAGCGTTCTTGTTTGATTCTTCTGAAGTTCCCGGTGCAACGCCGAAGAAACCTGCTTCCGGGTTGATAGCGTAAAGTCTGCCGTCATCGCCGAACTTCATCCAAGCGATATCGTCACCGATTGTCTCAACTTTCCATCCTGGGATAGTAGGGATAAGCATAGCGAGGTTTGTCTTTCCACAAGCTGATGGGAAAGCGCCTGTTACGTACTTAACTTCGCCCTTAGGATTTGTGAGCTTAAGGATGAGCATGTGCTCTGCAAGCCAGCCTTCCTCGCGTGCAAGAACTGTAGCAATGCGGAGTGCGAAACACTTCTTTCCAAGAAGAGCGTTTCCACCGTAACCTGAGCCGTATGACCAGATAAGGTGCTCTTCCGGGAACTGGCTGATATATTTGTGCTCAACGTCTGCGCATGGCCAGATGCCGTTGTCTGTCTCGCCATTGTTAAGCGGCTTTCCGACAGAGTGAAGACAAGGAACGAACTCGCCGTCTGTGCCGATTACGTCAAGAACTTTCTTTCCGGCGCGTGTCATGATGTCCATGTTGAGAACAACGTACTCGGAGTCTGTGATCTCGATACCGTTCTTAGAGATAGGTGATCCAAGAGGACCCATGCAGAACGGAATGACGTACATTGTGCGGCCGTGCATACAACCTGTGTAAAGGCCTTTCATTGTTGGTTTGAGCTCTTTTGGGTCAATCCAGTGGTTTGTAGGACCTGCATCTTCTTCTTTAACGGAAGAAATGAATGTACGACCCTCTACGCGGGCAACGTCGCTAGGAAGTGAGCGGAACAGGAAGCTGTTTGGTTTCTTCTTAAGAGGAGTAGCGAGACCTGCGTCAACGCATTTCTGCATAAGACGGTCATATTCTTCTTTTGAACCGTCACAAACGTAAACCTCATCAGGTTCACACATCTTAACGCACTCTTCAACCCATGCCTTGATTTTGGCATGTTTGATGTCATTAATTGTCATATTGTCTCCTTATAAAGCCATCACGGCAGCGACACCCCAAGGACGGCGTGAATCGCAGTTTTGTCGCGGGCAAAATTTACTGTAAAAATACAATTTCAGTCAGTAAAAATATAACGATTTATGACGATTAAGACAAGCGGTTAAAGGCAAATAGGTTCGTGTATTTATGCGCGAGGCTTGGTTAAGTTTTCCGGGGTTCTACACCTCGCTCACGCTCGTTCTCCTCGCCGGCGGTCAAAGCCACCGGCTGCGGTGAACGCCTTCGGCGGTGTTCCACCCCGGCGCGGGCCTTGTCGCTGAAATTTGAAGAATTATTCGGCTAAATCGTATTCGGCAAGCGTTTTTATTTGACCGTTGGAGTGATAGGTGTATTCTGTCCATAACTCTGATTCGGAACCGTAAGAAGTCCTGGATTTTGTGTAGATTTCGTTTCCATGAGAGTCATATTCATACCAAGTTTTGTTGCCACTAATATGTTCGAAATAGATTATATTTCCATTTGAGTCGTATTTAGACCAAGTTTCAAGACCTGTCGTAGTCTTAAAATGGATTTCATTCCCATACTCGTCGTATTCATACCAGCGTTCATAGCCGTCGTTGTCATATTGATGGATTAGATTATTTCTGAGATCGTAAACATACCATGTTTCAGTTATACGAGAAGAATTGCTTCTTTTTTTTATTGTATGAATTATGTTTTCATTTGTGTCATACCAAGTCTCATTGCCATCAGAATCTCTTTCGTGTATTAGTTTTCCATCAGAACTGTATTCCCACCATTGTTCGTTGTTAGTTGATGTAATGCAATGAGTTTTGTTTCCTCTTGAATCATAGGAATATGTTTTCCTGTATTCAATACCCCACGAAGTTCTGTGATAAATTACATTGCCCTGAGAATCGAATTCAGACCAAATCTCTTTCCCTTTAGAATTCTTTGAATGTATTTGATTTCCGTTTTGATCGTATTCTAACCAAGTTTCATTGCCATTGGAATCTATTGTATGTGTATGGTTACCTTGGATGTCGTATTCAAACCAGTTTTCCATGCCATGTTGTTTTTGATAAATTAAATTTCCATTTGAATCGTATTTATATATACATTCTTCACGAATAAAATTGTTGGCATAGGTTTCTTTCCCATCTTGGTTGTATTCATAAAAAGCGTTCAGTTTCACCCATCTTTCAACTTTCTCCCCATTTACAGTCACTTCTTTGAGAATTTTCTCGCCGATTTCTTGCGCGGAGAGAGAGGCAGCGAGTGTCGTAAGCGCGAGGATAAAAAGCATTATTTTGGTTTTTGATTGATTCAAACAGAAAAACATATTGCCTCCGGCAAGTAAAATTGTATTTCACAACCCAGATTATTGCAATTGT
>JAEEGJ010017648.1_pt1 | contig 16100 bp, 17 predicted proteins | sample 8958761 | NCBI WGS metagenome assembly JAEEGJ01 (sample SAMN16246546, study PRJNA631951) | gut metagenome | biome: gut microbiome; feature: rumen; material: RS-attached | host: Bos | place: Iran: Karaj | collected 2018-10
GGTGCCACGCAAGAGTTCGGGATGAGAGACGACCATTTCGAAGAGGACGGCGAGATTATCTCACGCGCAACGATTGAGCGATCCATTGACGGTGAGAACGCCGAAGCCTACCGCATCCTCCTTGACGGAGAAAAAGTCGGCGGTGCGGTTATTTCTGTCGACAAGGCTTTTCTTCGCGGTGAGTTGGAGTTGCTCTTCGTCAACCCAGAAGTCCATAGCAAAGGCATAGGTTATGCTGCCTGGTGCCTCATCGAGAAGCTACATCCTGAAATCATCGTTTGGGAAACCTGCACCCCTTATTTCGAGAGGCGTAACATCCATTTTTATGTGAACCGCTGCGGGTTCCACATCGTGGAGTTCTGGAACAAACATTTTCGTGGTCCAGCCATACCTGAAGAAGAAACTGGGAACTGGCATGAGGACGATGAAATGTTTTTGTTTAGGAAGGTGATGAGATAGGATTACAAAAAGAGAGATGCCGCCACAAGGATACACTTTGCGGCGATTGTTTGTATCCCGATGGTAAAGATTATTGTTCAAAAATGTCATTTTGTTCGTTGACTAATTGATTTGTTTTATATTTTTGCGCTATGAAAAAGTTGCAAAATTCGTGAACATACTCCCGATATTTATGTAAAAATCAGGAGTACGGTTCCTAAATTCAAAGGTATTATGTACAAGAGAATATTTGACATAGAGAACAAGTTGGATGAAGGAATGTTCCTTTTTGGCGCACGTCAGACGGGAAAATCCACCCTGTTGAAAGAGCGGTTCAAGGGAGCGATTTACTACGATTTGCTCAATCCAAGCGTAAGAAGGGCTTTTAAGGTAAATCCCAACTCCTTCTGGGATGCTCTTCAGGACAAACCTGCCGGTATGCTTGTCATTGTGGATGAGATTCAAAAGGTCCCTGAACTGCTGGATGTTGTCCATTCTCTTATGGTAGACAAAGGCTTGTTCTTCATCCTCAGTGGCTCCAGTGCAAGGAAGCTCAAGCGTTCAGGAGCCAACACCCTTGGAGGTCGAGCCATCCCGGAAACACTTTACCCGCTTGTATGGCCTGAGGTCACCGATTTCCAGATTGACCGTGCCGTCCAGAACGGCATGATTCCCCGTCATTATATGGTGGAGGATGCCACCAAACGCCTTTCTGGCTATGTAAAAGTGTACCTGGACGAAGAAATCAGGGAAGAGGGAGAAGTGAGGGAACTCGATGCCTTTGAACGTTTTATGGAGGTCGCTGCCATTTCCGACGGGGAAATGTTGAACTATTCTAACATTGCCGCTGACTGTGGCGTTTCTGCAAAAACGGTCAAGTCGTATTTCCAGATCCTTTATGATACGTTAATCGGGTACGAAATCCCCGCATTCAGGAAAGAGATCAAGCGAAAGGTCGTCCAAGCGCCTCGATTCTACTATTTTGACGTCGGACTTGCCAACTACCTAATGGGACGTCACTCTCTGAGACGTGGCACCGATGATTACGGTCATGCCTTTGAACATTTTGTGATGCAGGAAATCATTGCATACAATGGATATAACGACAAACGAGACACTATTTCCTACTGGCACACCTACGATAGAAAAGAGGTGGATGCCATTATCGGCGATGCAAAAGTGGCAATTGAAATCAAGTCCACGGAACATGTGGAAACCAAGCATAAAAAAGGACTCAAAGCCTTCAAAGAGGAGCATCCCGACTGTCAGTTGATTCTTGTTTCGTTGGATCCCATCACTCGGCGGTCGGGTGACGCGGAACTCGTCTATGTATTGGACTTCCTTAAGATGCTTTGGAATGGGGAGATATTTTGAATAATGCCGCCGCATGGGCTCCATGCCTTTGCGGCGGTTGTTTTTGCGAATGACAAAAAAAGACTATCTTTGCTGCATAATAATCCAAACAATGAAAAAAAGTATCATCAGCATAACTATAGGGCTGCTTCTACTCCTGACAGGTTGTGCACAAAACAAAACTAAAATGACTACGATCTACGACTTTAAGGCCCTGAACAACAAGGGCGAAGAGGTGGACATGGCCCAATACAAGGGCAAGGTCCTCATGATTGTCAACACCGCCTCGAAATGCGGTTTCACCCCGCAATATGATGGCTTGGAAGCCCTTTACAAGAAGTACCAAGACCAAGGACTGGTCATCCTCGGCTTCCCCTGCGACCAGTTCAAGCACCAGGAGCCGGGCAGCGACGAAGAGATCGCCGAGTTCTGCCGTCTTAACCACGGCGTGACCTTCCCACTGATGAAGAAGATCGACGTGTTCGGTGAGAACGCTCACCCCATCTTTGTGTACCTTTGCAATCAGGTACCTGATGAGGAAGTCCACGGTCTGAAGGACAAAGCTACGATGAAGCTCGTCGACAGCCTGAGCAAGTCGGAAGGCCGCAAAGACGGCGAGATCCGATGGAACTTCACCAAGTTCCTCATCTCCAAGGACGGCAGCGTCATCAAGCGTTTCCCGCCTGTGGCCGAGCCAAAGGACATGGAAGCTGAGATTGAAGCAATGTTGAAATAAAAACAAAAAGAACAATGAAAAAACTAACATTAATCATGGCGGCACTGCTGACTTTGAGCCTCGGTGCCTGCGCGCAAAACAAGACACAAAATACGCAAACAAAGGAGAACAAAGAAATGAAAAAGACCCTGATCGTTTACTTCTCGGCCACCGGCACCACCAAGGCCGCTGCCCAAAAGCTGGCAAAAGAGTTCAATGCCGACCTCTATGAAATCGTTCCCGAACAGCTTTACACTGCTGCTGACCTCGACTGGCGTGACAAGCAGTCACGCTCGACCATCGAGATGAACGACAAGACCTCACGTCCGGCCATCAAGGGTCGCTGCGAGAACATCGCTGACTACGACACCGTATGGATCGGCTTCCCCGTGTGGTGGTACACCGCCCCCACCATTGTCAACACCTTCATTGAGGCCCACGACCTGAGCGGCAAGACCCTCAACGTATTCGCCACCAGCGGTAGCAGTGGTGTGGAAGGCTCCGCCAACGACCTCAAGAAGGCTTATCCGCAGTACAAATGGGGCGAAAGCCGACTGATGAATAACTAATGAGCAGTTTCCTTCCCTACACCCACCGTTATTCGCTCACGGCAGCCGACATGGATACCCGATACCGCATGACACCGGGTGCTGTGCTGCTCTATTTCCAAGACTGTTGGGCCCGCTACATGGCGTGCCTGCATCTGGCCGCATTCGATGTGGTGAAACAGAACCTGATGTGGGTCGTCACGGAGTTCAACGCATGGTTCGAGCCGCAGACCGCTTTGTGGTCGGACGACATTGATGTGACGGTCTGGAACAGCGAGATCAGTGCGCTGAGGCTTTACACCGACTTCCGCGTACACAAGTCCGACGGCACTGAAGTGGCACATGGCTATGCTTGTTGGACTCTCTTAGACACCGAGGCACACCGTCTCGCCCCCAACACACCGTTGGTGCCACAGATTCCCATATTGCCTGAAAAAACATCCGGGGCGCACAAGAAGATGCGTTTTCCCGACGGCGGCACCTTGTTGCAGGAAGTGACACACAGCGTCAGTCCCATCAACCTCGACTTCAACGGGCACGTCAACAACCGCACCTACCTAAGTATCGCCATGCAGTCGGCAGATGAGGCATTTATGGACAGGCACGCCATCTGCAGCCTCGCCATCCAATGGCAGAAAGAGACCTTTCTCGGCGACACTCTGCTCTGCAGCCTTCGGCAATTGCCCAACGAGACCGAAGAGACGCGCAACCGATATCTACACACCATCACCCGCGGCGATGGACAGACGGCGGCACAAATCTATTCGGAGTGGGCGCCCCGCACGATACAGGTGGACGCGTCGGAGCTCGCCCCACGGGTATAAACAAAACAGGCCGGCATGATGGTTGTAAATAATTGACCATAAGCGCATTTTACGAAACACATTGCTGGCAATCACGAATTACAAAAAAATCAATTATTTCAGGTGCTTTTCAGTATTTTTTACCTAGACCCACAACTGGTAGCGGTGCTGACATGAATAAAGAAACCCTGCAGAGAATCGGCTCAAATCATTGTAAAAAACACTGATTATCGGTGCAGATTGAGCCGATAATTCGCAAAATAGTAGTATTTTTGCACCGATATGGAACAGAACAACCTGCACGCTTTCAAGCAGATATTCATTTCGCAGTACGAATTTGCCACGGAAGAGTATTTTTAACAGAGCTTTGATATGAATTTCAACAGCAAAATTGCCGTCGTTACAGGCGGCGCGCAGGGGCATCGCCGCGCTTACCCATGCGGAGGTTGCAATAAACGGCTAATTGGGCCAGAGCGATGAATCGTCTCGTTTCATGATGTAGCGGAAGTCCCAGTCGATTTCACTGTATCTTGGACAAAGCACCAGCTCGTCGTTGGTGTGCTTTTCCACCAGAAATACCCTTCCATTATAGCAACCGCCTTGGATCTCCAGCAACCATTTGCCGGATTCTTTTGTGAGAGTATAACTATGCCACACTGGGAGACAGTCCGTTCGAGAATCGGATATCCACACCTTTTCGTTTGTAAACTCCATACAGATAGTTGCTTCCGGAATGTACCCCTGCCCTGCGATGGTGATTTCGCACGACTGCGCCGTGTTGACCCATTGGCCGATAAGAACGTCTTTGTTCATGTTGTCTTTGCCGCAGGCTGCCATCAGGTGGTGGCGAGGGCAAGGACGGTGATGTTTTTAATGCTTAAATGTTTCATATTTAATATTTTTTGATGATTGCTCACTGGATTTGGCGCACACTCCCCTTTATACCCTATTGGTCGTATAAAAGGTCGATTTCGTTACATTGAAAATGAAATTTTTTTCAAAAAAATAAAAACATCGCTCGCGATATAAATATTTTTTGTATTTTTGCATCGTGAACGATATAAATGTGCAAGTAATGGAATACGAGCAACTTAAGCTAAACAACCAGCTCTGTTTTCGCCTCTATACGGCGGCGAGGCTGACCGTGGGCGCGTATCACCCCTACCTCGACCCATTAGGCATCACCTATCCGCAGTATCTCGTGCTACTCGTGTTGTGGGAGCAGGACAAACAGCCGGTATGCGACATCGCCAAGCGGCTGATGCTCGACACGAACACTGTCACTCCCCTACTCCAACGTATGGAGAAGTCGGGACTGCTCCGGCGTACGAAAGGAAAAACGGACACACGCCAGCGCATTGTGTCGCTGACCGAAAAGGGAACAACCCTGCGCGAACAAGCAAAGCACATCCCCGAATGCCTGAGCGCGAACATCTTAGAGAAAATGGGTTCTGTAGAGGAGTTAACAACGTTAGTACCCACCCTCGACAAACTCATCGAAGGATTGAGTGAACGGCAAATTGGCCGTTAGCTATTGGCTATTAGCTGTTAGCTGCCAAAAGCTAATAGCTAAAAGCTAAATTAATTCGAATAAACAAAAAAATATCACTTAAAAATTCAAAACAATGGCTACTATTTATGATTTCAAGGCCCTGAACAACAAAGGCGCAGAGGTGGATATGGCGCAATACCGCGGCAACGTCCTCATGATTGTCAACACCGCTTCCAAATGCGGTTTCACCCCGCAATACGACGGTTTGGAGGCGCTGTACAAGAAGTACAAAGACCAAGGTCTCGTGATTCTCGGTTTCCCGTGCGACCAGTTCGCCAACCAGGAGCCCGGCTCCGACGCGGAGATCGCGGAGTTCTGCCGTCTCAACCACGGCGTCACCTTCCCGCTGATGAAAAAGATCGATGTCAACGGCAAGGAAGCACACCCGATCTATGAATACCTGAAGTCGATGGCCCCGACTGAGGAGTACAAAGGATTGAAGGCTAAAGCATCAGCAGCTCTGTTCAAAACCATCAGCAAGAGCGTGGAGAAAGACAGCGACATCAAGTGGAATTTCACCAAATTCCTCGTTTCAAAAGATGGTGCCGTTATCAAGCGTTTCCCGCCCACCACAACGCCCGAGGATATGGAGACAGACATTGAATCTATGTTGAAATAATTCGATTATGATCCTCTATTTTTCAGGCACGGGCAACAGCTTGGCCATCAGCCGCCACATCGCGGAGAAACTCAACGAAACGGTGATGCCGCTTAGTCAGGCGGTGCATCAGGATTTGTCGCAGGAGCGGCGCATCGGGCTGGTCTATCCCAGCTACTGGTTCAACGCGCCGCGGGCGGTAACCGAATTGCTGCCACGACTGCAACTGCCCAAGGAGGCGTACGTCTTCATCGTCATCCCTTGCGGCGCGCAGGCCGGCAACGCCATCCACACGGTTCAGAAACTGCTGGCCGACAAAGGATTGCCGTTGGCGTACAGCCAGAAAATCCGCGTGCCCGACAACAGCGCCGTCGGCTTCGGGCGCGACCCCAACAAACAGGTCTGGAAGTTCGAGAAATATGCCGATCGGTTGGAGCGCATCACCGAGGAGATTGCCGCTGGAACGCATAGTTTGTATTACGCGTGGTGGGGACCGATAGGCGCACTGTGTGCCCGTCCCGGTATGCAACGCCGCACATTGCCGATGCTCACGCCCGCCGTCAACGCTGACCTCTGCGTTGGTTGCGGCATCTGCGCTGACGTGTGCCCGCAAGGCAACATCGCCCTCACCGACGGCAAAGCCCGTTGCGGCGACAACTGCACGCAGTGTCTCGCCTGCGTCCACTTCTGTCCGAAGCAGGCCGTGGAGCTCAACCGCAAGCCCACGCCCAAAGCGCACCAGTACCACCACCCGACAATAACGGCGGGAGATATGAAAAAGAATGTATTTTCGCAATCCAAATAAAAAAGAATTATGAAACATCTCAACTATTACCTCTCGATTCTCGCCATAGCATTGTGTGTCAACTGCTTCGGGCAAAAAAACGTTGACAAGAAATTGCCGAAAGACATCTATGGCTTCACCGTCAAGGACATCAAAGGCGATGATGTGTCGCTGGCCAACTACCAAGGAAAGGTGCTGCTCATCGTCAATGTGGCCAGCAAATGTGGCCTCACTCCGCAGTATGAAGGTCTTGAAGCCCTGTATCAGAAATACAAGGACCAAGGGCTGGAGATTCTGGCGTTCCCTTGCAACCAGTTCCTCGAGCAGGAGCCGGGCACCAATGAGGAGATACTGGACTTTTGTTCTGTCAACTATAACGTCACGTTCCCACTGTTCGACAAAATCGACGTCAACGGCAAGGAGGAGAGTCCGCTCTACACGTTTCTGAAATCCAAAGCCCCGTTCAAAGGCTATCCGGAAGGATACGAAAAATTCGCCTCACAGCTCACTATGATTCATCAGAAAACCGGCAGTGGATTTGAGAAAGGCGATGCTATCAAGTGGAATTTCGGCAAGTTCTTGGTCTCCAAGGACGGCAAAACCATCCTGCGTTTCGAGCCGATGGTATCGCCGGAAGATATGGAAGCTGACATCCAGCGCTTGCTGGGAAAGTAAGAAAACACTGTAGGAATGACTCGTGTTTTGAAACTGAAAAAAATATCCCTTACCGCCCAAATCGGCATCGCACTGCTGCTGGCGGTGTTGGTCGGCATATTGCTGCGCAACCAGGCCGATTTTGTCAACACCTATATCAAGCCCATCGGTGTCATCTTCCTCAACCTGCTGAAATTCATCGTAGTACCGCTGGTTCTGTTTTCCATTATGGCGGGAATACTCTCAATGAACGACATCTCCAAAGTGGGCAAATTAGGACTCCGCACCATACTCTATTTCATAACGACTACCCTCTTCGCAGTGACATTAGGGTTGGTTGTTCCCAGCCTCCTCAAAGGTGTTCTGCCGACCATCCACATCAGTGCCAGTGCCGTGGCGGAGGTTGTTGATACGCCTCGTCTGTCGGTGATGGAACAGATCGTGGAGATGTTTCCGAGCAACATCCTCGCACCAGTCAGTTCGATGGCGATGATGCAGATTATCGTGATTGCCTTGTTTTTCGGCATCGCGATGGTGCACGTGGGCGAAAAGGGCGAGATGGCCCGCAAGGTGACCCTCAGCTTCAACGACGTGGTTTGCAAGATTCTGGAGTACATTATGGCGTTGGCTCCCATCGGAGTGTTCTGTATGCTGACCCCCGTGGTGGTGGAAAACGGCCCAGCGGTGCTGGGCTCGTATGCCGCGCTGTTAGGTTTGGCCTACCTCTGCTTTGCCGTACACGCCGGTGTGGTCTATTCCTCGGCAGTGGGCTTGATCGGCGGCCTCTCCCCGCTGAAGTTCTTCAAAGAGATGCAGCCGGCAATGTTGTTCGCCTTCTCCAGCGACTCGTCGGTGGCCACGTTGCCCTACACGATGCAGTGTACCGAGAAAATGGGGGTTGATAAGGAAATAGGGAGATTTGTGTTGTCGTTGGGCGCCACCATCAATATGGACGGGGTGGCCATCTATTTGGGCGTAGCCTCCGTGTTTATGGCCAACTGTTGTGGCATCGATCTTACGATGAGTCAGTACTTGGCCATTGCTTTCGCCTCAACAGTGGCCTCCATCGGCACGCCGGGCATTCCAGGCGGCAGCTTGGCCTTGATGGCGATGGTGTTCGCGTCGGCCGGCATCCCCGTCGAGTGCGTGGCCGTGGCCGCTGGCATCGACCGCCTCATCGATATGGGCCGCACCGTTATGTCGGTCACCGGCGACGCCTCCTGCGCGGTGGTAATGCAGCGGATTGTGGGGAAGAAGCTATGAAAATAACTCATTATCAATAGTTTACAAAACAAATAATTCAAAAGACGTTAAAAAAAACATAAACCCAACTGATATGGACACTACTGAAACCATTATGACCCTGCAAGAAGCCATCGTTGCCCGCCACAGCGTGCGGCAATACATTGAAAAGCCCATTGAGGCGGAGAAAGTACAGCAATTGCAGACCCTCATCGACGATTGCAACCGCGAGGGCGGGCTGCATATACAGTTAGTGACAGAGGAACCCAACGCCTTTGCCGGCGGGATGGCCAAATACGGTAAGTTCCGCGGCGTGCGCAACTACGTCGCTATGATCTGCAAAAAAGGCGACGATGTGAAACTCGGTTACTACGGCGAGAAGGTGATCCTGTTGGCGCAAACGCTTGGACTGAACACCTGCTGGGTGGGCCTCTCCTTCCGCAAACAACCCGACCAGTACAAGGTGGACGACGGCGAGACGCTCGTCTGCGTGGTGTCAATCGGCTACGGTGCCAACCAAGGGGTGCAGCACCCGCAGAAACGGACTCTCGCCGACGTGACGGACGACCAGCGCACTGCCGACCACGGGAAAGCTTTCCCCGAATGGTTCGTGCGTGGCACGGAAGCCGCATTATTGGCGCCCACAGCCGTGAACCAGCAGAAGTTCGTATTTGTCCTGCACGATAACAATCGTGTGGATGCCAAGGCGAAGTTTTCCATCATCGGCTATGCCAAACTCGACCTCGGCATCGCCAAATGCCACTTCGAGGTGGGCGCGGGGAAAGAGAATTTCGAATGGGTATAAGTTTTAGCTATGCAAAAGAGAAACATTTTCCATATTGTAATTCCCGTTTTGCTGCTGGCAGTATTCTGCACAAGTTGCGGACTGGGCGATTGTGGTGAGAACATGCACTTTCGTACTGATTCTATTTCAAACAACATTTATCAAGAAAAGTATCGTTGTTTTTGTGGCGGAGCGACAACCACGGATGTCATCTATGTATATATCACTGATTCAACCTCTTTCAGAAAATATGTCGGCGACTACGATGATCAAGAATTTATTTTTGTAAAATGCAGAAATGATTCGATAGTGGATGTATATCAGGAAAAAGACGTTGGTGTTATTGAGCACAATTACAAGACCAAATTGATAAACAGCTACAACATCAATAATTTGAAAAGAAAAAAGAAGTTTGATACACCTTGTAAAAAGAAGTGGAGACTATAACCGATTCGGGAACTTCAAGTACATTCTATGATAGTTCATAAAATCAAGGCAACAACAAAATGAAAGCTTTACTGATATTTGAACATCCATTCGCAACCTGGAAATTGAAAAACATTAACCGTTATGGAGGAAAATAATCACAAAACGAAGGATCGTGCACGTAGCATTATCCGCACCAGTTGGATTGGAATCGCCGCCAACGTGCTTTTGGCGGCTTTCAAGGCCGGCGTCGGCATCGTGGCCAGCAGTGTGGCCATCGTGATGGACGCCGTCAACAACCTCAGCGACGCGCTGTCGAGCGTCATCACCATCGTGGGCACGAAGCTCTCGCAGCGTCCCGCCGACCGCAAGCATCCCTTCGGCTTCGGGCGCATCGAGTATTTCAGTGCCATCATCATCGCCGTCATCGTGCTGTCGGCGGGCATCACCTCGCTGATTGAGTCGGTGAAGAAGATTTTCCACCCCACGGAGCCGAGCTACACGACGGTGACGCTCGTGGTCATCGTGGTGGCCATCGCGGTGAAGATCCTGTTGGGGCTGTATGTGAAACGCAAAGGCACGCAGCTGAAGAGCGACGCGCTGATTGCCTCCGGCTCCGATGCGCTGTTCGATGCCATCATCACCTTGGCCACGCTCGTGTCGGCAGGTATTATGCTGCTGTGGAACGTCTCTATCGACGGCTACCTCGGTGCGATTATCTCGTTAGTCATCATCAAGGCCGGTATCGAGATGCTCGCCTCGCCCGTCAACGAGCTGTTGGGCACCAGCATCCCAGCGGAGCTCACCTCCCAGATCAAGCAGGAGGTCGGCGAGTTCGAGGGCGTACACGGGGTGTATGACCTCATCCTCCACAACTACGGTCCCGACGTGAAGATCGGTTCGCTGCACATCAGCGTCTATGACACGATGTCGGCGCACGACATTCACGGGCTCACGCGCAAGATCTCCACGCAGATGTTCATGCGGCACGGCATCATTATGACCGTCGGGGTTTATGCCATCGCCACCGGCGAGAACCGGATGACCGAGTTGCAGATGCAGGTGATACAGACGTTGTCCGCCCACCAAGAGATTGTGCAGGTACACGGTTTCTACTATTCGGAGCGCGACAAGATGCTCTCCGTCGATGTGGTGCCCGACATTTCCGTCCACGATGACGCCGCCCTCATCGCGCAGCTCACCGTCGAGATACAGCCCTTGGTGCCGGAAATGCAGGTGGTGGTCGTGGTGGACCACAACTACAGTGAGTGAGGGGGCGGGAGTTCCGTGCGCAACAATTTTTTTACCTTTGCCACCCAAAATTAAAGAAACAATGATCGACCAAATCATCGAATACAATAAAACCTTCGTGGCGCAGAAAGGCTACGGGACCCACCCGCTCGTGCCGAAGGATATCGTGGTGCGCGGGTTCATCATCGATTCGGAAACGGGGGCGCTGGAAGAGATTGAGGGATAATGCTGACCGTCCGCCATATACGCCATTGGTACGAGCCGAAGTTGCCCCACGCCGTCTTCATCAACGGGTTTTTCGCCGGGATGATGAGGGACCACGACCTGCGCATTGATGCGCCGCCTGGAACATACAGCCTCAAAGTGCAGTTCGGCGGCCCGCTGTGTTTGGGCAAAAGCGGCAAGAGCATCGACCTGTCACTGTCATCCACCGCGCAGGTGGAGATACCGCAAAACGGCGAGGTTCTCTGCACCTTCCACGACCGCGAACGACTCTGGAACATCCTGTTCGACATCGACCTCGTCCTATGGATCGTCTCCTGGTTCGTCGCGATGCCCCCGCTCTACAAAATCCTGTCCGATGTCTTCTTCGCGATTTGGTTGGTGCGGTTGGTGGTGATACGGAAGCGGTATTATAAGATATGTTGGACGAATCCCTAATGAATATGAACGCTTAAGCCGGTTTATTTCACTATGAATTTCGACGTTTCTTGAAAATCCTTACCCTTGAGAATCAAAAAATAGAACCCGTTTTCCAAATCAGAGACAGAAATCATCCCATAAGTGGAACCTGCCGCAATTTCTTGTCCTAAAGCATTGTAAATAGCAAAGTTCACCTGTCCACAGGGAAGGTTTTTCACATAGAGGATGTCTGAAACGGGATTCGGATAGACTTCCATCGGTTGTTGGCGGGTGAATTCTTGAACAGCCGAAGTGGTCGGAATGATATCCACGATAATTCCCTCCAACTTCGTCAATCCGTAGTAGAAATTGGGGTCGGGGATGTCATACCAGTTGTCCAAAGAGCCGCCGTAGCCGAAATTGATATGGAACTTGCCATCCGTTTCGCGGTAACCATCCACCACTACATTGTGCCCGGCCGTCCCCTCGGGATTTTCCACGGCCAAATGGGCGGGATATCCGGCTTGTAAATTGGAAATCAGGGCCGCATACATAAGAGAGTCAGGGTTGCGGAACAATCTGCAGTTGGCGAATCCGAACCGCTGATAGGCATCATACGCCTGATCCACCGCGAATGTGCCGGAGCCTTGCGAGGAATAGACCTGCGTGCAGGCCGTGCCGCAAGCGAAAATCAGCGCTGCGATCAACTCTTCCGACAGTTCCTCGCCGCGCTGGAAAGCGGCATCCACGGAGTCCAGCATCTCATTCAACTGCGGGAATGAAGGGAACTGCAAGGCTTCCCAATCGTCGTCAATATTGAAATTTCTGCCAGCGTAGTGATGGGCGTAGTCGTCGCTGTCAGAAAAACGAGTGTCCTGTGTTGTTCGCAAATAATTGATAATCTGGGCCATCGCAACGGCAGGACATCCGGCATAACTATAGGAGTTGCCGTTCAGCGGATCCCTTGGGCAAAGCTGGTTGTAGGGATAATCCTGATCCCAGTGCGAAGAAAGCAGTCCTCCCGAGCGTAACAAAGGAGTGGCGGGATGTGGAACAGCCGCAGTTTTAAGGGGCATATCCTGAGCCTTTCCAATTGATGCACTGATAAAAAGCAGCAAAAAAAGTGCTGTTGCCATTCCAAATATGCGCCAAGAATGTGATTTTTCCATTTGCTATGAAATTATAGATTCGACTTGAATTTGAGCGGCAAAAATACACAAAATCATAACAGCGACGGTTATATATGCTAAAGTTTTTCAAATAAATAACCATAACAATGTAAAAAGTGTATTTTTGCCGCTTTATTTATTTTAACAAACAAATGGAAGTTTTAAAACATGAATGCGGGGTGGCGATGGTTCGCTTGCTCAAGCCCATGACATTCTACGAGAAGAAGTACGGCGACAGCCATTATGCCCTCGGCAAACTCTACCTGATGATGGAGAAGCAACACAACCGGGGTCAGGAAGGGGCCGGTGTCGCCTGCGTCAACATCCATCAGACCCCCGGCCACGAATACATGTACCGCGAAAAAGCGGAGGGCAAGGACGCCATCACCAAGGTGTTCGGCACCATCTACCGCCAGGCTTCCGCCCCCGACCCCGATGACCCATGCGCAGGTCCCGCCTTCTCCGGCGAGCTGTACATGGGTCATCTTCGTTATTCCACCACAGGCAAAGGCGGACTGAAATACGTACACCCGTTCCTCCGCCGCAACAACTGGCGGGCGAAGAACCTCTGTCTGTGCGGCAATTTCAACATGACCAATATCGAGGAGGTATTCGACTACCTCACCTCCAAAGGGCAATACCCCCGCGTCTATAGCGATACTTACATTCTGCTGGAACTGATGGGGCACCGCCTCGACCGGGAGGTGGAGCGCTGTTACCAAGAGGGACTGGCGTTAGGGCTGGACGACCGGAAAGTAACCGAATACATTGACAGTCATGTAGATATGGCCAACGTTCTGAAGTCCACGATGTCGCATTTCGACGGCGGTTATGTGATGTGCGGGATGACGGGCAGCGGCGAGATGTTCGCCATGCGCGACCCGTGGGGAATACGCCCCGCCTTCTACTACCGAAACGATGAGATCTGCGCCATCACCAGCGAACGCCCTGTCCTGCAGACCACCTTCAACCTGCAACAAAAAGACATTCAGGAGCTGCAGCCCGGACAGGCCATCATCATCAACCGCAAAGGGGAAATCCGTTTGGAACAGGTGATGCTGGCGGAGAAGTTCTCTGCCTGCTCCTTCGAACGGATCTATTTCAGCCGGGGCAACGACAGCGACATCCATCGCGAGCGTAAGACTTTGGGTTTCCAACTTCGCGATTCCATCCTGAAAGCCATCGATGGCGATGTGGAGAACACCGTGTTTTCCTACATCCCCAACACAGCGGAAGTGGCCTACCACGGCATGGTGGAAGGCATCCGCACCGTGGCACCCAATGTGCGCGCTGAAAAGGTGGTGTGGAAGGACATCAAGCTTCGTACTTTCATCACCGAGGGCAGCACCCGCAACGACTTGGCCGCGCACGTCTATGACATCACTTTCAATTCCATCCGTCCCGGTATCGACAATTTGGTGGTCATCGACGACAGCATCGTGCGGGGCACTACCATGCGCGAAAGCATCCTGAAGATATTGGACAGATTGCATCCGAAGAAAATCGTGGTGGTCAGCTCGGCACCGCAAATCCGTTACCCCGACTTCTACGGCATCGACATGGGCCGCATCGAGGAATTCATCGCCTTCCAAGCTTGTATTTCACTGCTAAAAGAACGGAAGATGGAAGATTGGATAACCAAGGTGTATGAAAACTGTCGACAGGATCACGAGGAGGCGTTGCGGCAACTGTACGAACCGTTCACCGTGGAGGAGCTGAACGCGAAAATGGTCGAACTGTTGAGACCTGCCGACGTGCACTGTCCGATAGAGTTGGTCTTCCAGTCGTTGGAAGGCCTTCGCGAGGCCATCCCGAACCATCCTGGCGACTGGTATTTCTCCGGCCGTTATCCCACCACAGGCGGAGCCCGTCTCGCCTGTCGCAGCTTCGTAAACTGGTACGAAACCGTAAATATTATACTCTAACCCCTAAACCTTAAACTCTAAATCATTATGAAACGCTACATATTTGTAACCGGAGGCGTGGTTTCCTCCTTAGGCAAAGGCATTATCTCGGCCAGCATCGGAAAACTGCTGCAGGCGCGGGGATATACCATCACCATCCAGAAATTCGACCCCTATATCAACATTGACCCTGGCACGCTGAACCCCTACGAACACGGCGAGTGCTACGTGACCGTCGATGGGATGGAAACCGACTTGGACTTAGGTCATTACGAACGATTCACGGGCATCCGGACCACCCGTGCCAACTCCGTGACCACCGGCAAAATCTACAAGACCGTCATCGACAAAGAACGTCACGGCGACTATTTGGGCAAAACCATCCAGGTGGTGCCGCACATCACCGACGAGATCAAGCGCCGGATGCTGCGTGACGACGACGTTGACTTTGTCATCACGGAAATCGGCGGCACCATCGGCGACATCGAGTCGGCACCGTTCTTGGAAGCTATCCGCCAGCTGAAGTGGGAGCTGGGCAACCGCGCCGTGAGCGTGCACCTCACCTACGTGCCCTATCTGCGGGCCGCCGATGAGCTCAAGACCAAGCCCACCCAGCACTCCGTGAAGGAGATGCAGGGTGCCGGCATCCAACCCGACGTGCTCGTCCTGCGCACTGAAAAGCACCTCTCTGACGGCATCCGCCAGAAGGTGGCCTCCTTCTGCAACGTCGATTTGGAGTGCGTAGTGCAGAGCGAAGACCTGCCGAGTATCTACGAAGTGCCCGTCAATATGCAGAAGCAGGGATTGGATGCGGCGCTACTGCGGAAGTTCGGCGTGCCCGTGGGCGAGACCCCCAAGATGGAGGGCTGGCACCGGTTCCTGGACCTCCAACGCACCGCCGAAAAGGAAGTCCGCGTAGGACTGGTAGGCAAGTACGACCTGCAAGATGCTTACAAGAGCATTCGCGAAAGTCTCTCTTTAGCGGGCATTTACAATCATGTAAAGGTAAAAATCGAGTTCATCAACAGTGAGAACATCACCGAAGAGAATGTTGCTGAGAAACTTAAAGGCGTGGCAGGAATCTTAGTGTGTCCCGGCTTCGGAAAACGCGGCATCGAAGGGAAAATCATTGCCGTGGAATACGCCCGCATCCACAACATGCCGACGTTTGGCATCTGTTTGGGTATGCAGATGATGGTGATTGAATTTGCCCGCAATGTGTTGAAATACAGCGATGCCAACTCCGCCGAGATGGATC
>JAEEGJ010017649.1_pt1 | contig 16100 bp, 10 predicted proteins | sample 8958761 | NCBI WGS metagenome assembly JAEEGJ01 (sample SAMN16246546, study PRJNA631951) | gut metagenome | biome: gut microbiome; feature: rumen; material: RS-attached | host: Bos | place: Iran: Karaj | collected 2018-10
TTTTGCTCCCTGTACATCCACAGTGATGTCAAACTCATCAATAGGTCTTCCCTGGGGTATGTAATGATAATGACCGTTCCTGTCAAAGGTCACCTCATATTTGTCATACAAATCTGTCTGCTCACTGTCAACACAGTCACTCACTGGTACCTGGATCGCCAAAACCACATAAACACCTGCACAACTGGCTGTAAACCTCTGGTCAAAGGTGGTAAACCTGTCTATGATGTTGACTTCCACATCCGGGAACCAGGTCTGCCTGATGGATGCCACAATATTGTTGATGATGTTGATTCCTGTTGAAAATATATCATCCCTGTTGGCCTCATCATTTGTAAGCCTATCCACATAACCAAGATGAAATGTATAAGTATTCCAGTCCTGCTCTGATATCCTGTCCCTTTGTCCATCCCTATCCTGTAAAACCACTGCACTGTAAACAGTATCTTCCCTGTTGAGATCCAGGAAATTTCTTACAAATATATTGACATTGGGCTGAGCCAGAGCGGTCTCTTTTATTATATTGATTACTTGTAAAAAAGTCATATGTTAAAAAATGTTATTTTCTATAATATCTTCCACAACCTCTGTGACATCTTGTATCACCATAACCCTTACCTCTGATACCACCAAGCCAGAGTCCTGTTGTTGCCGCACTGAAAAGATTTGCCTTGATCCTGAAGCAGTCACAGTCCTTCAATTCCGGATAATCATCCCTGTTATTAAGTACAAAGTTCTGTATCTGATAACAAAGATAATCCGCCTTCTTCTGATAAAAACTCTGTAACCTAAAACTGTCATCCATATCAAGAGGTTCCATCTTTTCATCTGACACCTGCTGTAATCCTGCATTATCTATTTTCACTGCGGTAAGCATACATATATTCGCTATCGCAGTATATGCCAGGAAATACTGACACTTGTTGAGCAGAGTCTTATAGTTCTCAAAACCTTCTCTTTCTATGTCACCTGAATCAACCAGTCCTATCAGCATATCAACCAGGTTATCACCTAAAATACCTCTCAATCCCTCATTTTGTGCCTCCCAGATAGCAGGTTCAATCAGCTTACCTGATATATTGTCACTGATGTTGCTGATGTTCTTTATAAAATTTGCTGATGTTAACAATATCTTCTTCATATTACTCCTCTACGTTATCTTCTTTTTTCTCCTCCAATGTAAAAGGAATTATCTTCACTGTATTACCTGTAATAGCTTTTATTGCCCTTACAATAATCTTCTGTATGGGTTTAACCACTGTCCTGTTATACAGTTTAAATGCCTCCATATACTCCTCATTTGAAAAACCTGTTGCTGTGGGTAAACCAAACAGGTTGGGGGTTGCCCTGAATGCGGTAAAAAGTTCATTCTTTGTCCTTTCTACCAGACTCTTGTATTTTTCACCTGCATCCTCTGTCTCCAGTTTACTGAGTTCCGCACTGTGTTCCTTATCATTGGCAAAATTTATTACGATCCTTCCACCGTTACCACTACCACTGAACTTTTCTATGATGTTTTCTTCAATCTCATCTGCCTGTTCCTGTGTTGGTATGCCATTATTCATACTGATAAGATAACTGGCACTGAATCCGTTAAGGATACTGTTGAGGTGATACTCATTCACCTGTCTTTCTATCTCTGCTGATTTCACTGATGCAGCCCATTTTGGTGATGGATAACAGTCTGTACTGTTGTTACTGTAAACAAAGATACTGTTGGCATCCTTTGATGTCTTGTCAAACTTGGGGTAAACAGTATATTTAACCCTTCCTATACTCTTTTCCCAGTCCTTTGCATAGTAAAACTCACTGTGATCTTCTGCAAATCTGAGTCTTTCAAGGGGTATAAAATACATACCACCTATACCTCCTTCCTTATTTCTGACCACATTGATGGCAAAACCACCATATTTGAGGTAATCCCTGGCCAAATCCCTGCAAAGATCCTCTATGGTCTCACCTTTGTCGTTAACCTGGACATCAAACACCATATCATCTATGCTGACACCATCACCTACCACATAATCTACAGTACCTTCTATGATACTCCTCAGTGTGGCCACATCCTTGTACAAACTGTTGATATATTGGGGATAATCATTGTTCAATCCCCAAAGTATGAATCCCTTCTTTGAATCCTCCTCAATAGGTAAAACGATGTTACACTCCAAAACCGGGTCTATGGCCCTGAACATCATCTTTTTTTCTTCTGTTAAATTTTTATTATCCTTCATAACTTTCAAATTCGATTTCTTCATTATATACCTTCTTTTCCATAGCCTTACCTACCCTGAGCATACCTATGTTACCGTCAATATTGTACTCATATTCACCTGTTGGCAGACTGTCATCATACGGCCATACATAATATAGGTCACTACTGCTCTCATCTGTAAACTCTTTGATATATTCCACCTTTGTTTCCTGGTGTTTGAGGTAAAGTGTCTTGGTAAGATCAGCAGATTTCATCAAATTATTGGGTATTTTAACATTAATTTGCCCTGAAATGTCTCCGATTATAATCATTTTTTCTTCCTTTTTATATAAAATATATAAAAAACCCTTTTTGTTTTATGCAAAAAAAGAGGGCAGATAACCGAATATCTGTCCTCTTTTTCAATATTTATATGAAGATTACTGTGATATCAAAGAGCTGATTATCTGTGGATCAACCTCATAAGGATATGATGAAGAATAATCTGTCAAAGTGATGGTATATCTGTTACCGTCTGTTCTGTTTGTACCGGTTTCTGCTGTACCAGCTGTTGCTGATACGAACTCTTCCTGGCCAAGGAACCAATATTTTGCATTTGCATCCTTTACGATAACAGCCAATTCACCAAGAGCAAGTTTTGCAACCTCCATTCTCTTTGCTGTCTCCTGTTTTGCGAAAACAAGGGCAACATCTGTCTGTACAAAATTAACACCTGCTGTTGGGTCAACATTCAAAGTACTGTTCATTGAAGATGTATTCTTCTTGAAGTTGTACTGATAGAAATATTTACCACTGGCCATAGTGATAGTATCAATCATATGAGTTGATGCATCCACTTCAACTGCTTCAACATCATCATAGTTTGCAATAAACACCTCTCTGATACCACCAACATTGGTCTCGCAAGCAGCTGCAATTCCATTTAAAACTTGTGAGCACGCCATATCTTTTATTTTTTATTTTATATCTATTTGTTTTTATTTTATTAAAATCCATTCTGGATGAAATCGATGAACTTGTCCAGCTCCCATTTCCTTAATTTCTCCATCTGGAGTTATCCAGAAATGTTTTTTCAACACTGTACCTTTCTTACATCCACCACCCCTATATGGTGTCTTCAAACCTTTATTCCAGGAATGTTTACCATACATTGGATTTTTATCGCCCATCATTGATATTGATATTTTCTTTTTTACATCATCAGATAATTTAAATTTACATCCAAAACTACTTTTTTCACCACCAGATGATAAATTATAACCTTTCTGTGAATCTGTTGTATTATAATATCTAATCAGATATTTCTCACCATACCACATATCTTCTTTTGTATCAACCTCTATCAACTGATGTATGAAATTATTCCATCCATACTTTTTGATGGCTGAGAAAAAATGTCTGTTATTTTTATAACCCCACCCAGAATCCCATCTAATTTTTGGATCTTTCTGTTGTGTTGTACCTATATACTTCTTACCTGTAGGTGATGTATGTATGTAAATGTATGCCATACATTAAAAATAACAAATATCAATATCAAATTTCAATGAACTTTAAAAATATGGGGGTGGGTCTCACTCTCCACCCCCAGGTGAAAAGTATCTATTACGCACCCTGTTTGAGTTCTACTACCTCATTAGGATAAGCGATCTGTGCAGCAATAGCAAAGTTGCAAGCGAGTCTGAACTCCTGATTATCCTTTGAATACCAGAGATCCATAGTATCCTTATCATCCTCTGCATCAACACCATAGAAGAAATTTGACAACCTGCCACCTACCATCTTGTCAAACTTACCTGAATCTGAACCGTCAAGTCCAGGAACAGCGATAACTCTGATAGATGTACCAGGCAACATATACTCACCATTCTTATAGTCTGGGTCAAAATGATAGAGGTTAGCAGCTACAAGCTCCTGGATGAATGAACGATAGTCAGCCTCTGATACGAAGATAACTGTATCATCCTTATCAACCACCCTTGCAGGAAGAGCATTGTAAACAGCCTTGATTCTGTTGTAAGCAGATGTACCCTGAGCTGCTGTGATAGCAACTGTACCAGCACCTACTGCTTCAAGAAGCTTAAGATAACCATCAGGCTCGATGTTACCACCTGCATTTGCAGAGTCACCCTGCCAGATGAGTTTTTCAATACCTTCTGAAATAGCCCTTGCTATTTCCTCCATAAACTTCTGCTCAAAAGGAAGAGTCTCCCTGCCAGCAGCAAGCTTTACTTCATAAGAAGCCCATTTCTTCAAGAGGGCCTTGTCACAGAATGTCTGGTTAACCTTCATAAAAGTAGGTATGAGCTTTCTCTGTGTAAGAGCCACACCATTGGTTGCATCAAAACCACAAGATGAACCATCACCAAATACTACAGATGCAGATACGAGGTTAAGAGCAGTATCCTGCTTTACACCAGTCTCAATCTGTACGAGATCAACAGTCTTACCTGTCAAAACACTTTTTGCAATCAGAGGCAATCTTTTTTCCTCTACATAATTGCTAAGTCCTGTTACGTTAATAGCCATAATTATTTGAATTTATTTTTATCTTTTTTGTTAAAAATATATTTAATTTAACATTTGTTTAGTTTTGCTTAAGAGCAGCTGCAAGAGCGATCCTCTTATCAAGTTTCTTGTCACCAGTTGACACCTTTTTACTGATGTTCTCGAACTCATCTACAATAGGTGTAGCAGCAGGTGTTGTGGCGATCTCCACCAATTTTGCCTCCAGTTCTGCAATCTTTTCTTCAAGAGCAGCAATCCTGCCTTCAAGTTCTGCAACCTTATCCTCACCTTCTTCTGTAGCAGGTGCTTCCTCTGCTGCCGGAGCCTCTTCTGTAGCAGGTGCTTCCTCTGCTGGGGTTTCTTCTGCCATTTCTTCAGCAGGTTTTTCCTCTGCGGGTGCCTCTTCTTCAGCAGGTTTTTCCTCTGCTGGGGTCTCATCTGCCTCCTTTGCTTCTATTTCTGTAACAACACCACCTTCTACCTTGATCTTGTTCTCATCAGAAATATACTCACCATCAGCGGCTGGAACTTTGTTACCAGATTCATCTTCTACGAACACTTTGTAACCAACCATAAGTTCACTGTCCTCTTCCCAGTACAGATCAGCAATATTTGTACTCAAAGAATTGAACTCCATAAGAAGCATCTTCAATGTTTCCTTAATTCTATTCTGCTTTGCCATAATTTTTTTATCATTATTATTTATTTTACTAAAATTCTGTAATCCCAGATATGATTCTATGGATATTCCCTTGAACTTTCCTTCTATACACTCATTCCATAAAGAATCATCAGTTATATGATAGATACCCATCAATGAACCTTCCGCTGCATCCTCAAAACCTACAGGATTGATACCCAGGGTACTGTCTTTGATGAAAACCTCCTGTAATGTTATACCGTCAATCAGTTTACCCGAGTGATCTTTAGAAATATTCTGCTGCATACCATCTGTCATCAGTCTCTGACAGAGTATCTTTGATGTTTCTTTAGTGAAAACAATGTAATATGGATTTCCTGACTCATCTATCCTCAAAATAGGAAAATCCACCCTTACCATACAGGTCATAATGTTGTGCTGTGTCTCATCCTGGATCTTGAAATTCATCTTCTGTTTCTGCTTGTCATCACTGAAGCATACCATATCTATTGACATAGCAGGATCATCCACCAGACTCATTGTACTTATGGTACAATCATTCATATCCACATTCACCTTAAATACAGGTATTCCGTTATATACCATATACTAAAACACTTTTTATAAAAAATATATTTTTTTGCTTTTTTGTTTAACATATACAAAAAAAGCAGGTCATAAACCTGCTTTCCTTTTTCTTTTATATTCCCTGCTCAACTCATTAATATGATCTCGGTGATCTTCCGAATATTTTCTTCTCCACTCATTTAAATGGTCTCTGTGATCTTCCCAATATTTTCTTTTATATTCTTTCTCACTCAAACCTGTCCAAGATCCATTCTTAATTCTTGTTTTTTTAGCTCTTTCTTTTGCTGTACCATAATTAATGTTATAACTACGATCACACCACTCCAGATTATCAACCCTATTGTTACTTTTATTCTCATCCTTATGATTCACCTCTGGTAAATTATCAGGATTAGGTATGAATGTCTGTGTAATCAATCTATGAACTAAATATCTTTTAATTTTTCCATTTAAACATAAGTCTATTGACATATAACCTCTTCCATCATTACTTTGCTTCAATATATGTCCTTTTCTAAAACAATTTCTATTATCATACCTATCCAAACTTCTAACTCTACCAAATGAACTCACTTCATACAGTCCTTCATAACCTACTACCGGTCTCCAAATTTCTTCTGCCATAACTTTAACTTATTGGTTATATTAAATATAACAAAGAGGAGGTCTTGTATGACCTCCTCTCAATATTAAAATGTTGATTCTGATTCGCGAACCTCCACTCGTTTTCCAGCTTCAGTTATGTCGCTCTCTACAACGTAGACTCTTTGTGATGACTGTCTGTCACCAATCGCATCCGCAAGATTTACGGTGTCTGATTCACCTGTCATATTTGCTGTATATTGAGGTGTATATGCAACAGCCTGTATAGATGGTTCAGCTGCCGGTGGAGTTGTAGGGGGTTCTCCTCCATCAAGGGTTGTACTCTTGATTTTTGCTATCTGGGCTGCTGTGGTGGCGATAACCAGAGCAGAGTTGGCAGCTCCCACAATTGGTCCCATTGGGAATCCCAAAGCCATAGCTGTACTCACTGCTGAAGCAACACCTGCAAGTCCATTGATAACTGCTGTGGCAATCTGTAATTTCTTTGAGTCCTCAAACTCTTTCTTTGCTACATCCTCACTTATCTTCTTATTCTTCAATCTTTCCTTGATAGAATCCTGCCAGATGTCTGCCACTGTACCCATCAAATCACCAATACTCTGTGCGACATTGCTGTATGTATCGACAAGTTGAAGAGCCTGTTCCTTCTGATTCTCCATCATCAAAGTCTCATTCTCCATAAGACTTGCATCAATTTCAGCGATAGCATTAGCATATTCCTGTCTCTTTTCTTCAGACAAATCATCCTGTCCCATCAGTTCCTCATATATGGCCTTGGTCTGGGTCAGTCTGTCCTTCTCTATTTCAAGGATTCTCTTATTCTTCTCAAACTCATTCTGTATGGTCTTCTCGGCAATGGTTGCATCCAAATCCGCACCATCATTAATACTCTTGATCCTGTCTTCGAGCATTGAAGCGTTGAGTCCTGCCAGATTTTTGTTATACTCCTCTGTAAGAGCTGTTGTATCCTCCTTAAAATCTTCAAGTAACTTCTTCTCCTCCTCGTACTTTGTTTTAAGATTATTTAACTCTTTCTCATATACAGACTGATCTGACATATTGAGTCTTTCCTGGATCTTCCTGACTTCCTCACCACCATATTTATCTATGATCTCAAGTTTATTCTTCTCATACTCCTCTGTAAGAGCTGTTGTATCTTTCTCATAAGCTTCCAAAAGAGCCTTCTCCTCGTCATACTTATTTTTAAGTACAGTGAGTTCCCTATCCTTACCATCCATCTGGGCCAGGGTTGTCCTTTCTATGATGGATTCTACCTCTTTGAGTCTGTCATCCTCCTCCTTGGTTAACTCCTTACCTGCCTTCTGTTTTTCCTTCAAGAGTCCTCTTTCCTTTTCATAGTACTCCCTCCTTACATTATACAGGTTGGCCTCTGCTGCTGCCAGGGCATCATTATCTTCCTTATTGTTGTCTGTCAATTCACTCCTTTCTTTAAGGATCTTGAACTCTTCCTCTGCTATGGCCAGTTTTGTTGCATTGAGTGCCTTCTCCTTTGCTATGGCACTTTCCAGGAATTTCTCCCTCTGTTCTGCTGTATAGGTCTCCTTGTCTGCTGCCTTGGCCCTGAGTTCTGACACCTCCATCTCTGTCTTTGCCTCATCAATCTGGAACTGTCTTTTCTTCTGGGTGAGGGCGATCTCCCTTTCTGTCAACTTCTGGGTTGTCTCCATTGCTTCCTTCTGTGCCTCAACACTCTTCTTGTATGCCTCCAATCTTTCATCAGATACAACACCTATCTTGTTGAGGAACTTCATTATACCCTCACCTGCCTTCTGTACTGAATTGACGAATGCAGGTATGACCTTTTCAGCAATCTTACTTACAGTGTTGGCAAATCCTGTAAAAAGATTCTGTATGGCATTGATAACAGGTTGAAATGCTGAAAACGCCTTCTTCAATCTGTTGGATGCTTCCTCTGAACCGGCAAATCCTTTTTTAAGAGCAGATACAGCAGCCACAATAGCCATAATGATAGCACCTATTGGGTTGGTTGCCAGAGCTTTCATTGCTGTACCCAATGACTTGACACCATTCTTTGCAATCGCAAGAGGGTTACCCAATGACTCTATCTTCTTTGATATACCTTCCAGTCCCTTGGTAAAAGCTCCCTCATAGTTACCTACATTCCTCTGAAAATTACCTATGGATGCATCCATAGTCTTCAGCTGTTCGTTGATACCTGTTATCTGCTTTGCCAAAACCTGTCTTTCTGCCTCATCATTGGTTGCCTTGAACTGCTTCTTGAGCTCACTCATCTGTTTAGTGAGGGCATTATAACTACCCTCAGCAGCAGTGAGCCTGGTGCCTGTTGCTTTCATAGCAGTATTGAGCTTGTCCTGAACCTTGTCAATCTCCTCAACTCTTTCTGCATACTCCTCTGATGATTCATCAAGATCAATCAAAGATGCCCTCAATGTATCAATATATTTCTTTGCATCACCCAAACTCTTGAACGAATAACCGGCTGACACTACATCATCCCTCAAATCATCCAATGAATCAAGAGCGTCTGACACATCTACTGTAATCACTTTTTTAATCTCATCTGCCATAAGAAAAAATCTGTTTTGTATAAAAATATATTATATGAACCAACTATTTTTAATCCGTAATATAATTTTCCATATCATTCACCTTGATGAATGTCGCCTTACAATACTTGGTCTCCATATTCCAGTCTGTCACCTTACTGAGGATCCACAAACAGTTGTCATAAACATAAAACTCCCTGAATACACCATCTATGTTATCCAGGTAACAATAACATTCCATAACCCTGGTATTGACACTGTAAACATCAGCAATATACTTACTCCAATACTTATTGTATATGCCTATGTTCTTTTCTGGGGTTGATGCCGGTACATATATTTCCTGTGGGATACCGAAATCCAATGTATCTGTAATATCATATGAAAAACCTATAACACTTGGGGTCATCCCAAAATAGTTTATGGCTGCATCCACTGTTGTCAATCTGTCTGCCAATCCCATTTCTGTCAGATCATAAACCACCAGATAGTATGTATCCCAGGCTGTTATTCCTCTATATGATGAAGATAATGATGTAACAGTATTCAATACTGTATTTCCTGTCTCAACAATACTTGCTATAAGCTGCTGATCATTTGTGATGACCAAATCCCTACTGTCTATCTTTGTACTGCCTATAATATCAGGATATGGATAATCATTACCTGATTTTATGTTTGCGGCGACGCTGGTCTTTACTGAAGCAGCCAGGAAATACCTGTGATTTGTCTTGAATGTTTTTGTAAAATATGAATACCACCTACCTGAAGATGATGTTGATACGGTTGTTGTTGTATAATATGTACTTTGTTTTGAAACAAATGCTATACCTGTCTCACCATAGTTACCTGCTATATTATAACTGTTAAAATTAATAACATAAAAACAAGGTAAATTATCACTACTCTGACCATATTTATAAGAGGATCTTGTAAATGACGGTAACCTGTTGATAACAGTCAGATAGTTATTCACAAGTCCGGGTACAGGTCTCGGGTTGTCATAGTAACAGTTTGTACCCAAAATATTTTTAAGATACGGATAATCATCACTCAACAGATAGTTCACCTTTGTGGCATCAATCACATCATCTATATATGACTCATTCACCCAGAATGTCCTGTCCTTACTTTTATTTATATGACCATATGAAACCTGATTAAAACCATTGAATGTCACCAGAATATTCTTTCCGTCAGAAGCCTTGTTGTCCTCACTGTGACACTGTAACTTGGGAAATCCATCCTGCCATACTCCTTCCTTTATACCTGCCCACCAATTATTTATATACTGATAACCGAACAGGTCGATAGGTCCATATGTTGTTGTTGCACCTGGTACCCAAGGTACAAGAGCCCACATTTCACCATCTATGGTTGAAACCTCATCCGCATCTCTCAATTTATTGGGATCAAACAGTTTGTATGTGGGTCTGTTTGCATCATCCATAAGAGATCCAGGATATGTAAAAAGATAACCATCAACAGATTTATAAGGATACTTGTAATAGATACTCTGATCTATACTGTCCACTCCCTGTCTGTATATATTGTTGTCGATGTATGGTGCTGTTGATGCATCAAACCTGTAACCTGTATTCACCTTCCTGCTTCCATACTTGGTACCATAGGTCTCCTTGTATTTTTTAAGGAACTCGCTTTCACCATCAGCATAATCAAAAGTATAGGTGGCCTTGTCAAAAGAAAGTGGGTTAATTTTAACACTTTTTGACAAATCAATCTCCAGTTCATTTATCTTGGTTGGATCAAAAAACCTTGGCAGTCTTGTCAGAATCAATTTCTTTGAATAATAGTCCACATCCAGATATATACCATAGGTCTTACAGAAAGAGATCAGATAATTGGCGGGTGATGATGTATTACTCAACAGTTGAGTCTTTGTAAATATTGTTCCTGTCTCCACATCCGGGTTGATCTCATAAAGCATACTCAATGTCATCCACAGGTTGTTGAACTCCGGGGTACTGAAAAAAGGATCACTCATATCCAGGTTGTAACCATACTTGTCTTCAATATAGTTACCTATGGCCTCAAATATTTTCCTGATTCTCAATACAGGTCTCAAAAGATAACTCCTCAAATCCCTTGCCTCCAGAACACTGATATCATTCTTGAGTTCAAGCAGTCCATAAACATCACCTGGGTCCCTCTGTCTATCTATCATAGTGGTGATAGCAGTGTAATAAACATCATCAACAGTTATTGCCTGGGGAAATCTATCAGCGGTATTTAACCTTTCCCTCCATACTACCGGACAATATCTGTCAACAGAACACCATACCTTCTTTGCATCAAAATTATTGGCCTCCGGGATACCGTCATAACTGACCATAAAGTTGAGGGTATCAAACACAGCGCTCACTGATGTATCACCATCCAGTCTTTTCCAGGCATCCTCCACCAATCCTCTGTTGATCATAAACTCTGTAAAAGAGTATGTCAGGTCACCCAGGGTCATAGGTGTTACTTCCTGGGTATCCTCATTGATGTTGTATGACAAACCATAGAGCAGGTTACCCAGTTCACCATAAAGTGTTATTTCATATGTATAATTATCCCCATCATATACAATATTATTCATCTTGACATATCCTTTCTCAACCAGGTTACCATCCTTGAGTAGAATAAAAGGTTCCCTCTTGGATGGTATAAAGGTTGATCCTGCTGAAATATATTTGTCAAGCTTCCATATATTGTCAAACAGTATGTTGTTTTTCTTTGTTGATGGTAACTTTATGGTCTTGGTGAAACTGTTTTTGACGATAGTAGGATTGGTATAATCTGTCCTCTGTCTCTGAAACAGCATAGAAATACCACTGTCAGACAAATCCACCGAAACACCGTTTATAATCAAATCAATCATAAATTAATCCTTTAATTTTTCTGTATATGCCTTTTCAAACAGTATGGTATAATTGACCAGTCTCCTTCCATTCCTGAACTTCTTATACTGTGCATTTGATAATGTCATCCTTACAGGTATAAGATCATTCTGTCCTTTGAGATCCTGAAAATAAACCTTTGGTGAGGATGCAAGATGAAATACCAGTCTTTCTGCCTCATCATCGGTCAACCATCCTGTATATGCCTCGTATGTTGTATCTATATCAACATCGGATGTCCTTTTCTCATTATAGTTGTAACCGTTTGAAATGTTACTGTTGTAAATACCCTTTGTCTTATAATTCAACTTTGTATAGTTGTCGGTCTTGCTGATGTTACCCTCTATAAGGAAACTGTCCCAACCACCGAACCTGTTACGATAAATGAATGCACCGCCACCGCAGTGGGTCATATCATAACTGAACAATACCTGATCATCCAGTCTGTAATCAACCTTCTTGACATTATACCATACATCTGTCCTCATATTGAAAGGTTCCAGAGGTGTTGAATAGGTATTTGTATCATAATTGCCTTCCATATCTGTAACCAATGTACTGAATGATGGATTATCATTTGAATCCGAATAAACACAGAAAGGAATAATCATACCTGATGTACCTTTATGGTTAATAGGATCATTTATAGATTTTGTATAATCATACCTTTTTTCCTTACCACTCCAATCATTCCAGAAACTGTATGTACCTTCCAATACTGGGGTACTTCCATTAAGATTATATATGGATGCCATACAATATCCGGTGTATAAAGATGCCCAATCTGCTGATCCCACCTGGGGTTCAAAACTTGATTTTATATAATCCTCCACAAGTCTTGGTACATCAATACCCTGGTAAGGTATTGGGGTCAATCCTTCAAAACTACCGTTAAAATGAGGGTTGGAGATCGTTATATTGTAATGATAATCATCCTGTACATTGGGTACGAAAACATTTTCAACCCATATTGAATCCCAATAAACAGCTCCACTACCCTGGATAACAGGTACATCAACATAGTTGGTAGGATCTTCAATCTCATAAAACCTGATGGTGGCACTTCTCTTATTTCCTGCATTTGCTGAAGCAGTAAAACTGATACCATTCTGGGATGCACTTGTACTCAACCAACCCTGTCCTTCTGTATAGGTGATAGAATAGGTCACCTCATCCACAGGCATATTGAATGTAACATTCTGTATTGATGATGTACTGTAATATCTCAAGGATGCCGGTGATGCTTCCAATCCTGACACTGATGGTGTTGGTGGGGTTGGTGGGGTTGTACCTGTCTGGGTCAAAGCATATGTCCTTGACAATCCACCACCTGTAAATGTCACCGTATTATTCCTTGATGAAGATCCTGTATTCTCATCCACAATAAAAGAATACTGTCCGGGTGATGGTATGCTTGAAAAATGTAACCAGCTTGTATCTTGTATGGTATATGTCACTGTATCAATATTTTCTGTATATACTGTTATCCTCACAGCTCTTGAATGATAATCAACAGTCTGTGTTGTAGGATCTATAACCAAAACAGGTTGAGGGGTTGGTTCTCCTGCTGCCTGTGATAATGTATATGTCCTTGATGTTGAACCACCTGGGCCTGTAGCAGTAAAGGTTATAGTTCCTGTCCTGGCAGCTCCTGTATTTGCATCATAACTGAAAACATAAACATTACTCAACTCACTACCGCTTACATAATGTATCCAGGGGTATGAATTTGAATAGGTAACAGATGTCACATTCTGGGTCCTCAGGATTATTGTCACTGAACCACTTTCTGCTGTCACTGAATCAGATGTCGGGGTAACAGACAAAATAGGTGTTGGTGTCGATGCTCCTTCCTGAACCAATGTATAAATTCTCCTGAAAGTACCATCCGCTGTTTCACATCTGAATCCAATCCTTCCATATCTCTTTGAAGATGATGTATTTGCATCATAAGAAATTGTATATGGATTAGATGAACTTGTTATATTAATCCAACTTGGATAATCATAAACCTGTATATTTTGTGCTGTACCTGATGTTGTTATTGAAACAGTGCCTGCTGATGAACTGACAATCTCATAATCAGGTGTTATATTGATATAAGAATCTGATGTATTGTACTGTAATATACGAAATGTTTCACTTAAACCTCCAGCATAAAAAGTAATATAGTAACTATTAACATTTATAGAAGATGAATTAGATCCACATCTAAATGTATAAACATTACCTGTATTACTTTCAAATTGTATATGGTTATCTCCAATAGTATATGTTACAGGTGCAAGATTAGTATCAACTATAACATCAAATGTACCTCCAGGATAACCAAGTGATGTATTTTCTTGCTGTAAACTTCCTGGTCTTGGTCCAGGATAAACATTCAAATATCCCTCACCACTTACCAACTGTGTAACTGTATAATCTTGTGATAAACCTCCACCTGAGAATGTTATTGTTCCTGTCCTTGTGGATGATCCAGTATTGGCAGAAATCATAAATCTATAAGTCTTACTACTTGAATCATAATCATAGTATTGTATCCAAGATGTATCTGAAATATTATATGTTACATTATTAATATTTGTTGATACTTTTATAGGCATTCTACTGGTATACTCACCATTCTCTATACTTGATGTAGGTGATATGGTCAAATATGCTTCAGAGCCTTCCTGAATTATGGTATATGTTGCTGTTATTGTTCCACCTGAACCTGTACCGGTAAAGGTCACTACAGCTGTCCTTGATGAAGTTGATGTATTTGCTGTATAATCAAAGTTATACATAAGTCCAACATTACTTCTAAAGGTCACCCAATTGTCAGAAATACTGTATGTTATAGTATCAATATTATTTGTTATTAATGATGCAGTAACAGAACCGCCACTTGAACTTACATTTTGTATTGCTGGGGTCACTGTTATGGATGGATCAGCATTTGCTGCCTGGGTCAGGGTATATGTCTCAGATAATCCTCCACCATAAAAAGTTATTGTACCAGTCCTTGATGAAGATGTTGTATTCCTTGTATAACTGAATGTATAAATATTTCCACTTATACTTGAAAACTGAATCCAATCAACGGATATAGTATAATTTACAGTGATACCTGTTGATGTCACAATAATCTGTCTTGTACCACTAAGTGATCCCACTGTATCAGATGTAGGTGATATACTCAACGATTGTTCACTGGGTCCTGTCTGGGTGATAGGTACTGCCAAACTCATATTTGCATCCTGTAACTCCCAGTTCCAGGATCTTGTTGAACCAACTGTTGTAAATTCACTTGCACTTATTACATACTGTGATGATGTTGCTGATGATATATCCAACCAGGATGGTCTTGAACTTGCATTGGTTGTAAGAGGAGCCTCATATGCCAATGTAACAATTCTGATGTCTGATGCTGATGTAAAGGTCAGATAAGATGGATCTGCTGACAATGTTGGTATGGGTGCCGGTGCGGCATCCTGTAATATATTGGTAAAACCAAGATTACCATATGAATTACCAAACCACATTGTTCCTCTACGGGATACCTGTGATGTATTTGATGCAGCGGTAACTGTATAATTAACCTGCTTGGTTCCCAGCGATGAACTTGCTGTAACAAATTCTGAAGCACCTACCCAATTATAACTCACATTAGATGCGGTTGTTTTAAGTGTTACCAGTCTGTTACCTCCTGTACTGTCAAAATTAATAGGTGATGTACATCCTGATGTTGAACCTGGGTATGCGTTTTGATAAACATTAATATATCCAATCAATGTTCCGTCATCAGTAAAAGTCAATGTGCCTTCCCTATATGAAGCATAATTAGTGGTTACAAAATATCTGTACTTCATAAAACCGGTATCTGTAATAGAATAGTCATTTTCTGAAACCCAGGTTGGGATTTGGTCTGCTGGGACTCCATTAACATAAACTATCAAATTATCTGATCCTGAATTGTATTCTGCATATGCAACCCATTCGGTAATATTATAATATACATAAATTTTGTCTGTTTCACCTTCAACACCAACCATTTGAACACCAGTTGGATACTGAGACAAACTTACGTCAACATAGTCTGTATTATCATT
>JAEEGJ010017653.1_pt1 | contig 16095 bp, 9 predicted proteins | sample 8958761 | NCBI WGS metagenome assembly JAEEGJ01 (sample SAMN16246546, study PRJNA631951) | gut metagenome | biome: gut microbiome; feature: rumen; material: RS-attached | host: Bos | place: Iran: Karaj | collected 2018-10
TATATCATTGTTGGTGATGATGCGGCAGATTCTTTGCGCAATATGGCGGAACGTTGCGCCAAATTGTCGACGGAGATGGATGATCTCCATACAACGGGGAAAATAAAAGACGCAAAAGAAGTGGCCCGTACACTTTTGTCCATTAATCCTAACGATGCGGCAGCAAGAAAGATATTGGAAGAATCTGAAGAGCCAGATATGCCCATCCCTATTGATACCGTGGTGACGGATGTCCCGATAATAGCTGATACACTGGTAAAAGAGAATCCTCTCCCAAACGAGATTCAGGTAGAAGAGAAACCTCAAGAGCAAGTTCAGATTATTGATGTCAATCCGAATCCCGATTCTGTGCAAAATGCTTCTGGACAGCCGCGTGAGCACACGGGGAATGGTGCTCCACGAACCATGTTTGTGCTGAAGGCAGGGGCTTCTCTTGTCGACCTAAAACAAATAGCACATTCTGTCGCTCCTGGCGGTAGCCTTGGCCTTTATGATTTGGGCGGTAGTAGAATCGGTGCTGAAGTGGGTGGCTATTATTGTTCAAATCTTAATTCAACCGTGTCACTATTCGGGATTGATGTCTTTGCCGTTATTCGGGCAGCAAAGGGGTTTTATCCCAAGTTTGGTGTTGGTTATTTCTCTTATAATCCAGTATCTGCAGTTGGCTCTGCGGTGCATGGACTCTGTGGCGGCGTAGGGTTGACGTTTTTGCTGGGAGGTCATTTTTGTCTGGATGTCGGCGCCAAGTACTACCCCGCATTCAGTATTCTGTACTCGGAACAAGCCATAACTTCCGGTATATCATATCAATTCCCGGTAGTGAAACAGTTTTATTCTGGCGGTCTATCGCCTATGATCAGTATAGGTTGGGCGTTTTAGGTCGTTGCTATGAAGAGTGTTCTTAAAGTGTTGATATTGACTGTGCTCGCACTCATATCGGCATGCACTAGTTTTAAAGAAGAAGACACTCCTGCAGGATTAATCCTTGACAGGAGTGAAATCAGTTTGTCGTCCTTTGGAGAGGATAAATTCTCTGTCACTGTTAGAAGTGGCGACATTTGGAGTGTGGAGAATAAGCCTTCTTGGATTATAGTTACAAGTATCAATCGTTCGAATTCTTCTTTATTTGAATGGGTGGTCAGTATGTCCGCATCGGCGAATTCGGAATATGATCGAGAAGGGATAATCACATTTAAGTCGGGGAGTTCATCGGGCATTGTTTCCGTGATTCAGTCCGGGAAAAAGGGTGCATTTGTGGCCATTGAGTCCTTAACTCTTGATAAGACGTCCTTGTCCATGACAGTTGGTGAAACCCAGGCGCTGACGGCAACCATAACGCCATCAGGCGCAGCCGATAAGTCGCTGAATTGGTCCTCTAGCAATGAGTCTGTTGCAGCGGTTTCTTCTTCTGGTGTAGTTACGGCGAAAGCTGTCGGAAATACAGTAGTAACTGTAATGACATCCGTAGGCAATAAGACGGCTACATGCTCGGTTTCAGTATCCCCAAAGAAAAACGTGATTCAGTTTGCGGATTCGAATCTAAAGCAGTATTTGTTGTCATACTATGATATCGACAAAGATAAAGAGATATCGTATGAAGAAGCAGCGGCAGTGACCTCTATTGTCTCATTGAATAGCGTTAAGGCGATAACATCATTCGACGAATTTCAGTTTTTTACCGGAGTCCAGAGCGTGCCGGATAATTGGCTGAAGGGTTGTCAATCTCTTAAATCCGTCGTGTTCCCTACGTCTATTAGAACGGTCGGTACAAGTGCTTTTGAGGATTGTAAGTCTTTATCAAGCGTTAATTTGAATAAGGACATTCATGTTGAAGCCGGGGCCTTTAAGGGAACGTCTCTTTCAGGGGCCATCCATGTCGAAGCATTTGAGAGTGATGCTTTTTCTGGGACTACTGTCTCGAGGATTTATGAGCATTCTTCACGCTTATTAGATTTTTATGAGTTTGATAATTGCCTGTTGTCCATTCCGACATCGTGCACAATTTGTTTAAAAACGAACATCTATTCTGCCTTAAGTAGCAGAATAGATGAATTGTATAGCGGCATTTCAATATATTTGGCTGATTTGTCAGTTTTTATCTCCGAAAAATTGGCCACTCTTGAAAAGTCGGTCAATGATATAGAGCAAGCAATTCAATCGATGAGGGATACGTTTGATTATTCCAAAATTGACGAAGTTCGACAGCGGCTTTTAGAAGTCCAAGAGTATTACATGATGATCCAGCAAGAGATGGCGGTGAGGTTTTATGAAGCAGGTAACAAAATTGATAATTGTGCCTATTATTTCTACGCGGCCATCAACTTTAGGACGGATTTGGCAGTACTTGAGAATTCGATGGAAGCGAAGTGTTCTAATCTTTCTGATCGTATTTCTGCTTGTAATAATGCCTTAAAAGACTTGGAGAATATAGCCAACGCTACTGCCCCACACTCCGCTCCAGTGCGGACCAGGGCAAGCAGTGGATCTTCTTATAGTATAAATGAAATTGTCTCCTTGTTCAATAATCACGTAACTTCTTTTGATGAATAGGATAGCCATAGTTTGCTCAAGCAATGTTTATTGACCGGCGAGAGTTGTTTCGATTGGGACTGTATCTGCGAACTACAATGAAGAGAATCGTTTTTTTTATTACCACCCTATTTGTTATCTCTTCCTGCACGGATTTCCGGGAGGAAGAGATGCCTATTAGTTTTGGCGTGGACACGAATGAGTTGAGCTTTTCGGCCTCCTCGACAACACGGGCGGTCAAGGTGAGTAGCGGAAAGAGATGGGATGTAACCAGCAAGCCTGAGTGGATCAGTCTTCAGTCAATAAGTCCAGGGCGCTCTCCATATGAATGGACGGCAAATTTCTCTGTGACTGCAAACGATGAATATAATCGTGAGGGGATAATCGCTATCAAAGCCGGGTCAGAAACAGCAGAGATTTCAGTATCCCAAGAAGGAAAGAAAGGACGATATGTCGCTGTTGAGTCCGTCTCGGTTTCTCCGTCAGAGTTGACTTTAACGGAAGGAGATACTTTCTCCTTGTCATTGGCCATCACTCCATCAAGTGCTTCCGTCCAGACTGTCTCTTGGAAATCCAGTTCCACGACAGTTGCAACTGTCTCTCAATCCGGCCGTATTGATGCCCTGGCCGAAGGGACAACACTGATTACAGTTACGACAGAGGACGGCGGTAAAACGGCTTCATGTGCGGTTACGGTAAAAGCTAAGGTCATTCCCGTATCAGGGATTTCACTTGATAAGACAAGCTTGAGCATGACCGAGGGAGACGAGCAGACGTTATCCGCATCCGTTACTCCCACCAATGCGACTGACAAGTCTGTGACATGGTCTTCCAGTAACACCTCCGTCGCGACTGTCTCCTCCACTGGTGTTGTGACTGCAAAAGCTGCTGGCACGGCTACAATCACTGTAACGACAAATGACGGAGGAAAGAAGGCAACGTGTTTGGTTACAGTCAAGGCCAAAACAGTTTCGGTTACCGGAGTTAGCCTTAACAAGACGTCACTATCGATGACTGTCGGTGACACTCAGACACTGACTGCGACCGTAACTCCGTCCAACGCAACAGATAAGTCGGTTACCTGGTCTTCCAGCAATACATCTATCGCGACGGTGTCGTCCTCGGGTATAGTAACGGCGAAGTCTGCCGGTACGGCGACGATTACGGTTACGACAACTGACGGAGGAAAGACTGCGACATGTTCTGTTACCGTAAAAGCCCAGACCGTCGCAGTGACGGGGGTTAGTCTCAACAAGACGTCACTTTCGATGACCGTCGGCGACATCCAGACTTTGACGGCCACGGTGACTCCTTCGAATGCTACTGATAAGTCCGTAACATGGTCTTCCAGCAATACATCTGTCGCAACGGTTTCCAGTTCCGGAGTGGTCACGGCTAAGGCTGCCGGATCGGCCACAATCACGGTTACGACAACGGATGGTGGAAAGAAGGCGACATGTGCCGTGACAGTTCAGACACAGACCGTTGCGGTGACGGGGGTGAGCCTGAACAAAACATCGATGTCGTTAGTAATCGGCGGGACGGAGCAGTTGACGGCAACAGTGTCTCCTTCGAATGCGACAAACAAGGATGTGACTTGGTCGAGTTCCAATACAAGTGTGGCCACGGTTGATTCGAATGGAAATGTGTCGGCAATCAAAGTTGGAACTGCTATTATCACGGTAACGACCGAAGACCGTGGCAAGACGGCAACTTGTTCAGTGACCGTTAATCCAATTGCTGTTACGGGTGTTACTTTGAATCAAACAAGTCTGACTATGACAGTCGGTGATACTCAGACGCTGACGGCTACGGTAACTCCTTCAAACGCCACCGACAAGTCAGTGACCTGGTCGTCCAGCAATACGTCCGTTGCGACGGTTTCTTCTGCCGGTGTAATTATAGCGAAAGCTACTGGATCGGCAACAATTACCGTCACAACAAATGATGGAGGAAAGAAAGCCACCTGCTCAGTGACTGTTACAGCTAAGACCGTTGCCGTGACTGGCGTGGAATTAGATAAAACAGAGCTCGTCCTATCTGAAAATGAAACATGTGCTTTAACGGCAACAGTATTACCTAATAATGCCACAGATAAGACCGTCTCTTGGACATCGAGTAATACCTCTGTTGTCACAGTCGATTCCAATGGAAACGTAAGAGCATGCAAAGAAGGGAGTGCTATTATTTCAGCTACTGCTAGCGGAATACTGGCAACCTGTAATGTCACGGTTTATTCATTGTCGAATATTACTACCAAAACGCCATTGACCTTTTCTATCCAATCAGGAGGGACGATTACTTGGAAATTGTCCTCAAATGTAGGAATGTCAACTACTATCGAGTATCGATTGAATAACAGTGAGTGGAAAAGCATTAATTCCACTTATGATGGCGCATCAATATCCGTTTCATCCGGTGATAAGATATCATTTCGAGGCGATAACACAACTTATTATAATGAGAATCCTTCTTCTTCGATCGAAGATCTTAACCGTTTTGGAGGGACGGCATCATATACCGCTTTCGGGAATGTAATGTCATTATTCTCCTCTAACAACTATTGGAATTTGAATGCTATTCCTACATCATCCGCTCTTCATGGATTGTTTAGCAATAGTAAAGGGCTTACTTCCGCAAAGAATCTCCTCCTTCCAGCCACAACTCTGTCTAATGGTTGTTATCACAGTATGTTTGAGAATTGCGAGAATTTGGTTGATGCTCCCAATAGCCTTCCTGCCACAAATATGGTCCAATTCTGCTACGGGTGGATGTTTGAAGGATGTAAAAAGCTTAAGAATGCGCCATCAATTTCTGCGAATAGGGCTGATTATATGTCTTGTGATAGCATGTTTCGTGGGTGCTCGAGCCTTGTTCTCGCACCTAATCTTCCAGCTAAATCATTAGGAAATGAATGCTATCTGAATATGTTCAATGGCTGCACTAGTCTCAAAGATGCGCCCGCTCTTCCTGCAACATCACTTGCTAGAGGTTGTTATTCTTGTATGTTTTTTAATTGTACAAGTTTGGAAACGGCCCCAGCTCTTCCTGCCACATCTCTTGCCGTCCATTGTTACTGGGGGATGTTTACGGGGTGTAAGGAACTAAAAAGGGCACCAGATCTCTTGGCCACCACATTAGTGTCTAGTTGTTATGGTCAAATGTTTGCGTCTTGTTCTAGTCTTTCATATATCAAGTGCCTAGCTGAGAATATAACTGTAGATACAGCGGATGGTTTTACGGCAGTCTGGGTTAATAATGTCTCGTCAAGTGGTACTTTCGTAAAGTCTGCAAATTGTAATTTATGGCCGATGGGCAATAATGGGATACCCGAGGGATGGACTGTTAAAAATGATGGGCAAGTATCAGTAACCTCTGTTTCGCTAAATAAGACATCCTTGTCAATAACCGAAGGAGATACATTCACCTTAATTGCTACGGTTTCTCCATCAAATGCTACAGATAAGTCGGTTACTTGGTCATCAAGCAATACTTCTGTTGCAACAGTTTCTTCCGCAGGTGTTGTTACGGCGAAGTCTGCCGGATCTGCAACGATTACCGTGACTACAACCGATGGCGGGAAGAAGGCGACCTGTGCCGTGACTGTTCAGGCACAGAAGGTCTCTGTTACCGGAGTAAGCCTGAGCAAGACGTCGTTATCCATGACCGTCGGCGACACTCAGGCGCTAACGGCGACCGTGACGCCTTCGAATGCCACCGATAAGTCAGTTACCTGGTCATCCAGCAAAACATCAGTCGCGACGGTTTCCAGTTCCGGTGTAGTAACAGCAAAGGGTGCAGGATCGGCCACGATTACCGTGACTACAAAGGATGGCGGAAAGAAGGCGACGTGCTCGGTGACGGTGTCTGCGGCGACGGTCGCTGTTACGGGTGTTAGCCTTAACCAGACATCACTCTCAATGACCGTTGGCGATACTCAGACACTAACTGCTACGGTAACTCCGTCAAATGCTACTGACAAGTCTGTTACTTGGTCATCCAACAATTCCTCTGTCGCGACGGTCTCCTCCGCTGGTGTGGTCATAGCTAATGCAGTTGGATCTGCAACGATTACCGTAACAACAATTGACGGTGGTAAAACTGCCACATGCACAGTAGCGGTAACTTATGAAGCAATAGATCTTGGTCTAAGCGTGAAATGGGCATCCTGTAACGTTGGTGCCAGCAAACCGGAGGAGTACGGTGATTATTTTGCATGGGGCGAGACGAGTACGAAAAGTGATTACAACTCATGGAAGAAGTATAAATTCTGGGTAAGTGGAGATTCCTGGCAATATGTGAAATTCTCTAAGTATAATACGAGTTCGGCTCATGGTGCAGTTGATAACAAGACCCAGCTTGAGTTGTCAGATGATGCTGCTAGGGCAAATTGGGGTGGTAATTGGCGTATGCCCACGAAAGACGAGATGAATGAACTGCGAACAAACTGTACTTGGACATGGACGACCTTAAATGGGGTAAATGGATATTTAGTGACTAGCGAGATTAATGGCAACAGTATTTTTCTTCCAGACGCAGGCTATTGGGGTAGTACATTAAATGGTGTGGGTTCCAGAGGAAAATATTGGTCTTCAACCCTTAATACAGGTAACACGACAACAGCGTACCAATTGCAGTTTACGAGCAACTCGGAGCAAAAGTATGTGACCAGCGACTATCGCCATTTTGGCCTAACGATTCGTCCCGTTTTAGATTGATAACTGTCAACCTGTTTTCAGTATTTGTGAAAAAACTTAACACAAAAAAAGATTACAATGATTAGCGATAATGCTATCAATGACTCTTCGGGAAGAAGGAAGACCTTAGAGGCAAGAGAAACACAAAACTAGGACAATTGACAATGCTTTTTTTAGTACAGGGATGTGTCATATGAAGAGTTCAATCATTGGGGTTTTAGCATTGCTTGCTCTTGCCTTCTCTTCCTGCACTGATTTTCAGGAAGAGGATGCTCCTGTAGGCTTAAGTGTAAATCGGAAAGAATTGTCTTTCTCCCAGAATGGAGAATCTCAATCTGTAACGGTAAGCAGTGGCACGAAGTGGGATGTCACGAGTATGCCCTCTTGGATAAGTCTTAGTTCTATTAGTCGGTCGGGAGTGTCTCCTTACGAATGGAGCGTAGATTTCTATTCCGCGTCTAATGAAGAGTATAATCGTGATGGGAAGATAGTGTTCAAGTCCCAGAACGGCTCGGTAGAAGTCTCTGTATCACAAGAGGGGAAGAACGGGGGATTTGTGGCCGTTGAATCTGTAACTCTATCCAAGACAGAGTTGACATTGACGGTTGGAGAGTCGGTTGTTTTAACCTATGGGATTATTCCTTCGGAAGCGTCAATTAAGGATGTTTCTTGGGAATCCGGATCCACGGCGATTGCGACGGTTACACAATCTGGTCAAATCGACGCAATCTCAGAGGGAAATGCAATCATCACTGTAAAGACGAAAGATGGTGGGAAAACTGCGAGTTGCTCGGTGACAGTAAAACCTGTAGCGGTTAGTTCAGTCACGCTGGATAAAGAATCCCTTTCTTTGAAAATCGGGGAGACCTATTCTTTGATTGCAACAGTCCTCCCTGAAAGTGCTGCAAATAAGAAGGTGTCTTGGTCAAGCTCTAATAAGAGCGTTGCAACCGTGGATGAAACGGGTAAAGTGATAGCGGCAGGTGTTGGATCTGCCAAGATTACTGTCACGACGGAAGATGGCGGTAAAACAGCATCCTGTTCAGTATCTGTTAGTTCGATTTCCGTTACCGGCGTGAGCCTTAACAAGACGTCGTTGTCACTAACTATTGGTAGTACAGAACAATTGATCGCAACAGTAGCGCCGTCTAATGCAACGAATCAGAATGTAACATGGTCAAGTTCCAACTCGAGTGTTGCGACAGTTGATTCGAATGGAAATGTGTCTGCAATTAAAGTTGGAACAGCGATAATTACGGCAACGACAGAGGATGGAGGGAAGAAGGCTACATGCTCAGTAGCCGTGAACGAGCTTCCAAAGGCGACTTCTCTCGCTTTATCAGGAGCGGACTTTCTTTATTCCGCAAGGGTCGGAAATGAATACTCAATCTCCGTTGATGTCAAACCAGTGGATGCTAATGTTGCCCTAGAGTGGAGCGTATCAGATGAGTCTTTGGCGGAGATTATTGGAGAAGGACGTTCAATTCGGTTGCGTGCGAAGGACTATGGCCCGTCTACGATTATGGTGAGAGATAAAATCTCCGGGCTTACTGCTTCAGAACAAATGGTAGCTGGACTAGTTGATTTTTACTGGACAGAAAACACAGGAAAGACATATAATGGATGTCCTCTTGTTGAAATAGAGGTAGGAGAAGAGAGACAGTTGAGTTGCTATTATGAACCGGAATATGCGACGCGTGTGTTCAGGTCAGATACGGATGGTTTTTGGTATTATGAACCAATTGGAGATAATACGGAGATTTCCAACATTCCTCTTAATCATCCATCTTTCTTCTCTATTGATGAGAATGGAACGATAACGGGGAAAAAGGAAGGATTAACTAGGATTCATGTTCGCTCCCCAAGAATTTATAATAATGCTCAAGACCTATTTGTTCGAGTCGTCAAAAAGACTATCCCCGTCACCGGTGTTAGTCTTAACGAAACTAGTATTACTTTAGTGGAAGGAGACAGTCATAACCTTTATGCAACTATCTCTCCGTCCAATGCTACGGATAAGTCTGTTACCTGGTCTTCCAGCAATACTTCCGTGGCAACGGTTTCTTCTTCTGGTGTTGTCTCGGCAAAGGCGGCTGGTACGGCCACGATTATGGTTACGACAAATGACGGAGGGAAGAAGGCGGCATGCTCGGTCTCTGTATCAGCGGTGACGGTCTCTGTTACCGGGGTAAGCCTAAACAAAGCGTCGCTTTCGATGACTGTCGGCGATACCCAAACGCTGATAGCGACGGTGACGCCATCCAATGCTACAGATAAGTCTGTAACTTGGTCCTCCAGCAACACCTCCATAGCGACTGTTTCGTCTTCAGGTGTAGTAGCGGCGAAGGCCGCTGGATCTGCCACAATTACTGTGACGACCGCTGATGGTGGCAAGACAGCAATCTGCCCAGTTACAGTGAATGCTCAAACGATTTCTGTGACAAGCGTAAGTTTGGATTGCGGTTCTTTAAGTATGGGGGTTGGAATTACAAAAACGTTGGTAGCAACAGTCACGCCATTTAATGCTACCGATAAGTCTGTTTCATGGACATCTAGTAACACTACGGTTGCAACTGTATCGTCTTCAGGGATGGTCACCGCCAAAGCGGCAGGATCTGCAACAATTACTGTAACTACTAATGATGGCGGGAAAATGGCGACATGCTCGGTCTCAGTTCTTGATCCAGTTGAATTGGGTGCGGTTTCAATCAAGAGTATCACTTTCAGTCGCGCCGTTGTAAGTTGTCCCATTTCATATGGACATAATATGGTATTGGAGAAAGGAGTATGTGTTTCAACAAAACCTTCTCTTACTCCTTCTGATAATGAAGGGATTTTCCTTGCCGCAACTGATGAAGAAATGTTGAGTCTTGTAATAGACGGTCTTTCTCAAGGGACGACATATTACGTAATCGCTTTTGTTACTACGAGTTCGGATTACGGTCGGACTGGCAGTTCTAGTACGTCTTATACTAAACCGGTATCATTTACCACTCTTACTGCACCTAATTACGTAGTCCCGGGGTTGTTCTCCGTATCTTCTTCAAAGAAAGTCTATCTTGCATCGGGTAATTTGATGTATAAAGAGTCTGATGAGAAGTATCATATTTTTCAACATCAGTATGATATTCTTGGAAAATTGGCGTCAAACGGGACATTCGATATGCTTAATTGGGGAGGTTTCGTAGGCTTTTCAAGTATTGTAGAACAAACAAATGGCACTTGGAGACTAATGTCAATTCAAGAGTCAACTTATCTGATCAGTGAGAGACCTAATGCCTCCAAACTAAAAGTGACCGTCGTTGTCAACGAAGTAACTGGCCTGATGCTTTTACCGGATGATTGGGTCTGTCCGAGTTCTATATCCATGCCAGCAAATAATGACACTATCTCTTTGGCAACATGGGCAAAATTAGAAGAAGCTGGGGCTGTATTCATACCATGTGCGGGTATTTATAATCCCGTTTATAAGACAATCGATAATGTTGGGATTAAAGGGTCCTATTCGACTTCTTCGAAGTATTCGAATAGTTATTATATGATTTCAATTCCAGAAGGGACCAGTGGACTCAACAATTACGGTATAGGCTGTGCTAGACCTGTTATTGACTATTAATTGTTCTATTCTATGATATCAGGTACCAGGAATATGATGCAAGCTAGGATCGATGAGAAGGCAGAAGTGCTCAGAAGGCTTATTAGCAGCACGCCAGCCCTCATTAAAGAGGAGTTTAAGTCGCTTGATGCAGAAGCAAAGAGTATTTCTGAAAACGCAAGCAATGGAGCTCCTAATGCTTGTGATTCCATTTATAGAAGCATATATGCCTCTCAAAGACTTGAAGACGAGGAGTGGATGCTTATGGAATTCTATCAATCAATGGCCTTATTAATATATAGCTACCTGGAGACGACAATGAAGTCCATGATGAAAAGGCCGTCTAAACGAAAATGGAGTATTGGATTCTTGCAATATAGTTATACTCAGATTAAGGATCAATACGAACTCTCCGGCTTTCCTGAGATTGGATTCTTCTGGCCCAACTATTCTTCTTTTCTCGAAAAGAGAAAACGAATTACACATGGATACAAGGATTCTGATGATCGAAATGATTATGAAGAAACCCTTTTAGAAGAAGATGAGTTGATAAAAACGCTCGAAGGAGTTCATCGCTTACTAAGAAGCATCGCCGATGCAATAGATATTAAAAGCAAGGGACATATTGACCAGTCAACGGATTACATATGGACTCCCTAAAAACAGAAAACGAGCGCTATGGAGAGGATTTGGGGAGTATAATCCGGTTTATCGTGTTTTTTCCAGACGTTTATATCGAATTCTGTAGTAAGAAACCCTACATCTAATTGCTCGTATGCATACGTTAGAATTCAAACCTCTGCAGCCATGATCCTTACCACCACACCTACCATCGAGGGGCGCGCCATCCTGGAGTATAGGGGCGTCGTTTTCGGAGAGGTTATCTCCGGCGTGAACTTTATCCGCGATTTCAAGGCGAGCATCCGGAACATCGTCGGGGGGCGCAGCGGGTCGTATGAGGATTCGCTGGTCAAGGCCCGCACGCAGGCCATGGACGAGATGGCCGGCCGGGCCGCGCGGCTCGGGGCCGATGCGGTCGTGGGCATCGACATCGACTACGAGGTCCTGGGCGAGAACAACGGGATGCTGATGGTGACCGCTTCCGGCACCGCCGTCAAACTGGTTTGAGCGCTATGAAAGCCCTTGTCATCGGCGCGACCGGCGCGGTCGGGAGGGACCTCGTCGAGCAGCTCTTGAAGGATGATGCCTTCGGGAGCGTCGTTGCGTTCGCCCGGAGACCGCTGGCCGTGGAAAACCCGAAATTGACGGTCCATGTCATCGATTTCGACCATCCGGAGCAATGGCAGAACCTGCTTCAGGGCGACGTGCTGTTCTCCTGCCTGGGCACGACCATCAAGGCGGCAGGGAGCCAGGAGGCGCAGTGGAAGGTCGATTATACCTACCAGTACGAGGCGGCGAAGGCTGCGCGCGAGAACGGGGTGGAGACCTACGCCCTCGTCTCTTCCATCGGCGCGTCCCCGAAGGCGAAGTTCTTCTACACCCGCATGAAGGGCGAGCTGGAGGAGGCGGTGAAAAAGCTCGGGTTCCCGGCCTGCTTCATCCTGCAGCCGCCGTCGCTCGTCCGGAAGGGGAGCGACCGGTTCGGCGAGAAGGCGGGCGTCGTGGCGCTCAGGGCGTTCAATGCCATCGGCTTGATGCGCGCCTATACGCCGATGCCCACGGAAGAGGTCGCCGCCGCGATGGTCCGCCTCGTCAAGAGCGGCCGCCGCGTCACGGAAACGGTTGTCGCGCAAGATATCTTGAAAGCATGAGCATCCGCGACGAAATGATGTCCGGGCATCTGTATGACGCCTCGAACGGGGAGCTTCTGGATGAACTCCTCCGGTCCCAGCAGCTGTGCCAGGATTACAATGCCTTGAAAGTCACGGATTTGGAAGGAAGGACCGCGCTTTTGCACAAGCTCATCGGCAAGGCAGGTCAGAATTTCATCGTCAATCAGCCGTTCTTCTGTGACTACGGCTCGAACATCGAGGTGGGGGACAACGTCTTCATCAACGCCTACTGCGTCATCCTGGACGAGGCGAAGGTCACGTTCGGGAACAACGTGTTCGTGGCTCCGCAGTGCGGTTTCTATACGGCAGGCCATCCGCTGGACAAGGACCTCCGCCGCCGCAAGCTCGAGTACTCGCTGCCCATCACCATCGGCGATGACGTCTGGATTGGCGGCATGGTGTGCGTGATGCCGGGCGTGACCATCGGCGCGGGAAGCGTCATCGGCGCCGGGTCCGTCGTCATCAACGACATCCCGGAAGGCGTCCTCGCCGCCGGCAACCCCTGCCGCGTCATCCGCAAGATCACCCCGGAGGACCGCGACCGGTACATCCGGTAACCTACAGCTTCTTCAGCCAGAGGATGGAGTCCGGGCCTTCGTTGAAGAGAAGGTCCAGGACGGAGAGGTTCGGCGTGAAGCCGAAGCGGTCGGCAAACACCTGGAAATAAGGGCGTTCCAGGCCCAGGGAAGGCAGGACCGTATCGGCCCGCTTGGGATGGATGTCGGCGCGGAAATCGTCCGGACCGGCCACTGCAGGGGCCACGAAATAAGCGGTGGGCTCCAGGCGGCAGGCGACCCCCGTCTTTTCCAGCAGGAACTTCGCCAGCGACAGGTTCCAGTCCCAGAGAAGGGCCGGTTTCTCGTCCATCCGGGCGAACAGTTCATCCCGGTAATACTCGTAATAGGCCGACGTGTAATACGCCGCGTCCAGCGACCGCTGCGTCCGGACGAGCCAGGGCGTGGAATAGTCCACCCGGACTTCCGTGATGCGCATCGACTCCGCATGGACCACGGGGACCTGCAGCATCTGCACGCCGTCGCCGGCGAGGATGTAGCAGCGGTTGCGGTACGATTGTTTCTGGTAGTTCTCGCACGCTTCCAGGAACACCGTGGAAGGAGAAACCCTGTCCGGGGACAGGGTCATATCACGCGCGAGGAGGGCGAACCAGGCCACCGGCGGGAAGTATGCGGTGGACAGGAGCACTTACTTGCGGGGTGCGCGCGGGCGGGAGATGATGCCCCGCTTGGAGGCGCGGATGAAGGAGAGGATGGTGTCCCGCTCTTCCGTCTGCGGGAAGTTGGCCTCGATGAACGCCAGGGCGTCGCTGACATTCATGCCCTGGAAGTACAGGGCGTCGTAGATGTCCTTGATCCGGTTGATCTGCTCCTCGGTGAAGCCGCGGCGGGACAGGCCCACGCGGTTCACGCCCTCGAAGCACACCGGTTCGCGGCCGGCCAGCACGTACGGGGGGATGTCCTTGACGATCTTGAATCCGGCGCCCACCATCGCGTGCGTGCCGATGTGGGAGAACTGGTGCGCCAGGGTGGCGCCGCCCAGGATGGCCCAGTCCGCGACCTCCGTCTCGCCGGCGAGGGCGACATGGCTCACGAGGATGCAGTGGCTGCCGATCTCGCAGTCATGGGCGATATGGACATAGGACATCACGAGCGTGTCGCTGCCCACCTTGGTCACGAACTTGCCGCTGGCCTTCGTGCCGCGGTTGATGGTGGCGCACTCGCGGATGGTCACCCGGTCGCCGATCTCCACCCAGGTCACCTCGCCTTCGTACTTGAGGTCCTGCGGGATGGCGCCCACGACCGCGCCCGGGAAGACGGTGCAGTCGCTGCCCATTTTCACATAGGAGAAGATGACGGCGTGCGGGAGGAGCTTGCAGCCATCGCCGATTTCGACGTTGTCGTCGACGAAGACGTAGGGGCCGATTTCGATGTTGTCGCCGAGCTTCGCGTTGGGGCTGACCGTTGCGAGCGGATGGATCTTATTCATAGACAATGTGTTATTTCAGGATGGCGCGAAGGGCTTTCGCGGCCTGGGTATTGAGGTGGTGGCCGGGTTTGAACGCCGTGATACGGGCGTTCAGCCGGCCGCCGGCGAGGCGGAAATCGCCCAGGAGGTCCAGCAGCTTGTGCCGGCCGCACTCGTCGGGGAAATGAAGTTGCAGGTTGTTCAGGTAGCCCTGGTCCGTGACCGTCAGGTCCGGCATGTCGAGCAGGGTGGCGATGGCGGACAGCTGTTCCGCGCTCACGGGATGCTCCACGATGACGATGGCGTTGTCCACGTCCCCGCCCTTGATGAGGTTGTTCTTGAACAGGTATTCGATCTCGTGGAAGAAGCAGAAGGTGCGGCAGACGCCGATCTCATGGGCATAGTCCACGGTCTCGTCCCAATGGGCGGACTGGACGCCGAGGATGCGGGAGCCGAAGTCCACGGTGATGTCCGCGGAGGGGGCGTCGGCCGGTTCGATCCGGATCCAGGAGCCGGTCCTTCCGTCGCGGATTTCCAGGGTCTGGGGAATGTCGACATAGACACGGGGTTCGCCCTGGTCCACGAGGCCGTCGGCCAGGAAGGCCTTCACATAGGGACCCGCGCTGCCGTCCAGGATGGGGACCTCGCGGTTGTCCAGCTCGATGAGGGCGTTGTCCACGCCGAGGCCCGAGAGGGCCGACATGATGTGCTCGATGGTGACCGCCTCGGCCCCGCCGCAGGAGATGGTGGTGCTGCGGGCGGTGTTGGTGACATTTTCGGCGAGGGCCTCGACGACCGGGCCGCCGGGAAGGTCCGTGCGGCGGAACTTGATGCCGTGGCCCGCGGGGGCCGGCGAAACGGTCATGTGGGAATAAGTGCCTGTGTGAAGGCCTTTTCCCTCGAACCGATAGGTCTTGGTGAGCGTATGCTGGTTGCGGTCCATACTGCAAAGATAGGGAAAAACTGCGGACCGCCCAAATCTACTCCTGTCCGCTCTGCCGGAACTTGGCGTAGGCCTTCATATACACGTGCGGGTCGATGCACGGGGAACCCAGCAGCGTCTGCCCTTCCTTCCGGATGTTGCCGATGACGCCGGCCTGGGCCAGGAGGGTCGTATGGTCCGCAATCTTGACGTGCCCGGCGATGCCCACCTGCCCGGCGATGATGCAGTACTTGCCGATGACGGTGGACCCGGCGATGCCCACCTGGGCCGCCATCACCGTATGGTCGCCGATCACCACGTTGTGGGCGATCTGGCACAGGTTGTCGATCCGGACGCCGTCGCCGATGATGGTGGATTCCATCTGGGCGCGGTCCACGGTCGTGTTGGAGCCGATTTCCACGTCGTTGCCGATGATGACGTTGCCGAGGTGCTCGATCTTCTCCCAGCTGCCGTCCTCGCGCGGGGCGTTGCCGAAACCGTCGTCGCCGATGACGCAGCCGGCGTGCAGGATCACCCGGTCACCGATGACCATCCCGGGGAAGATCTTCACGCCGG